>Ga0302157_10001143_pt1 | contig 33160 bp, 29 predicted proteins | sample I_Bog_N3_3_FD_193502 | JGI IMG/M metagenome (GOLD analysis project Ga0302157, IMG submission 193502) | Peat permafrost microbial communities from Stordalen Mire near Abisko, Sweden - I_Bog_N3_3 | ecosystem: Environmental > Terrestrial > Soil > Wetlands > Peat | place: Sweden: Abisko, Stordalen...
GCCCGACCTGATCAACGCGCTCAACTTCATTCTCGACCGCGAGGGCATGCCCCCGGTCCCGCTCCATGCCGCGCGCAACATGATCGGCGCCGGCGCCCGCCGGCTGCTCGAACGCGGCCTCGAACTGGAGGGCCGCCTCGCCAGCGTGGCCGACATCACCCGCCTGACCGATGATTTCATCGACTATTACGCGGCCCACATCGCCGACGCATCGCGGCCGTTCGACGGGCTGGAAGGCGCGCTCGATGAGCTGCAGGCGCAGGGATACCGCTTTGCCGTCTGCACCAACAAACTGGAATGGCTGTCGAAGCTGCTGCTCGATCGGCTGGGATTGAGCCGGCGATTTTCCGCGATTTGCGGCGCCGACACGTTCGGCATTTCGAAGCCCGACCCGGCCATCCTGCAGCAGACGGTGGCGCGCGCGGGCGGACAGCTGTCGTCGGCGATCATGGTCGGAGATGCCGGACCGGATATCGGCGTGGCCCGGCGTGCGGGCATTCCGGTGATCGGCGTCGAATTCGGATATACCGAGGTTCCGATCGCCGATCTCAAGCCCGATCGCCTGATCGGCCACATGAACCAGTTGCCGGCCGCCGTGGAGAGCCTGAAGCAGCAGCGCGATACCGCATAACTAGCTGATTTTGTTTCTATACTTTTCCGAGCGGGTTTCCTGCGTTAACCAACAATTAACGATGAGGGTCCGCATGGTTGCGCCGTCGCGCTGACACTCCTATGGTCGAGCCGGGGATTGTGGCAGTTAGCCGCAGTAGAAGTGACGGATTGGTCATGCGTCGTGTCATCGTGATTGCCGCAATGGGATTGAGCCTGGCCGGCTGCTCCTCGTTCTCGTTGGACGTCTTCAAGCCCACGCCGCCTACGGTGCAGCTGCAGCTCCAATCGACGCCGCCGGGCGCCGATGCCCGCACCTCGCTGGGACCGGGCTGCAAGACCCCCTGTACCGTGGCAGTGACGGTACCCGACAACGGATTTTCGGTCACCTACACGATGATCAAGTTCCAGACCGCCACCATTCCGGTGCAGGTCATCCATAACCCCGGCGAGTTCTTCTCATCTTCGTCGACGACGCTGGATCCCAATCCCGTGGTCGCGGAACTTCAGCCGCTCGGGCCGCCGCCGAAGCCGGAACGCAAGATGATGCGGCCGAAAAAGCCCAGAAAACCCAAGGCCGCCGCTCCGCCAGCTGACGCGGCTTCGCCGTTCCCCGAGCCCGGGCAAGCGCCGCCGGCAGCAGCTCCGCCGCCCGCACCCAGCCGCTGATTGCTTGCACTGCACCAAAAAGCCGCGGATTGTGCGTCGCCTGCAACGTGCCTAGATTGTCAGCGCGGGGCGTGGTTTCCCGCGCTGCCGGCTTTCAGCCGGATTGCGGTTGTCACGCCGGAAAAAGGCACATTGAATGAACGCACCCCTGCTTGGCGCTCCGGGATCGCTGTCCGATCCGATGACCGATCCGTTCGGCCGGACCATCAGCTATCTCAGGGTATCGGTGACCGATCGCTGCGACCTGCGCTGCTTCTATTGCATGTCCGAGGACATGACGTTTCTGCCCAAGGCCGACCTGCTCACGCTCGAGGAGCTTGACCGGCTTTGTTCAGCCTTCATTGCCAAGGGAGTGCGAAAATTGCGGCTCACCGGCGGGGAACCTCTGGTCCGGCGCAATGTGATGTCGCTGGTGCGCTCGCTCTCGCGCCATCTCGGCAGCGGTGCGCTGAAGGAACTGACGCTGACCACCAACGGCTCGCAGCTGGCGCGGTTCGCCGGTGAGTTGCGCGACTGCGGCGTGCGCCGCGTCAACGTATCGCTGGACACGCTCGATGCGGCGAAATTCCGCGCCATCACCCGCTGGGGCGATCTCGACAAGGTTCTGGCCGGCATCGAGGCGGCGCGATCCGCCGGTCTTTCGGTCAAGATCAATGCCGTCGCGCTGAAGAACATGAACGAGGACGAAATCCCCGCGCTGATGCAGTGGGCGCACGGCAAGGACATGGCGCTGACGCTGATCGAGGTGATGCCGATGGGCGACATCGGCGAAGGACGCATCGACCAGTATGTGCCGCTGTCGCTGCTGCGCGCGCGACTTTCCAAGCAATACACATTGACCGATCTCGACGACGACACCGGCGGCCCCGCGCGCTACGTGCGCGTGCGCGAGACCGGCGGCAAGCTCGGCTTCATCACGCCGATGACCCATAATTTCTGCGAATCCTGCAACCGGGTGCGGATCACCTGCACCGGCACGCTGCATACCTGCCTCGGCCACGAGGATGCCTCGGATTTACGCAGGCCGCTGCGGGCGTCGGCCGACAACGACCTCCTCGCCGCGGCGATCGATCGCGCCATCGGACTGAAGCCGAAGGGCCACGACTTCATCATCGATCGCCGGCACAACCGCCCGAGCGTCAGCCGCCACATGAGCGTGACCGGCGGCTGAATGCCCGCGGCGGGTTCAGCGGAGCCCGCAACCGTTTGATTCCGCGTCAATTTGCCGATTTTCCAATTGACGCCGCGACGACGCGCTGAAATGGTGCGGCGGCTTCGGTGCCTGCCCGCTGCACGGGCCGCTGCGCCCCATCGGCGCGGCCAGGATGGCAGAGGCGCAATGGGGGAGGACAACGTTGCAATCGCTCCAGCAGATGAGCCGTGGCTGCGCGCATCCGCCGCGTGACGGCGAAGCGCTTGCGTTTGCGACGATCGGCGTGGTCTGACGCCAGCGCCGGGGAGAACATGATGCGACCATTTTTGGCGATCAGCCAGGCCATCGATCTCGTCAATGAGAAGATCGGCCATGTCTGCAATCTGCTGGTGCTGGCGGCCTGCCTGGTCAGCGCCGGCAACGCCATGATCCGCTATGCGTTCGGCTACAGCTCGAATGGCTGGCTCGAACTGCAGTGGTACATGTTCGCCATCCTGGTGATGTTCGGCGCTTCCTACACCTTCAAGCGCAACGAGCATGTCCGGGTCGAGATCTTCTACCTGTTCCTTTCCGAGCGCGGCCAGCTCTGGCTCGATCTGATCGGCACGCTGTTCTTCCTGATCCCGTCCTGCCTGCTGCTCAGCTATCTGTCCTGGCCGTTCTTCCACCAGGCCTACGCGGTCGGCGAAATGTCGGGTAATGCCGGCGGCCTGGTCCGCTGGCCGATCAAATTCGTCATCCCGTCCGGCTTCGTGATGCTGGCGCTGCAGGGCGTCTCCGAGGTGATCAAGCGGATCGCCGCACTGCGGGGCGAGGTGACGATCGATGCGAAATACGAGAGGCCGACGCAATGATCTCGCTGGAAATGATGCCGCCGCTGATGTTCGGCGGCCTGGTTCTGGCGATGCTGATCGGCTTTCCGGTGGCCTTTACGCTCGCCGCGGTCGGACTCTCGTTCGGCTTCCTGGCCATCGATCTCGGTTTTTTCGACCTGAACTTCCTGCAGGCGATTCCGGGCCGGGTGTTCGGCAGCGTGCTTTCCAACGAGCTGTTGCTGGCGATTCCGTTCTTCACCTTCATGGGAGCGATCCTCGAAAGATGCGGCCTGGCCGAAGACATGCTGGATTCGATGGGCCAGCTGTTCGGCCCGATCCGCGGCGGCCTCGGCTATTCGGTGATCCTGGTCGGCTTCATCCTCGGCGCGATCACCGGCACGGTGGCGGCACAGGTCATCGCCATGGCGCTGATCTCGATGCCGATCATGATCCGCTACGGCTACAACATCCGCTACATCACCGGCGTGCTGGCGGCGTCGGGCACCATCACCCAGCTGGTGCCGCCGTCGCTGGTGCTGATCGTGCTGGCCGACCAGCTCGGCAAGTCGGTCGGCGACATGTATCTCGGCGCCTGGGGGCCATCGGTTTTCCAGATCTTCCTGTTTGCCGGCTACACCTTCCTGCTCGGCGTCTTCAAGCCCGATCACGTGCCGGCGGTGCCGAAGACCGCGTTGACGCTGACCGGGTGGCCGCTGTGGCGCAAATGCCTGCTCGGCATCATTCCGTCGGCGGTACTGATCTTTGTCGTGCTCGGCACCATGATGATGGGGCTGGCCACTCCGACCGAAGCCGGCGCGATGGGCGCGGTCGGCGCCATCGTGCTGGCGGCGATCCACAGCAAGGCCTTCAGCACCATGGGCCGCAAGGTGCTGATTGCAGGCGTGATCGCCGGCGGCATCGGCACCATCATCGGCATCTTCATGACCGAGGGAATCATCTTCAAGACCGCCTTTGCCGTGACTTATCTGGCGGTGGTGTGGATCTGCCTCGAGGCGGTCCGGATTCCGGAGCTGCGGGATCTGATCAAGCAGGGCTATGAGACCACCATGCGCATCACCACCATGGTGGTGTTCATCCTGATCGGCTCGACCTGCTTCTCGGTGGTGTTTCTGGGCGTCTCCGGCGGCGTCTGGCTGGAACATCTTCTGACCTCCCTGCCCGGCGGCGTCTGGGGCTTCCTGATCTTCATCAACCTGTTCATCTTCTTCCTGGCGTTCTTCCTGGATTTCTTCGAAATCGCGTTCATCATCCTGCCGATGATCGCGCCGATCGCGCAGAAGATCCTGGCGCCGGTGGTGGGAGCGGATGCCGCCCTGATCTGGTTCGGCGTCATGCTCTGCGTCAACATGCAGACCTCGTTCATGCATCCGCCGTTCGGGTTCGCGCTGTTCTATCTGCGCGGCGTGGCGCCAAAGGAAGTCAAGAGTTCCGACATCTATTGGGGCGCGCTGCCGTGGGTGGGCCTGCAGGTCATCATGGTGGTGCTGGTGATCGCGTTCCCGATCACGGTGACCGGCCTGCTCGACAAGCCGGTCAACGTCGATCTCAATTCGATCAAGATCGACGTGCCGCAAATCGATCTGCCGCCGCTGGATTTCGGCCCGCCGGCAAAACCATAGCCAAGCGCAAAAACCCCGGGGCCATTGCCCCGGGGGTTTTACGTGTCGATCGCCTGACGGTGCGATCAGCTCTGCGCGTGACGCGCCATGAAGTTGTCGAAACCGACTTCCGCGACCTGGAACCACTGATAGCCGGTGCTCGTGAAGCTCGACACCGATTCATAGATCTTCTTGAAGTTGGCGTTGGTCGCGGCAACTTCGCTGTTGAGATCCTTGGTGGCCCTGTAGCTGGCCTCCATGATGGCCGGCGAGAATGCGTGCAGCTTGGTGCCGCCGGCGAGCAGCTTCTTGAGGGCCAGCGGATTGACGGCGTCGTATTTCGACATCATCCAGTTGTTGGCGTAATGACCGGCCTGCTCGAGAACGCTCTGGTAATATTTCGGCAGCGCGTTCCACTTGTCCAGGTTGATCATGGCGATCAGCATCGGGCCGCCCTCCCACCATCCGGGATAATAATAGTGCGGCGCGACCTTGTAGAGGCCGAGCTTCTCGTCGTCATAGGGGCCGACCCACTCGGCCGCGTCGATGGTGCCTTTCTCGAGCGCGGGATAGATGTCGCCGCCGGCCAGCTGCTGCGGCACGCAGCCGAGCTTCTGCATGACGCGCCCGGCGTAGCCGCCGATGCGGAATTTCAGCCCTTGCAGATCCTCGACGGTATTGATCTCCCTGCGAAACCAGCCGCCCATCTGACAACCGGTGTTGCCGGCAAGCAGCGAGGTGACGTTATAGCCCTTGTAAAACTCGTTCAGAAGATCCTTGCCGCCGCCCTGCATGTACCAGGCCTGGCTGAGCCGGGCGTTGGGTCCAAACGGAATGCAGGAGCCGAAGGTGAAGGTCGGATCCTTGCCGAAATAGTAATAGGACGCGGTATGTCCCATTTCGACGGTGCCGTTCTGCACGGCGTCGAGCACCTGCAGGCCGGGCACGATTTCGCCGGCGGCGAAGGTCTGGATCTGAAATTTGTTGTCGGTGGCTTCGCCGACCGCCTTGGCCATCTCGATGGCGCCGCCGTGCAGCGTATCGAGCGATTTCGGCCAGCTCGTCGTCATCCGCCATTTGATCTCGGGCATCGACTGCGCGATTGCCGGCGCGGCCATCGTTGCGGCGCCCGCCACGCCCAGTCCGGTGACCTTGATGAAGTCTCTGCGTTTCATGGTGTTTCTTCCCCTGATGATGTGCCGTCGCCTTCGTTTCGAGGCCTTGTGCGCAGCATGGAACATCCGGTCCGGGATTTCCATGGCGAACTGGCCTACCGCAATGCAAAAGGCCCGGCCTCCTTTCGGAGACCGGGCCTTCTGTCTGCGCGGGATGTGGTCAGCCGCGGGTGCGGGAGCGGATCATGAAGCTGTCGAAGGTGTATTCGGCGACCTGCCACCACAGATACTGGTCGGAGCGGTAGGCCTGCATGGCGTCGATCGATTTCTTGAAATCGGCGTTCTTGGCGGAGATTTCGCCCCACAATTCGTTGGTCGCCTTCAGGCAGGCTTCCAGCACCTCGTTGGTGAACGGACGAAGCTGGGTGCCGCCGGCCACCAGACGCTTCAGCGCCGCCGGGTTCTCCATATCGTAGCGCGCCGCCATCCAGGTGTTGGCATTGGCGGTCGCGTTGTTGATGATCGCCTGGTAGCTCTTGGGCAGCGAATTCCACTTCTCCAGGTTGCAGAAGGCGTGCACCATCGGCCCGCCTTCCCAGAAGCCGGGATAATAATAGTATTTGGCGACCTTCTGAAAACCGAGCTTCTCGTCGTCGTAGGGGCCGACCCATTCGGCGGCGTCGATGGTGCCCTTTTCAAGCGCGGGGTAGATGTCGCCGCCGGCGAGCTGCTGCGGCACCACGCCGACCTTCTGCAACACCTGGCCGGCGATGCCCCCGATCCGGAATTTCAGCCCGGACAGGTCGGCCACGGTCTTGATCTCCTTGCGGAACCAGCCGCCCATCTGGGTGCCGGTGTTGCCGCAGGCGAAGCCGATCACGCCGAATTTCTTGAAGAACTCGTTGCCGAGCTCCTGGCCGCCGCCCTGGTACCACCAGGAGTTCTGCATCCGCGCATTGAGGCCGAACGGCACCGAGGCGTAGATCGCGAAGGTCGGATCCTTGCCGACGTAATAATACGAGACGGTGTGGCTCATCTCGATGGTGCCGTTGGAAGTCGCGTCCAGCGCCTGCAGGCCCGGCACGATCTCGCCCGCGGAAAACACCTGGATCTGGAACTTGTTGTCGGTCATTTCGGCGACATATTTCGAAAATTCGACGGCGCCGCCGTAGATGGTGTCGAGCGACTTCGGGAAACTCGACGTCATGCGCCATTTGATTTCGGGCGAGGACTGCGCGATCGCGGGCGAAGCCACCGCGGCTACCGCAGCCCCGGTTGCCGACACTTTCAAAAAATCACGACGCTTCATTCAGGCCTCTCCTTCTTGGGTGTTTCCCGGGTTTTGCCGGAGCATCTGTTGCGGCGGAAGCGATTTCCACATCGGCCGCGGGCGCTCTGGCGGGGGGCTTTAACACGGAAGTTCGGCCGCGAAAACGCAACAAAGGCATGACAGCAGCGATTAAACGAAAGTCGCATACCGCGACGAATTGTCCCGGTCAGAACCCGGGTGATGCCCTGCGGCCGAAGCGCCGGCTCAGGCCGCGGCGATGACTTCCTGCAACTGGTCGCGCACCTTGGCCCCGATCGCCCGGTAGATGGCCGCGTAGGGGCCGTCGGGATCGCTGTCCACGACGGGCGTGCCTGAATCCGACGTGGCGCGAATCGACATGTGCAGCGGAATTTCGCCCAGAAACGGCACTCCGAGCCGCTCGGCCTCATGGCGCGCGCCGCCGTGACCGAAGATGTCCGACCGCGTGCCGCAATGCGGGCACTGGAAATAGCTCATGTTCTCCACGATCCCGAGCACCGGGACGTTGACCTTCCTGAACATCGCGAGCCCGCGCCGCGCATCGATCAGCGACAGGTCCTGCGGCGTCGAAATGATGACCGCGCCCTTCAGCGGCACATTCTGCGCCAGCGTCAGCTGCGCGTCGCCGGTGCCCGGAGGCATATCGACCACGAGAATATCGAGGGTGCCCCACGCGACATCGCGCAGCATCTGGGTGATCGCCGACATCACCATCGGCCCGCGCCAGATCATCGCGGTATCCTCCTCGACCAAAAAGCCGATCGACATGATCGCAAGGCCGAAACGCATGATCGGAATCATCTTCTTGTCGTCGTCGAGCTGCGGCTTCTCGCGAATGCCGGTAAGCCTCGGCACCGACGGCCCGTAGATGTCGGCGTCGAGCAGGCCGACGCGCAGACCGAGATCGCGCAGGCCGAGCGCCAGGTTGAGCGCCGTGGTCGATTTTCCGACCCCGCCCTTGCCCGAGGCCACCGCGATGACGGCGGAAATGCCGGGAATTTCCGCCTGTTTCGACATCGGCGACGCCGGACTTTGCGGCGGCCGATGCGACGACACCGGCGCCACGCCCGCGGCGTGGCGGTGCGGCGGCGGCGGCGCGGAACCCGGCTTGCGCTCGGCGGTGAGCGCGATCATGGCGACGGTGACGCCGGGGATGGCGCGCACCGCGGCTTCGGCCTCGGCGCGAACGCCCTCCCAGGCGCGGGCCTCGGCGGCATCGACATTGATCGAGAAGAACACCTTGCCGTCGTTGACCGCTATCGCCGACAACACGCCGGCCTGGGTCAAAGCGACGCCGCGCGGCGACATCACCCTGGCCAGACCGTCAAGAACCTGCTGCTGCGTCACGCTCAAGGCACATCTCCTCATGGGGTGGTTCGGAATTCGCCGCGTGTCGGCCTGGGCGTTGGTTAGGAGAACTTCCGGCCCAAATCCACCCCGGAATCATGCATGACCGGTGCCCTTGGGAACCGTCCGCTGCCCTGGTCTTGAAATCCTGCCCGGCCTGATCCTAGCATGAAACCCGGCCGGCCCGCCAAACGGCGCCGTTGCCCTTCGGGCGGCAGGGTTTATGGTGCCGGGCTCCACCTCGCAGCGCGGCCTGTTTCGAGCACCGGACCAGCCCGTCTCCATTTCGGCATCATGTCCGGCCCCGTTTGAGAACGCCGGCGAAACTCCAGGGTTGCAAACATGGCTAAAGTCGCTTTTCTCGGTCTCGGCGTGATGGGTTTCCCGATGGCAGGACATCTGGCGGCGAAAGGCGGCCACGAGGTCACGGTGTTCAACCGCACGGCGTCCAAGGCCAAACAATGGGCCGACAAATTCGGCGGCCGCACGGCAGCGACGCCGCAAGCCGCCGCCGAAGGTCAGGATTTCGTGATGGCCTGCGTCGGCAACGACAATGACCTGCGGGCCATCACCACCGGCGCCGATGGCGCGTTCGCCGCCATGCGCAAGGGCGCGATCTTCGTCGATCACACCACCGCTTCCGCCGAGGTCGCCCGCGAACTCGACGCCGAAGCCAGCAAGCGCGGTTTTGGCTTTGTCGATGCCCCGGTGTCGGGCGGCCAGGCCGGCGCGGAAAACGGCGTCCTGACGGTCATGTGCGGCGGCAGCCAGGACGCCTATGCCCGCGCCGAGCCGGTGATCGCGGCCTATGCGCGGATGTGCAAGCTGCTCGGACCCGCGGGTTCCGGCCAGCTGACAAAAATGGTCAATCAGATCTGCATTGCCGGGCTGGTGGAAGGCCTGTCCGAGGCCATCCACTTCGCCAAGAAATCCGGGCTCGACGTCGAAGCGGTGATCGCCACCATCTCGAAAGGCGCCGCGCAGTCCTGGCAGATGGAGAACCGCTACAAGACCATGAACGAGGGCAAGTTCGATTTCGGCTTCGCGGTGGAATGGATGCGCAAGGATCTGTCGATCTGCCTTGCCGAGGCGCGGCGCAACGGCGCCAGCCTGCCGGTGACCGCGCTGGTCGATGCGTTCTATTCCGAGGTCGAGAAGATGGGCGGCAAGCGCTGGGACACCTCCAGCCTGCTGGCGCGGCTGGAGCGCTGAACGCGAAACGGCGGGCCGGCCGAACAGGTTAATTTAACCTCTCGTTAACCCGATTCTCTTGGCCTTTAAGGTCGCTCTTAAGGATTTGGCGCCAGAGATAGACGATGCAAAAAGCCCGCGCGGTTGCGGGCAGGATTTGTGTTGTTTGATGAGTAAACCCGCCGATAAGCCCGAAGTCGTCCAGCTTCCGGCCGAGACGCCGGTCGCAGTGCCGGCCAGCACCCGCCGTGCCGCCGCGCAGCGGGTCCGCGAGGCCCGCGACCGGTTAACGTCGACCAGTGGAACCCGCCCCGCCTTCGATCGCGAACTGTTGCGGCAGTATGCCCAGACCCGGCTGTCGGCATCCTATGTCGTGATGCTGCTGGTGGTGGCCACCGGCCTGTTGTTCGGCCTCTGGATGCAGCCGGTGTCGGCGGCCTCGTGGACCGTCGGCATGCTCTGCATTCATGCCGCCATCATCCGCAATTGCGGCCGGTTCCTCGCCGAGCCGGCCTCGCTGACCGCGACCCGCAAGTGGCGCACCCGGTTCGTGCTGCTCGACCTGCTCTACGGCCTGTGCTGGACCGCGATCCTGATCCATCCCGCCGGCCTCGACGTGGTCTCCAACACGCTGATGATGTTCCTGATGCTGCTGGTGATCGCGGTATCGAGCATGCTGGCCGCCAGCCTGCCGATCGCGGCGCTGGCGGCGACCGCGCCGGTGACCGCGGCGATTGCCGTGAATTTCGTGCTCGGCGGCAGCTTCGACGATTACGTGCTGGCGCTGCTCGCGCTCGCCGCCGAGGGCTATTTCGCCCTGCTCGCCCATCGCCTGCATTCCACCACGCTGGCGACGCTGGAGGCGCGCGCCGAAAAGGATGCGCTGATCGGCGAGCTCGAGCAGGCCAAGTCGATCTCCGACGAGGCGCGCCACCGCGCCGAATCCGCCAACGTCGCCAAGTCGCGGTTTCTGGCGCAGATGAGCCACGAGCTGCGAACGCCGCTCAATGCGATCCTCGGATTTTCCGAGGTGATGAAGAGCGAAATCTTCGGCGCGCACGCGGTGGCGGTCTACAAGGAGTATTCCGCCGACATTCACAATTCCGGCGTGCACCTGTTGAACCTGATCAACGAAATTCTCGATCTGTCGCGGATCGAGGCCGGCAGGTACGAGCTCAACGAAGAGGCGGTATCCCTGGTCCACGTCGTCGCCGACTGCCATCATCTGTTGAAGCTGCGCGCCTCCAGCCGCGGCATCACCATTCACGAGGTGTTCGAGCAGGGCATGCCGCGAATCTGGGGCGACGAACGCGCCACCCGCCAGATCGTGCTCAATTTGTTGTCGAACTCGATCAAGTTCACGCCGCAGGGCGGCGAGATCTGGCTGAAGGCGGGATGGACGGCCTCGGGCGGCCAATATCTCAGCGTCAAGGATACCGGCTCCGGCATCGCCGAGGATGAAATCCCGATCGTGCTGGCCTCGTTCGGCCAGGGCTCCAATTCGATCAAGTCCGCCGAACAGGGCGCCGGTCTCGGACTGCCGATCGCCAAGAGCCTGATCGACATGCATGGCGGCACCTTCACGCTGAAATCGAAATTGCGGATCGGCACCGAAGTCATCGTCACCTTCCCGCCGGAGCGGGTGATGTCGGCGCTGGCGCCGATGGCCGAGCAGGCGCCGCCGCTGCAGCCGGAGACCGCGGCGGCCGCGACCGCCGAGGAGCGGCGGCGGGTTCGCACCAAGCCGATCATGAGCGCCGGCACCGGCCTGTGACGGGAGCGCTTGCGCAAACCACCGAAACCACTTCACTGTCCGCAAATGAGCAAAGAAACGCCGTGTATCGCAGTCTGCATGATCGATCCCAAAACCAGTCTCTGTCTCGGCTGCGGACGTACGCTGCCGGAGATCGCGCGCTGGCACCGCATGACGGGCCCGGAGCGGCATGCGGTGATGGCGCTGCTGCCGGCGCGGATGCAAGCGGCAGGACTGCCCGCGATGGCCGAAGGCGGCAAGCCCGACTGAGGCCGGCTGGCGGGCGAGGCCTGCGATGAGCCGGGTGCTGCTCGTCCTGCTGGTGCTGGCCGCCACCGCCGGCGCCGTGGTCGCCTATGGCGATCCCGACCGGATCGCGAAAGCCGGCGACACCGTCTCCGAGATGCTGCACCGGCGCGCGACGCCGCCGGCGCGCGCGGTGCAGATCGCGCGTGGCCAGAGCGGCGAGTTCGCGCTGCAGGCCAAAGTCAACGGCGTCAGCGCGCCGATGGTGATCGACACCGGCGCCACCTCGGTCGTGCTGACCTATGAGACGGCCAGGGCCGCGGGCCTGCCGCTGGAACTGCTCGACTATGACGTCGATGTCGAGACCGCCGGCGGACACACCCGGGCGGCCCGGCTGACCCTCGACCGCCTGGCGATCGGCAGGCTGGAGGAACGTTCGGTGCCGGCGCTGGTGGTGCCGCGCGGCCAGATGAAGACCAATCTGCTCGGCATGAGTTTTCTCGACCGGCTGGAAAGCTGGGAAGTGCGCGCCGACAGCCTGGTGCTGCACGGCTATCCCTGAGCGGGTTGGACGACGGAAAGCCGCGCGGCGCGCTCGACAAAATATCGAAAACAACCCCATGCACAGTAGCCAAGTGCTTGAAAGCATTGAGGTTCTGTTGGGAAAAAGAAGCAGGGCGCCGAAGCGGGATGGAGGAAAATCCTGAAGGAAAATCAGTAGCTTATGAGGCAACCCCTGAATGGAAGCCGCTCCCTGCTCCAAACCTGGGCGTGGGCCGGGAACTGCGGCTTGATCTTGACCACGACAGGCGACTGGCAGGACATCGGGTGAACATAGACGCCCAGCACGCCCGGAGATCCCGCAGGGACTCGAAGCAGTGATTATTGGGCACGTGCAACATGGGGCTTATTTGCTTGCGCCCGGCCAGGATAATTTTTCGGGCGGCCTTGCCGCAACCATGCCAAAGTAAAAAATGTTTCATTTCATACGACCCCGGTAAGTTCCCCGAAACTCTGCTCAATTAACAGCCGCATTGGCGAAAATATTGAGCAGCGCCGCCATCATCCGCATCCGCCACCGCGTAACATGAAACATTTTTCGTGCGTGACTTTGGCATGGTGCTTGCTAAGATCGGCCCGCGGCACGCGACGCCGTTGGAGGCCGGACTTGGACACCTTCGCCAATATCGCTCCCGGGTGCTCGATTTCGCCGCAACCGATGTGTCTGCCGTTCTGTTTCATCGGCGTGGCGCCTGGTGCGATCGTCGGCATCCTGCCGGGGCTGGGGTCGGCGGCGACCATCGCGCGGCTGCTGCCGATCACCTATTTCCTGGATACCGCGACGGCGATCATCATGCTCTCGGGCATCTGGTACGGCTCGATGTACGGCGGCTCGATCACATCGATCCTGCTGCGGGCGAATCCACTGCCCGAGAACGCCGTGATGGCGCTGACGCCCGGCGCCTTCATGGGGCACGGGGTGACGCCGGGTCCCACGCCTATGATCCAGCATCCCGAGATGTTCTGGGCGATCGTCACCAGCATGTTCGTCGGCAACTGCAGGTACGCTCGATCGGGATAGTCGCCTGCAAAGTGCAGGCCGCTCCTCCTCCCCTCCTTCCACAAACGACAAGGCCGCAAGATGAATGCCATTCCCGACAAGGTCCTCACCACCTGTCCGCGCGATTGCTACGACGCTTGCGGCATCGTCGTCGAACGGCGCGACGGCAAGATCGCGCGCGTGCTCGGCGACCCGAACCACCTTGTTAGCAAGGGCGCACTGTGCGGAAAATGCGCTGTCGCCTACAATGCGGGGTTCATCAAGCCGGAGTCCCGGCTGCTGCACCCGATGCGGCGTATCGGCAACAAGGGCGAGGGCAAGTGGCAAACCATCAGTTGGAACCAGGCGATCGACGCCATCGCCGAGAAGCTAAGGCCGCATATTGCGTCGGGAGCCGCCGCGAAGGTCATTCAAGCGCATTACACCGGCACGGTCGCGCTGCTCGCAGGCAACTTCCCGCTGCGCTTCTTCAACGCGATAGGCGCGACCGAAGTCGATCCTGACACCGTTTGCAACAAGGCGGGACATGCGGCCCTGCAATTGATCTTCGGCGACAGTCTCAGCGGCTTCGATCCGCGAACGGCCGGGCACGCCGAATGCATCATGGTATGGGGCGCCAACCCGTCGACGTCCGCGCCTCATGTCGACCGTCATTGGCTGAAGGCCAGCAAGGCGAAGCGGATCGTCATCGACCCGATCAGGCACAAGACGGCGCAGGAAGCCGATCTCTATCTGCAGCCGCGTCCCGGCAGCGACGCATCGCTCGCGTTTGCCATGCTGCATGTGATCCGGCGGCTCAATCTGCTCGACCGACGCTTCATCGAAAGTCATGTAATCGGGTGGTCCGCGGTTGAATCGCAGCTCGACGCCTGCAGCCCGGAATGGGGCGAAGCCGTGACCGGTGTCCCGGCCGACCTGATCCGTCAGGCCGCCGAACTATATGCCAAGGGGCCGTCTCTGCTGTGGCTCGGACAGGGACTTCAACGTCAGCCGTTCGGCGGCAACGTGTTCCGCGCCTGCACGCTGTTGCCGGTGGCGACCGGAAACATGCTCAAGCCCGGCACCGGCGTTCTCTACATGAACGGCTTCCAGTTTCGCGGCGTCGATATGGACTGGGTGACCGGCGCCAAGCTCGAGCCCGGCAATTCGCCGGCGATCAGCCATATGGATTTGCATGAGGCCTTGGCCGACCCCGAGCGGTCGTCGGTATTCTTTACCTGGAATTGCAATCCTGCGGCGTCGAGCCCCAACCAGAAGAAGCTCGTCGAAGCGCTGAAGCGAGAGGACCTTTTCCATGTCGCGATCGACATCTTTCCGACCGACACGGTTGATCTGGCCGACATCGTGTTGCCGGCGGCAACCTTCCTGGAGTTCGACGATTTGGTGATGTCGTATTTCGATTGGACCGTTTCGGCGCAGACCAAGGCCGGCGAGCCGCTCGGCGAGGCTCGCTCGAACATGGCGATCTTCCGGGATATCGGCGCGGCCTGCGGCCTCAAAGAGCCCGCGATATTCGAGACCGACGGCGTCATCATTGGCAAGCTGCTCGATCAGAGCGGCATCGACCTCAGCTTTGCAGAGCTTTCGGCGCGCGGCACCGTGGCCTGGCGGAACGAGACGGGGATAGCTTTCGAACACGGACGGTTTCCAACTGCATCCGGCAAGATCGAGCTCGCGGGGCCGGCCTTCGTCAAGGCGGGGCTGCCCGACGCGCCGATGCCGCATGCCGACGCGCCGCCGCCGGTCGACACCTGGCGCGTGCTGTCACCTGCGAGCAGCTGGCTGATGAACAGCAGCTACGGTGGCGAAGAACGCATTCGCAGGCAGATCGGTGCGCAGACTGGCTTTGTCAATCCAGCAATGGCGTCGGCCGCCGGCCTGAACGAAGGCGACACGGTCATCCTGTTCAACGATACCGGCGAGCTGCCGATGCGTGTCGGCTTTGATCCCGGCGTGCCGCCCTCGACGATCCTGCTTCACAAGGGACGCTGGCCGAAATTCGAATTGGCGGGCGCCAACGTCAATATCCTCAATCCAGGCCGCAAGACCGATATTGCGGAGAGTTCCTGCGTGCACGGCGTCGAAGTGAAAATCCGTCGGGCTTTCAACGAGGCTGCGGAATGATCAGGCGTTGCGTCGTGATTGAACATCTTGCGGTCGAGCATTCCGGCACGCTCAAGCCTGCGTTGGAATCCGCCGGATATGAGGTCAGCCCGCTGCCGGCGGCATCGCTCAAGGCATCACGCCGCAAGGCGGAAGATGCCGATCTGCTGATCGTGATGGGCGGCCCGATCGGCGTTTATGATGCGCCGGAATTTCCTTTCCTGGACGGGGAGATGGCGATCATCCGCGAACGGCTGGCTGCCGGTCGGGCAGTGCTCGGCATTTGCCTGGGATCACAGCTGATGGCGGCCGCGCTTGGCGCCAGGGTCTATCCCGGGACCGCCGGTTTCGAGTTGGGCTGGGCGCCGGTTTCGCTGACCGAGCACGGTCGCAGACATCCCCTGGCGCGCGTGGCCGGTAATGACGCGGCCGTGCTGCATTGGCACGGCGACACTTTCGATCTGCCGGTTGGGGCAACGTTGCTCGCATCGACGTCGCGCTATCCGAACCAGGCCTTTGCAGTCGGCAATCATGGCCTGGCCCTGCAGTTTCACGTCGAGACTGACGAAGCCGAGCTCGAACAGTGGTTTGTGGCTTTCGCCGGCGACATTAAACGCATGGGCCCGGATACCTTGGCGACGCTGCGCGCCGATACCGCCGGACATGCGCGGGGCCTGGCGGATCGCAACAAGCAATTCATTCTGGAATGGGTTGCCTCGCTGTGAGCGCGGCGCAGACAAACGCGCTTCCCTGCCCCGAACAGGGTCATTAGATGGCTGTCGTTGTAACCGATAATTGCTCGGGATGCCGCTACACGGAGTGCGTCGCCGTGTGCCCGGTTGCCTGCTTTCACCAGGACGATCTCATGGTCTATGTCGACCCGATCGAATGCATCGCTTGCCGCGCATGTCTGGTCGCGTGCCCCGTCAATGCCATCTACGATGTGGAAGACCTGCCCGAAGACAAGGCGCATTGGATCGAAATCAATGCGCAACGGTCGGCCATCCTGCCGGCGATTGTCGACAAGCAGCCATCGTTGCCCGACGCGGATGCGAGGAAGGCGAGCTACGGATTCTGATGTCGACAGGTCCCGAGATTGCAATCGTTGGAAGCGGACCAAGCGGCTTCTTCGCGGCGGAAGCGATCCTGAAGTCGGACGCCCGCCCCCGGGTGCACATGTTCGAGCGGCTGCCGACCCCGTTCGGTTTGGTCAGGTCGGGCGTGGCGCCCGATCACCAGCAGATCAAGCAGGTCGCCAAGGTTTTCGACAAGATCTCCAAGCACGTCGACTTTTCCTTCTTCGGCAATGTCGAAATCGGCCGCGACATCACGCTCGCGGCGTTGCGCGCCCGATATGATGCGGTGGTGCTTGCCTATGGCGCGTCGTGGGGGGCCCCGCTCGCCGTCCCCGGCGCAAATCTGCCCCAGAGCCTGACCGCAACGGCCTTCATCGGGTGGTACAACGGTCACCCCGACTTCGCCGGACTAACGCCCAGCTTCGATCATGAGACGGCTATCGTTGTCGGCCACGGCAATGTCGCGATCGATATTGCACGCATCTTGCTCAGCGGCCATGCGCGGCTGGCCAAAACCGATATCGCCGATCACGCGCTCGAGGCCTTGCGTCACAGCCGGATTCGCAACGTGCGGCTGGTCGGCCGTCGCGGTCCCGCGCAGGCTGCATTTACCAGTGCCGAATTGCGCGAGTTGCTCGCAATGCCCGACGTGCGGGTCGTCATCGATCCGGCCGCGCTGCAGTTCGACGCCGCGGAAAGCGCATTCCTGGATCTGCCGGCCAATGCCGTGGTCAAGCGCAACGTCGCGCTCCTGCAGGACGCGCTTGCGCGCCCTGCCGGCGACACATCGAAGGATTTGCACGTCGATTTCCTGGCTAGCCCGCTGGCCATCGAAGGGTCAGCTCGCGTCGACGCCGTCCGTTTCGCGCGCAATCGGCTGCAGGGCCCGCCCGGCGGCAAGACATGCGTCCCGAGCGGCGACGAATTCAGCATACCCGCCGGCCTCTCGATCGCCAGCATCGGCTTTCGGGGACGCCCGCTCGACGGCGTTCCTTTCGACGGCCGACGCGGGATCGTTCCCAACTTCGAAGGCCGCGTCGACGGCAAAGTAGCTGTTGGCGTTGCGCCTCTCTACGTGGCCGGCTGGATCAAGCGCGGAGCCAACGGCGTGATCGGCACCAACCGCGCCGATGCGGCAGAAACGGCCCGAAGTTTGATGGCCGATTTGCAGGCCGGGCTCTGGCCGGTCAAGACCGACGCTGAACGGGTCGCGCTGTCAATGAAACAAGATCGCATCGACTTCGCAGGGTGGAAGCTGATTGATGAGGCGGAGTGTCGCGCCGGCTGCGAGGCAGGCCGGCCGCGCCGCAAGATGGTTGATATCAAGGCAATGCTCGAGACCGCGGGCGGCACGGATTTCACCGGAAAACTAGTGACCACGGGTTGATGCGCACGGCTCATCATATTGATAGATCGAGTCAAAGTTTGGGAATGCACCGCAGTTGCACCTTGAGGGTAGATCGATTCGCAGCTAGAAGTGGAGGCCTGAAATGAAGCATGGATGCCGGCATGGCACGCAAGTTGAAGCGGTCGAATCTGAGCGAGGACGCTTATACCGTCGTGCGCGACATGCTGCTCAATGGCAGCCGGTTCAACCCCGGCGACAAGGTCAGCGTTGAGGAGCTCAGCCGCGAGCTCGGTGTCAGCCGCACGCCGTTGTGGGCGGCGATCAATCGTCTCGAAGCCGAACACGTCGTCGAGGTCGTGCCACGACAAGGCGTTTACCTGGTCGACTATGATCCCGGCCGCGCGCTGGAGATGTATGTCGCGCGCGAGGCGCTGGAGGGAATGGCCGCGCGCTTGGCGGCGATCAGCATCACCGACCGCCAGCTGGCGATCCTGCAGCGCAGCATCGACGAACAGCGGGATTGCCTGAGCGCCGGCGATTCCGACGGCTACTACACCCGGGCGATTGAATTCCACGAGGAAATCGTTCGCGCCGCCAACAACGTGACGCTGGAACGGCTGCTGAAGTCGGTATTCGCGCAAATGCGCGCGATGCGTATCCAGCGCAATTCGATCCCGACGCACCTGCCGCAATCGTGCACCGACCACGAAAAGATATTGTCGGCGATCCGCAAGCGCGATCCGGATCTGGCCGAAAGCGAGGCCCGCGGCCATATCAAGGATCTCGCGATGGCGATCCGCCAGGAACGCGTTCCGGCTCATCCACCCGCTCCCGCGCGGGGCCGCCTTCCCACGCTGGCGCGTTAGGCCGACCCGGATTTTCACGATTAATTTCACGGCACATGCTCGCCGATCATCCTCCGGCGAGCCCGCGCGCCCGAAACGCCAAGCCAGATACCGCGCCATTTTCCATAGTGATCTCAATGCCTTGACAGGATCCACAAAATCCGGCGGCCTTGGCATGCCACTTGCTTATTTGTGAAATGAAACACGAATACTTTGCAGGCACGCATGCTGGCTCAGCAAATCGTCAACGGGTTGCTCCTCGGCGGGATTTACGCGCTCGTCGCGCTGGCGTTCTCGCTCACGATCGGGATCCTCAACTTTCTCAATTTCAGCATTCCCGCGCTGTTCATGCTGGGCGGTGTCGTGTCGTGCGCCGTTCTGGCAAAGGGCTACCCCATCGCGGTCGCCGTTGCCGCGGCGCTCGCCGTGACCGCATCGACCTCGTTGATTATCGAGCGCTTCACGTTCCGCTGGCTCAAGCGTTCCGACAGCCACATCCCGCTCGTGAGCTCGCTGGGCTTCCTGATATTGCTCGAAAATCTCGTGGTGATCTATTTCGGATCGGATGCGGTCGGCTATCCCAGCCCATTCGGCGCAGCCAGCGTCCGCATCGCGGGCGTGCTTGTCAGCCTTCCGCAACTGGCAAGCTTCGCGCTCTCGCTGGTGATGATCGCCGCCTGTTACCTGATCGTGACGCGCACCAAGCTTGGCCGCGGGCTGCGCTCGATTGCCGAGAGTCCGGCGGTTTCCGAAATGCTCGGCGTCGACGTCGGACGCACCGTGTCGGGCATGTACCTTATCTCGGGTTTGCTCGCGGGCATGGGCGGCGCGCTGTTTGGCATCAGCTATCTGCAGGTGTCCTGGGACATGGGGTCGGAGGTGGCGCTGAAGGGCATTTGCGCCATGGTTCTCGGCGGCATGGGCAACATCTGGGGGGCACTGCTCGGCGCACTGATCATCGCGATCATTGAGGTCCTGACGATCTCGTACCTGAGTTCGGATGCGGTGAACGTCGTCGTCTATAGCGTATTGCTGGCATTGATCCTGCTGATGCCTAACGGGCTGCTCGGCGATCGCGCCCTGCTGGTGGAACGCATGTGATGAGCGGATACGCCCTGCAGATCACCGCCATCCTGATCGTCAATGTCGTTGCCGCCTATGCGGCCTACATGCCGTTGGCATGCGGCCAGTTGAACCTTGGCGTCGCCGGCTTCATGGCGATCGGCGCCTATACCGCCGCCGTAGTCAGCAGCGCCGGATGGTCCATCTTCGTTTCCATTGCAGGCGGCGCGGCCGCCGCGACGCTTGCCGGCCTGCTCATCTCCATTCCCGTACTGCGGGCGCGGGGCATCTATCTGACTATCGCGACGCTCGCGTTCTCCGAAATCATCACCGCCATCATCCTGAATCTGCCCGCGGTCGGCGGGGCGAGCGGCTTCGTCGTGCCCGATCACATCACCGTCGCGCCGATGCTCGCGACCATGGCGGTCGTCGCTGTCGTTGCGATTTGGCTGAGCACCACGCGGTTCGGCCTGTGCATGACGGCGGTGCGGAACGACAGTCGCGGTACCGCGGTGTTCGGCGTCGGCACCCGCCGGCTCGAAGTCACGGCCCTGACGATCGGCGCCGGTTTTGCCGGCGTCGCCGGGGCTCTCTATGCGCATCACTTCAATTACATCGAGGCTCAGCACTTCAACGTCCTGCTAAGCACCTATGCAGTGCTGTTCGCGTTGCTTGGTGGATTGCAGACACCGCTCGGACCGCCGATCGGGGCGGTCGTGTTCACGTTGCTGCCGGAACTGCTCCGCAGCACCGACCAATGGCGCTATGTGGGCTTCGGCATCTGCGTCATTCTCTTGATGCTGTTGCGGCCGGAAGGCCTGCTCACACGGCGGCTGATCCGCCGCACGGTGCTCAGGAGGGCCTACACATGAAGCCGATGCTGTTCCTGCACGGCGTCACCCTCGCTTTCGGCGGCTTGTCGGTCGTCGACAACCTCGACATCCAGGTCATGCGAGGCTCGCGCTGCGGGCTGATCGGCCCCAACGGCGCCGGCAAGACCACGATCTTCAATCTGTTGAGCGGGATTTATCGCGTGACAGCAGGAGAAATCCTGCTCGACGACCGGCCAATCGACGACGTCCCGCTCGATCAGCGCATCCATCTCGGCATCGGCCGCACATTTCAGAACATGCGCCTCATGAAGCACCTCACCGTGCTCGAGAACATTATGCTCGGCCAGCATCGTCTGGTCGCGCCATGGCGTCGTATCCTGGCCCCGCTTGGTTCCCCGCTCAACAGGGCCTATCGGGACCAAGCCACGGAAACTGCCCTGTCGCTGGGGCTCGGCGATCACATGCAGCAGCTTGCCGAGGGGCTGTCCTATGGCGTGCAGAAGCGCATCGAAGTGGCCCGCGCGCTGGCCGCAAAGCCGCGTTTGCTGTTGCTCGACGAGCCTGCGGCGGGATTGAATTCGACCGAACGGGCCGAACTCTGCAACATCCTTTCAAGTTCGCTCCCGCCGGACATGACGGTCCTGGTCGTCGAGCACGACACCGAGTTCGTGAAATCGCTCTGCAACCATGCGGTCGCTCTCAATTTCGGCAGGAAGATAGCCGAGGGCGATCCGGCCGAGGTTTGCCGGGATCCGATCGTCGTCGAGGCCTATCTCGGCATGGATGAACCCGTTCACCCCGCGGCGCTGAATGCGAATCGGAGGCGAGGCAGCAATGCTGCTTGAGGTGCAAAATCTCGGCGTGTCGTATGGCAACGTCGTCGCGGTAAACGACGTGAGCCTTCGTATCGAAGAGGGCCGAATCGTCACCGTGCTTGGCGCCAATGGCGCAGGCAAGACGTCGCTGCTCAATGCGATCATGGGCCTGACGCGAGCCCGCGGCAGCATCCGCCTTGACGGCAAGACTGTTTCTGGATTGTCGGCCGGCCGTCGCGTCGCCAGCGGCATCGCGCTGGTTCCGGAGGGCCGCCGGATTCTGCTGTCGCTGACGGTCGAAGAGAACTTGCAGATGGGCGCATACCAGCGCCGCGACAGCGCGATCGCTGTCGATATCGACCGCATGTATGGGCTGTTTCCCAACCTCGCGCGCCGGCGCCACCAGCCCGGATCGGTGCTGTCGGGAGGCGAGCAGCAGATGCTGGCGATCGGTCGCGCATTGATGGCGCGCCCCCGCCTGCTGTTGCTCGACGAGCCCTCATTGGGTCTCAGTCCGCTGTTTGTGAGCGAGATCTTCAACTTGATCCGAAGTCTCAACAGCACCGGCCTGGCCGTCCTGCTTGTCGAGCAAAACACCCGGATGGCGTTGAAGACTGCAGGTTATGGATACGTCCTGAGGCTCGGCCGCCTGCTGACTGAGGCCACGACCGCCGAACTGATGAAGTCGGGCGAGTTGACCAAGGCTTATCTCGGCGGGGACACCGCCGGGATATCAAGCGTTCCCGCGCAATGCGTCGACAAGGAGATGAAATGAAACGGTTCAACATCGTCGCGTCCCTGCTTCTGGCCGGGCTGGCATCCGCCCATGCGAACGACCTCACGATCGGGTATCTCGCGGCCAATACCGGACCGTTCTCGGCACTGGCGAAGCGAAACGCGGTGGCTGTCGAAATAGCAATCGACGACATCAATGCGCAGGGCGGAGTGAACGGCAACAAACTCGCACTATCGATCTTCGATACCGGCGGCAAGCCGGACCAGGCGGCGGCGGGCGTTACGCATTTCGCGCAGGACGAGCCGGTTCTCGCGATTGTCGGTCCATTCAGCACCAGTGAATGCCGGGTGTCATTCCCGACCGGCGAGCGCCTGGGCATCCCGCAGATGTCGATGGCCTCGTCGGCGCCGAAAGTGGCCGCGTCATTCACCTATGCTTTCCGCAACACCACCGACGAAGCCTACACCTATGAGCGCCTGTTCAGGACCATCAAGGCCAAGGGCTACGCGGACAAGTCGGTGTCGATCGTATACGCGACCGATGACGCGGTATCCGAATCGCTTGGAACAAAAGTTCTGCCGGCGGCGATTCAACAGGCGGGCCTGCCGCTCGAAGAGACCGTTTCGCTCCGCGTCGCCGCCTTCGATCTCGCGCCGCAGGTTTCTCAACTCATGCAGAAGCCGACCGATCTGATCGCGGTGGGAACGCCGCCCGAGCCCATGCTCAAGCTCGCGGCGGAACTTCGGCGTCAAGGTCACAAGGGGCGGATGCTCGGGGGGTCGACGGTCGCCGATGCCGAACTGCCGGCCCGCATGGGTCCGAACGGCGAGGGAACGCTGATCACGGCGACGTTCTTCAGCGGCCTCGACGACGAGCGGACCCGGGACTTCGTCGCCAAGTTCCAGGCCAAGCTCAAGGAGAAAGGCGAGACGGTGGTCGAGCCCAATCAATTCGATGCCGCCAGCTATGACATCGTGTCGATGTACGCTTACGCGATGAAGCAGGCCGGAGTGACGGGCGACAAGGACAAGGTCGCAGCAGAGCGCACCGCCATTCGCGATCAAATTCGCAAGCTCAGCAAATTCCCGGCGCTGGTCGGACCGCTGACGATCAACGCCGATGGCGATGCAATCAAGGTGGTCTACGTCCTGGAAGCCAAGGGCGGCAAATGGACGTTGGTGGATCGCCATTACAATTGAGCGGGAGCAGCCGGGCGGACTGAAAGGCCCGGCTTGACACCGGGGGGCCGCCCCTATACTGAAATGAAACACGAATAATATAATGGCGCATCTGGCAGAAAAATCGATTGTTCCGGACGACTTCTCGATGGCGGAACGGCTCTACAGGCCGGTTCCACAGGCCGGATGGGAACAGCGTCTGCGTGAGCTCGAGATGCGGATCCAGGCCGACCTGGAGATGCTCCGCTACCCGGCCGAGCCGCTGCCATACCGCCCGCGGGACGGCATGCTGGAGGTCGCGGTCATCGGAGCCGGGCAGACCGGCAAAGCGGTCGCATTCGGGCTCGCGCATTATGGCTTCCGCAATGTCCGGGTGTTCGATCGCAGGCCGCGGGGGATGCAGGGACCGTGGCGGACCTATGCGCGCAACCATCTGCTGCGAACACGCAAATCCGAGACCGGCGGGCTGCACTGGGGAATGCCCAACCTGCACTTCCAGCGCTGGTGCGACCTTAAGTTCGGCGAAGACTATTTTCGCAGCATCAAGAAGATACCGCGTCTCATTTGGGCCGACTATCTCGACTGGTTCGGCGACACCGTAAAACTGCCGATAGACTACGACGTCAATGTCTCCGACATCGTCTGGGTGGCCGATCGGGGTTGCTTCGAACTCGACACGTCGCAGGGCACCGTGCGGGCTCAGTTCGTCGTGCTGTGTACCGGCATCGAGAGCGCGGGGCTGCAGCGCTTTCCCGACAGGGTGCAGGAAACCCTGCCGACATCGGCCTATTGCCATACCATGAGCGATCTTCCAGCCGATCGCTTGGTCGGTCGGGACATCGTGGTGATCGGCGGCGGTGCGAGCGCGTTCGATACCGCCAACGCCGCGCTGGAAGCCGGCGCGCGCTCCGTCGACCTTCTGGTCAGGCGCCGGGGGCTGCCGCCGATACACCGTGTCTGTCTCGCCAGCCGCTGGCATGGCTATCACCGCCACTACGTCGAACTACCGGACACCATGAAGTGGGCTTATTCGCTTGCGGATCTCGATCTTGGAGTGCCGCCGCCGCGCGATACCTACTACGAAGCAATCCGTGACGATCGTTTCAACATCTATGGCGGCGCGGGCATCGAATCATTGCGGTTCGAAGGCGGCAAGATCGTCGGCCAGTATGGCGGCCAGGAAATGCGCCATGACTTCATGATCTGCGGCACCGGTAGCCGCAACTCGCTGGCGGACCAGGACGAGCTCAAATCGATGCTGCCGTCGATCCGGCTCTGGAAGGACGGATACATTCCCAACGGGATGGCTACCCATCCGGAGCTCGAGAACAGCCCCTATCTGGGTCCATCCCTGCAATTCGTGCCGCTGCGCGACAGCGACCAGTTCGTCAGCCGCGTCTATTATCTCTGCTCTGGCGTCGCGCATCTCAGCGGCTTCCGCTGCAATCTATCCGGCCTGCAATATGCAGCACAGCGCGTTTGTCATGACATCTCCCGCACGCTGTTCGTCGAAAACCAACAGCAGATCAAGGCGGCCTTCGACCGGCATACCGGATGGGAATAGTTGCAAAGCGAAAGGGTCAAGCATGAACGTCGTTGCACCGATTACCAAAAATCCCAAGTGGAGTCCTGAGGAAACCAAGCTCCGGATCGAGCTCGCCGCGGCCTATCGTCTGACCGCGATGCTCGGCATGGACGACTTGATCTACACCCACCTTTCCGCGCGGGTCCCGGGTCCCGATCTGCATTTCCTTCTCAATCCCTACGGCATGCTTTTCAGCGAAATTACCGCGTCATCGCTGATCAAGGTCGACCAGAACGGCGAAATGGTCGATCCATCCGAGAACGGGTGGGTGCATAATCCGACGGGATTCGTGCTGCACAGCGCCATCCATCGTTCCGGCGACGACCGCGTTTGCGTGTTCCACGGCCATCCGATCAATGCGATGGCGGTATCCTGCCTCCAAGGCGGACTGCTGCCTCTGACGGTCTGGTCTCATCAGTTTTACAATCGGATTTCCTATCACCCGTATGAGGGGCCGCCGGTTCGCCTCGACGAACGCGACCGTGTGCTTGCCAACATGGGCAAGACCCAGGCGATGCTGATGCAAAATCACGGCGTACTGACGACGGGTCGCACCGTCGCCGAGGCATTCATTCTGATGTATTACCTGGAAAAGTCCTGCGAGGTGCAGATCAAGGTGTTGTCCGCGGGGCAGAAGCTGATCCTGCCCTCGGACGAGGTCTGCGAATACTCCGCCAGGCTTCGCTATTCCGACGAACAGCTTACTGCCGACGCCGGCGCCCTGGAGTGGCAGGCGCTGGTGCGGAAGCTCGACAGCATCGATCCCTCCTACCGCAGTTGATATCGCTACGCGAGTAGCCTGAAGACGCAGAGTACTGGAAAATCAATGGCGCGCCCGACCACGATGTCAATGAACGGGATGGTGACGACACCTCACTATCTCGCCTCGCAATCTGGATTGCGGATCCTGCGCGACGGCGGCAACGCCGTGGAGGCCGCGATCGCCGCGGCGGCAACCGCGGCGGTCGCCTATCCGCAAGGCAACAGCATAGGCGGCGACAATTTCTGGCTGATTTCGCGCGACGGTTCGGCGGTGCCACGGGCGTTGAACGCATCGGGCCGTTCCGGCAGCAAGGCGACGCTTGAGCACTATGCGGAACAGGGCGTATCGACGATTCCCGCGCGCGGCTATCTCGCCGCGAACACGATTCCGGGCGCGGTTTCGGGCTGGGAAGCCGCGTATCAGCACAGCGTGAGATCGCTGGGCGGCAGGATCCCCTGGCGCGAGCTTTTGTCCGATGCGATCGGTTACGCCCGCGACGGCATTCCGGCGTCGTCGCATCAGGACCTTCGCGGCCTCGTCGATTTCGACGCGTCGGACAAATCGTTCGGAAATCTGCAGCGCTTTGCGGAAATGCGGAAGCATTTCTGCAGGCCGGACGGAACTCCGCTGCGCGCCGGCGACGTGATGCGGCAATCGAATCTGGCAAGCACGCTGCAGCAGATTGCGACCGAAGGCGCCGTGGCATTGTACAAGGGCGACGTCGCCAAGGCGATCAGCACCGAGTTGCTGGCAAATGGCGGCGTGCTGACACGGGAAGACTTCGCCAATCACCTCGCCGACTGGGTCGATCCGATTTCGGTGCCGTACCGTGGCTATACCGCGTTCAACCTGCCGCCGAACACCCAGGGCATGGCCGCGCTCGGCATACTCAACATCCTGAACAATTTCGATTTATCGCGCATCGAGGACGGCTCCGCCAAATTCTATCATCTGATGGCGGAGGCCGTGAAAGCGGCGTTCGCGGATCGGGATGAATGGCTCACCGACCCGGCATTCCTCGAGATTCCGCTCGCGCGGCTGTTGTCGGCGAGCCACGGCAAGGCACAGGCCGACAGGATCAGAAAGTCGCTTTGCGCGGCGCCGAGTTCGTCGGTGGTGCGCGGTGGTGATACCGTGTGGATCGGCGTGGTCGACAAGCAGGGCAACGCAGTGTCGCTGATCCAGAGCATTTGCGACGGCTTCGGCTCGGGTATCATGCCGGTTGGAACCGGCGTCCATCTGCAGAACCGCGGAAAATACTTCGTGCTCGACAGGACTTCCGCAAACCGGCTCGAGCCGGGCAAGCGCTGCTTTCATACGCTGATTGCCGGAATGTTGTTCAAGGATGGCGCGCCGGAACTGGTCTATGGAACGATGGGCGGCGAAGGCCAGCCGCAGACACAAGCAGCCCTGGTCGCGCGCATTATCGATTACGGCATGTCGCCGCAGGACGCGATCGAGGCGCCGCGCTGGCTGCAGGGCCGCATGCTCGATTTGTCGCAGCCCGGCACGCTGCTGAATCTCGAGGGCCGCGTCCGCGACGACGTCATTCTCGAGCTCAGGCGGCTCGGCCATCGCATCAACCTGACGCCGGATTATTCCGACATCATGGGGCATGCCGGAGCGATCACCATCGATCGGTCGACCGGCGTGCTGAGAGGCGGTGCGGATCCGCGCGGCGACGGCGCGGCGGTGGGATTTTAGCCAAATGGCCGGTGCGCTGTCGATGCAGCCATGCAGCCGGCGCCCTCCGGATGGCAAGCAAATTGCTTCGACCGGAGCGGCCCTGCGTTACGCCCGCCTGGCCGCAGAATGAAGGGATAAGCTGTATGACCACCCCGGTTCGCATGGTCTCGGAAAGCACCGTTCCCGACGCCGCCCTGCTCAATGATTGGCACGTGGTGGCCTTCACCAAGGATGTTCCGGCAGGCAAGATCATTCCGGCCACGTTGCTCGGCGAGGACCTGATCCTGTGGCGCGACGCATCGGGACAGGTTCATGCCTGGAAGGATTTATGCATCCATCGCGGCGCCCGGCTCTCGAAGGGCTGGATCGCCAACGATACGGTGGTATGTCCCTATCACGGCTGGCGCTATGACGGATCGGCAAAATGCGTGCTGGTGCCGGCGGCGCCCGATCAACCTCCACCGCTGAAGGCACGCGCCTTTCCGCACACGGCGGAAGAACGCTATGGCATGGTGTGGGTATCGCTGGGTGAGCCGAAACATGCGGTGCCGCATTTCCCCGAATGGGACGATGGGAGTTTTCGCAAGTTCAACACCGGTCCATATTTCTTCAAGGCCAACGGATTCCGCTCGGTCGAGAATTTCATTGACGCGACGCATTTCCCGTTCGTCCATGGCGGCCTCAATGGACTCGAGGATGCGCCGGACAAGGTCGAGGACTACAAGGTGTTCGAGGATGAATCCGGCATCAGCACCAGCGGCATCCGGGTTTTCCAGCCGTACGGGGACCACCGACAGGTGCCGGTCAACGCCACCTACACCTACCGCGTGTTCCGTCCGCTGGTGGCGTATTTCTCCAAGCAGGTCGAGATCGCCGATTCCGAAAGAAAGCATCTCGGTAATCCCGACGACCGCTTCTGCACCTTCCTCACCGCGCAACCGGTCGACGAAGTCACCTGCATCATTCGCCTGTGCGTCGCAATCAATTTCGGCGAGAACCTGACGGAGGACGACATCCTGCGCCGCCAGGACAAGGTGTTTTCCCAGGACAAGGATATCGTCGAAACACAGCGGCCAGAGCGCATTCCTGTCGATCTGCGCGCCGAGATCCATCATCGCACCGACAAGTTCGGCCTGTTGTACCGTAAATGGCTGGGTTCGCTCGGCCTCACTTACGGCATCGCCTGAGCACCATGGCCGTCGTCGTCACCGACAAGTGCAGGGACTGCCGATACACCGAATGTGTCACGGTCTGTCCGGTCGTGTGTTTCCACGGCGACGATCGCATGCTGTATATCGATCCGGTTTCGTGCATCCTGTGTCAGGCCTGCATTCCGGTTTGCCCGGTCCAGGCGATCTATGACGAGGTCGACCTCCCGCCCGGGATGACGCGCTGGGTCGAAATCAACGCGGAACGCGCCGCCGCGCTGCCCCTGATCGAGGACAAGCAAACGCCGTTGAAGACGATGACATGAAAGCTGGCGGTTCGCCGCGCGCGTCGGGACGGGCGACGATCTCAGCGGGGTTGCAGGCGATGGAACACCCGGCAATGCCGGCCGGTCCGGTCCATCATCGCGGCAATGCACAAGCCAGGATCCAACATATCGTTTTGGTTCGATAGAGCGGGAACGCCGCATATCGGGCCAAGGCGCGAATATTTTCTGCGAAGTTGACAGCCGATCAGAGCCATAGCGATCGAACCCAAATACGATGCGGCCGCCGAGTACAGTATGAAGCCGGCTATCATTTGCCAGGCGCGCTCATCGGGAAAGCGGTACTGCGGTTGGTTCTGCACGATTTAGGCGACCGCGGTTGCCCCGGCACCACGCAGCCGATCGAACAGCCGGTCCGGTTCGCGCGGTACATCGTCACCGCGCCAGGCGATGTGGGAGTCCGGCCGCACGATCAGCATCTTCTCCGGAAAACCAAAGCCGGTTTTGCCCGGATCCACATCGACCAGCTTGAGCGGAACGCCGCAGCGCGCGGCGGCTTCGACCATCGGCGCGGTATCGAGCGCGGCGTCGAAGCACAGCAGCGTGTAGCCCGGCCCGAGTTCGTCGAGCAACGAGCGGCCGCCGGACAGCCAGAGATGCGGCACCCGCGCGCCGGGCACGGTCGAGGCGGTGAAGCCGCCCATGCTGTAGGACGGCGGCGTCTCGCCGTCATAGGCGATGATCGGCGAACGATCGTAATAATATCCGAAGTTCAGCCCGGCACAGCAATATTGCTGGACGTTCAGCTCGTAGGCCGCCTTGCCGACATGGCTGCGCACCGCGTCGCCGGCGGGACCTTCGGCCTCGATTTCGGCGGGCACCGCCTTTCGCTGGCTCATGACCGCGAGCGCATGGTTCATCGCAAAATGCGACACCTGCTCGGTGATCGGCTGCCGTTCCGCCTCGTAGGCATTGAGCAGCGCCGGGCTTGCCCAGCCCTGCAGCACCGCCGCCATGATCCAGCCGAGGTCGACGGCGTCGGCGATCCCGGCATTCATCCCGTAGCCGGCATAGGGTATCCACAGATGCGCCGCATCGCCGCAGATGAAGGCGCGGCGGTCGCGAAAGCGATCGGCCACCAGCCGGCGGCCGATCCAGTCCTCCTTGCTGATGATGTCATAGCGAAAGCGGTCGTCGACGCCGAGAATGGTGCGGAGCGCCCAGTCCCGATCGACGCTGTCGAATTCGGTTTCCTCCGAACCAAGATGGTTGTGGATCAGCCAGTTGTCGCGGCCATCGATCGAGACGGTGGTGCCGCAGCGGCGCGCATTGAGCGACATCGTCATCCAGGCCGGCTTCTGGCTGATCAGATCCTTCAGGGCCGGGGCATGAATATAGGTGGATTGCACCCGCTGCACGACCTCGGTGCCGGTCAGCTGCGAACCGATCAGCTTGCGCACCGCGGACCGGCCGCCGTCGCAGCCGATCAGATAGTCGGCGGCAACGGTGAATTGCCGGCCGCTGTCGAGGTCGCAGGCGGTCGCCAGCACGCCCGCCGGCGTCTGCTCGAACGTCTCGATGCGGACCCGATTGAGCAGTTTGATCCGCGGCCGCTCCTGCGCGCAGGCAAACAGGATCGGTTCGAGATAGATCTGGTTGATCCGGTGCGGCGGTTCGGGCGTCGGCCAGTCGGTATCGGGCCCTTCGGTCGCCGTGTAGCGATCGGCCCGGCAGGGAATCGGAATGCGGCTGAGCTCGCGGCCGACGACGGCGGTGCGATAGGCGCAGTCGTTGGGAAAATCGGCCGGCAAGCCGCCTTCCCTCACGCGGCGCACGATGCCGAGGCGGCGAAACACTTCCATCGAGCGCGCCGACACGTGGTTGCACTTGACGCTTGGCGGCTCGCCCGCCCGACGGATTTCGGCCACCACGACGTCGATGCCGCGCGAGGCCAGATCCAGCGCCGCCGTCAATCCGACCGGGCCTCCGCCAACCACCAGAACCTGAGTTTCCAACCGCTGCATCTTGCTTCCCATTTCCTGTTCAGGCGCGTTCGGGGACCGAATGCGAGCCGGCTGGCGCGCCATCCGATGTCGTGGGGCGCCGGCGCATGCTGAACAGCGCCAGCGCGAGGATCACCAGCGCCGAGCAGAGCTGCGGCACGGCGCTGGCCTGGAACAGCGAGGGTATCGCCCATTGCGCGGCCAGCATCATGCCGCCGATGGTCACGCCCAGGATCGACCCCAGGCGTCCGACCCCAAGCGCCCAGCCGATGCCGGTGGCGCGGATATAGGTCGGATAGACCCGCGCCGCGTAGGCGTTGCAGCCGATCTGGCCGCCGATCACGGCGACACCCGAGACAAAGGCCGCCGGCCCCAGCACCGGCAGGAAGTTTCCGGCGGCGGCGATCGCCATGATCGAGGCGAAGCCGGCCAGATAGGTGAGGAACAGGACCCGGTGGAAGCCGAGCCGCTGGATCAGGAAGCCGAGGCCGACGGTACCCAGCATTCCGCCGAGCTGAAAGGCAATGCCGATCGCGATCGCCGCCTGGACGTCGAGCCCGACGCCATGCGCCAGCGTCGGCAGCCAGCTGTTGAGGAAGTAGATGTCGAGCATGTTCATGAAGAACATGATCCACAACAGCAGCGTCGGCAGCAGCCGGTCGTTGACAAACAGCTGGGGCAGCAGGAAGCCGCTGCCGCTCTCCTCGACGATGGTGTAGCGGGCATCCGAAGCAAAGCCGGCCGTGCCATCGATCCTGGAAAGCAGCTTGCGCACCCGGTCGTTGTTGCGCGGATCGAGCGCCATCAGGGTGAGCGATTCCGGAAGCCAGACCATCAGCACCGGGCAGAGCATCAGCGGCAGGATGCCGCCGACCAGGAACACGCTCTGCCAGCCATGGACCGGCACCAGCTCGGCCGCGAGCAGGCCGCCGAGCGCCGCGCCCAAGGTCGTCGCCATGAACATCAGCATGATCATCAGGGTCCGGCGGCGCAGTGGCGCGTATTCGCCGGTCAGCGCGATGGTATTCGGCAGCACGCCGCCCAGTCCAAGCCCGGTTGCAAAGCGCAGCATCGTCAGCTCGGACAGGCCGGTGGCCCGGCAGGTCGCCAGCGTTCCCAGCGCGAACACCAGCACGCCCGCAATCACCAGCCATTTGCGGCCGAAATAATCCGCCAGGGCGCCAAACACCAGCGAGCCGACCATGATACCGAACAGCGAGGCGCCGAACACCGGTCCCAGCGCCCCGCGCGCCAGCTGCCAATCCCTGCCGAGCGACGGCGCGACGAAACCGAGCGCCTGGGCATCGAAGCCGTCCAGGGCGGTGACCAGCGCGCAGAGCACGATGGTGCGGATCTGGAACGCCGACAGCGGACGATCGTCGATATAGCGACCGATATTGACCAGCTGCGCCAAATTCCCCTCCCGGGATGCTGTTTTGATTCGTTGCCCGGAACATCCGCCTGCGGCGATGGCCAGCCGGAATTATCTTGCAGATTATCATTCATTCGATTAGCCACAAAATTCTGATACATTCATTAGGTGACCTGATGCTTCCGACGATCCGGCAACTCGAGGCGCTGGTTCTGGTCTATCGCCACGGCAGCCTGACCAAGGCCGCCGCCGAACTCGGCGTCACCCAGCCGGCGATCAGCCTGCTGATCCGCCAGATCGAGGAGAACTTTCGGCTCAAGCTGTTCGATCGCACGACCCGGGCGCTGCACCCGACCTCGGCATGCCGGGACACGGTGTCGATTGCCGAGCGGATCCTGGCCGACGCCCGCGGCTTTTCGCGGCAGATGCGCGATCTGGTCGACGTCAAGAGCGGCCGCATCAGCCTGGCGATTTCCGCCGGTGTCGCCTCGGCGGTGCTGCCCCGCCTTCTGGCGCGCTACAGATCGAGCCATCCCGAAGTGAAAATCGACCTGTTCGATATCGCCCCGGACGAGTTGCTGCCGTTCGTCATGGCGGGCAATGCCGAGTTCGGCATTGGAAGCATCGAGGACGAGGGCGCGCCGGAGGTCAGGATCGAGAGCCTGATGCGGAGTCCGTTGTCTGCGATCGGGCTGAAGGACGGCCGCTTCGAAAAGCGCCGGCGCCTGACCTGGGCCGATCTGGAAGATAAAAAATTGATCGCCATGCGGCGCGGCACGCGCATCCGCGCTCAGATCGACGCGGCCCTGGCCGGGACCGGACGCGCGCTGAAACCGGCACTGGAAGTTTCGCTGATCACGACGGCGCTCGCCCTGACCGCCGAGGGCGGCGGGATCAGCATCCTGCCGGCGCACATGCTTCCCCGGGCGCAATTCC
>Ga0302157_10001149_pt1 | contig 33076 bp, 21 predicted proteins | sample I_Bog_N3_3_FD_193502 | JGI IMG/M metagenome (GOLD analysis project Ga0302157, IMG submission 193502) | Peat permafrost microbial communities from Stordalen Mire near Abisko, Sweden - I_Bog_N3_3 | ecosystem: Environmental > Terrestrial > Soil > Wetlands > Peat | place: Sweden: Abisko, Stordalen...
CGGCGGCTCGGTCGCCTATGCCGCGTCCAAGGGCGGCATCGTGTCGATGACGCGCGGACTGGCGCGCTCGCTCGCCAGCGACGGGGTCACCGTCAACGCGGTTTCGCCCGGCGCCGCCGACACCGCCATGCTGCGCGACGGCATGACCGACGCGCAACTCGCGGGCATCGTCGCGGCGATTCCGCTCGGGCGCCTCGCCGCGCCCAGTGAACTCGCGGGCGCGGTGCTGTTCCTCGCCTCCGATCATGCCGCCTATATCACCGGCGCGACCCTGAACGTCAGCGGCGGTTGGTTGATGTACTAGGTTTCCGTTAGAAAATTAACGCTCAATCGGTCATTGCGAGCGTGAGCGCAAGCAAACCAGGGGCCGCGTGATGTGGGCCCTGGGTTGCTACGCTTCGCTCGCAATGACGGATAGTTCACATGAAACCCGCTAGCTCATTCCTTTATTTGCTGACGCCGCCTAACGCCCCTCCGACAGATACTTCTCCTGCAGGCTCTTGACCATCCAGACCATCGCCGCGTTGAACGGCGTGGCGACGCCATGTCGTCGGCCCGCCTCGACGATCGCGCCGTTCACCACGTCGATTTCGGTCTGGCGGCCGGCCTCGACGTCCTGCAACATCGAGGCGCGACCGCCGATCGCCTGTTCGAGCAGTTTCACGATCGCGCTCCAGCGCTCCGCTTCGCTGAGAGCGATGTTTTGCGCCGCCGCGACCGCGACGACCTCGGCAAGCAAAGCTTGCATCAGCGCATTCGTGCCGTCGTGCTGGATAAGTTCGTGCGCGGGAAAGCGCAACAGGGCGGCGGTCGGCAGCGTGCAGACGTTCAGCGCCAGCTTCTTCCAGATTTCTTCCAGGATGCGCGTGGAGAGGGACGTATCGATTCCGGCGTTGCGGAACGCCGCCACGGCGGCCTCCAGCCGGGCCGTAGTTCGCCCGTCGAGTTCGCCCACATGCGTGATTCCGATGCCGCTGTGTTTGACCCGCCCCGGCGCGAGCAGCGTCCCGGAATTGTAAGTGAGCCCGACGAGCACGCGTTCCTTGCCGACCAGATCCGAAATGCGATCCGCGTTTCCCCAGCCGTTTTGCAGGGTGAGGATGGCGGTGTCCGGGCCCAGCATCGGCGCCGCCGAACGCATGGCCGCCTCGGTATGGTAGCATTTGACGAAGTTGATGATGAGATCGACCGGGCCCACCTCCTCGGGCCGCGACGATGCTCGCACGGGCACTGTGTCGACCGAGCCGTCCTTGCGTTCGATCAGCACGCCGTCGCGGTTGATGGCGTCGACTGCGGCCTGGGCGACATCGATGAGGATCACCTCTTCGCCGGCCCGCGCGAGGCAACCGCCGAAGATGCCGCCCATGGCGCCACCGCCGCCGAGAACCGCAATTCTCATCAGCCCGTCCTCCCGTTTTCCCAAGCATTTCATGGGCGACGTTCGCTCGTCAATCCCCCTGAGCGTTCGGCGATCGGAGATGGGCCGGTCCGGTATTGCTAAAAGGTTTCGAATGCGCCACTCTTCTCCTGCCTGGCGCCGCGCATGTCTCGATCGCTGTCGATCCGCCTGGATATTGGGTTCCCCATGTCTAAAGCCATCCTAGTGACAGGCGGCTCGCGCGGCATTGGCCGCGCGGCGTGTTTGCTCGCCGCGCAACGCGGTTGGTCGGTGGGCGTCAATTATCTCAAGGATCAGGCGGCCGCCGAGGCGGTCGTCGCGGAGGCGCGCGGCCTCGGCGCGAAGGCTTTGGCGCTGAAGGGCGACGTGTCGCGAGAGGAAGACGTGATCGCGATGTTCGACGCGGCGACCCGCGCTTTCGGCACGCTCGACGGCGTGGTCGTCAACGCCGGCATCGCGGCGGTGGTGTCGCCGCTGGTCGACATGAGCGTCGAACGGATGCGGCAGGTGTTCGAGGTCAACGTCCTGGGCGCCTATATCTGCGCGCGGGAGGCGGCGCGGCGGATGAACCGCAGCCGTGGCGGCAACGGCGGCTCGATCGTGCTGATTTCCTCGGCGGCCGCGCGCATCGGCGGGCCCGATCTCTACGTGGATTATGCCGGCTCCAAGGGGGCGATCGACACCCTGGCGCTCGGATTGTCGAAGGAACTCGGGCGCGAAGGCGTTCGCGTCAACGCGATCCGCCCGGGACTGATCGACACCGAACTTCACGCCACTTACGGCGCGGCCGATCGGCCGCAGAAGATGGGCGCCATGACGCCGATGGGGCGCCCGGGAACGGCCAACGAAATCGGCGAAGCGATCGTCTGGCTGCTGAGCGACGCGTCTTCTTATACGAGCGGCGCGATCCTCGACGTGGCGGGCGCTCGCTGAACGATTGTCCGATGGCGCTCGATCGCCATCGGCGCGGAAAAACGAACGAAGGCGTCTGAAGACGCCTCGCTGGGGAGGACGCGTTGGCCGATTTTTCGAGCCGTTACCTGTTCGTTTTGCTGCTGGGCGCGGCATGAAGGGCGACGCCGTATCGGCAATGACGGACGGATCGTCGGCTCGCCAGGGCGAGGCCGTGCTGCAAATTCGCGCGATCTCCAAGCGGTTCGATGCGACGCAGGCGCTCGACGATGTTTCGCTCTCCCTTCACGCCGGCGAAATTCACGCGCTGCTGGGCGAAAACGGCGCCGGCAAGTCGACGCTGATCAAGATCCTGACCGGCGTGCACCAGCCCGATCGCGGCCAGATCCTGCTCGACGGCAAGCCGATCTCGATGCGCAGCGCGGCCGAGGCGCAGCGGTTCGGCATCGCCGCGATCTATCAGGAGCCGCTGCTGTTCCCCGACCTCAACGTCGCCGAGAACATCTTCATCAGCCATCGGGATCGCGGCGCCGTCGTCGGCTGGCGGCAGATGTATCGTCAGGCCGACGCCATCCTGGCGGAACTGGGCGTCGCGCTGGACGTGCGCAGTCCGGCGCGCGGCCTGACGCTGGCCGCGCAGCAGACCGTCGAAATCGCCAAGGCGATTTCGATGAACGTTCGCGTATTGATCATGGACGAGCCGACGGCGTCGCTTTCCGCCCATGAAGCCCAGGAGCTTTTCAAGCTCGTGCGCGACCTCGCGCGGCAGAAGGTCGCCATCCTGTTCGTCAGCCATCGCATGGAGGAAGTGTTCGAGATCGCCGACCGGGTGACGGTGTTTCGCGATGGCCGGCACATTTCGACGCGCCCCCGGGCGGAAGCGACCGAGCAGCGCGCGATCGCCGACATGGTCGGGCGCGATATCGACATGTCGGGCGCGTTCGCGAGTTCGGCGCGAAGCGATCTGCTGCTCTCGGTCAAGGGCCTGGGCCGGCACGGCGTGTTCGAGGGCGTCAGTTTCGACCTGCGCCGCGGCGAAGTTCTGGGCTTCGCCGGTCTCATCGGCGCCGGGCGCACCGATGTCGGGCTGGCGTTGTTCGGCATCGAACCGGCGACTTCCGGGACCATCACGCTCGCCGGCCGGCGGGTTTCGGTGCGGTCCCCGCGAGAGGGGATGTCGCTCGGCATCGCTTACGTGTCCGAGGACCGGCGCCAACTCGGCCTCATCCTGCCGATGTCGATCTTCGCCAACATCACCTTGCCGATGTTGCGCCGCTACCTCAACCGGTTCGGCCTGATCCGCTCGGGCGAGGAGCGGAGGACCGCCGAGACCTTTCGCGCCCGCCTCGCGATCCGCGCGCCCTCGGTCGACCTGGAGGTCGCCAAGCTTTCGGGCGGCAACCAACAAAAAGTCATGCTGAGCAAATGGCTCAACACGCATCCCGCGATCCTCATCCTCGATGAGCCGACGCGTGGCGTCGACGTCGGCTCCAAGGCGGAAGTCCATGCGATCATCGCCGAACTCGCCGCCGAGGGCATCGGCGTCATCGTCATTTCCTCCGATCTGCCGGAAGTGCTGGCGCTCAGCGATCGGGTTCTGGTGATGCGCGAGGGCCGGCAAATGGCCATTCTCGATCGCGCGGCGGCCAATCAGGAATCGGTGATGACGGCCGCCATGGGCCAACGCCAAATAGAACCGGCCCCCGGAGCGCGCGCATGAACTGGTTGCAGCGCCGCGTCCGACCGGAACAGATCCGCGAATTGAGCCTGCTGGCGATCATCGTCGTCGCCGTCGTGTTCTTCGGCTCGCTGATCGACAACTATTATTCGTTCCGGACCTTCAACCGCATCGCCTCGAGCGTGGCGATCATCACGGTCGTCGCCGTCGGGCAGACGCTGGTCGTGCTGACCCGCAACATCGATCTGTCCGTCGGCTCGATCGTCGGCTTCACCGCCTATTTCGTCGGCACGCTCATTGCCAATCATCCCTCCATAAATCCGCTGCTCGCCATTGGCCTATGCATCGTGCTGGGGGCGGGGCTCGGGGTGGTCAATGGGCTGCTCGTCGCTTTCGGCCGCGTTCCCGCCGTCGTCGTCACCCTGGGAACCCTGGCGATCTATCGCGGCGTGCTGGTCGACCTTTCGCACGCCAAGACCGTCACCGCCGACAGCCTGCCGCAATGGTTGCTCGACTTGCCGCTCACCAACATCGTTCCGTTCGGTTCGCTCGACATCCGCGCCTTGTTCGCGCTGGCTTTGTGCATCGTCGTGGTGTTCCATTTGGCCGTCGGTTATCTGAGCTTCGCGCGACAATTTTACGCGGTCGGTTCGAACCCTGAGGCGGCGCAGCTCATCGGCCTGCCCATCAAGCGGGTGGTGACGCTGTCGTTCGTCATTTCCGGCGCGCTCGCCGGCCTCGGCGGCTTCATGTTTCTGTCGCGCTTCGGCAACATCACCGTGGAGGCCGGCCGTGGGCTCGAACTCAGCGTCGTCGCCGCGGTCGTCGTCGGCGGCGTCAATGTGTTCGGCGGATCGGGCACCATCATCGGCGCCATGCTCGGCGCGATTCTGATCGGCACGCTCGAACAGAGCCTCTACCGCCTGGGGATCAGCGAGTTCTGGCTCAGCGCTGTCCTCGGTCTGCTGATCCTGCTCGCCGTGGCGAGCGATGCGATCATCCTGGATCGGCTGCGCGCGCTTTGGGCCCGCACGGAGTTGAAACTGATCACCGACACGAAACCCGCGCCAACCAACGTGAGACCGTCATGAACCGCCTCGACGCTCTCAAACGCTGGGAAACGCTGATGTTCGCGGTGCTGATCGCGATCGTCGTCTTCAACAGCCTGAATTCAACTTATTTCCTCAGCGTCGGCAATGTGGTCAACCTGTTTCAGCTTTCGATCGAGAAGAGCATCGTGGCGCTGACCATGACGCTGGTCATCATCGGCGACGAGATCGATTTGTCGGTCGCTTCGATCATGGGTCTGGCGGCTTGCGTCATGGCCTGGGCCTTCCATCTGGGCGTTCCCATGCCGCTGGCGGTGCTGATCGCGCTGGGGTCCGGCTTGCTCGCCGGGCTGAACAACGCGTTCTGGATTTCGCGGCTCGGCCTGCCTTCGCTCGCCGTCACCTTGGCCGGCCTGATCGGCTACCGCGGCATAGCGCGTATTTTGCTCGAAGACCGCGCGATCGGCGGCTTCCCCGATGGGTTCAACGCGCTCGGCCAGCAACCGCTGATCGGTCCTTTCACGCTCTCGATACTCCTGTTCTTCCTGCTGTTCGCGATCGTCCTGGTTCTGCTGCAAGGGTCGGTTTTCGGCCGGCTCGTCTATGTCGTCGGCACCAACCTGCCCGCCGCCCGCTATTCCGGGGTGCGGGTCGGCCTCGTGAAATCGTCGCTGTTCGTCGGCTCGGCCCTGGTCTCGGCCCTGGCGGGCATTCTTTACGCCGCGCGTCTGGGCTCGGTGCGCGGCGACATGGCGGAAGGCTTCGAACTCGACGTCATCACCGCCGTGCTGTTGGGCGGCGTCAGCATTTTCGGCGGCAAGGGCAATCTGATCGGCGTCGGCATCGCGCTGCTCGCCATCCTCAACCTGCGCAACGGGATGGGACTTGCCGACATCACCGGCAACACTCAGAATTATGTCATCGGGGGGCTGTTGATCCTCTCGGTGCTCATACCGAATGTCTGGCAGGACATTCGCAACAAGAGGAAAGGGAGAGAAACATGAAGAAATATTTGCAAGCGGTCGCAGCGGTCGCCTTGATGGCCGGAGTTTCGGCGCCGGCCTACGCGCAAATGATCGAACCCGGCAAGGCGACGAGCATGGTGCTGTTGCCGAAGTTCCTGGGGATTTCGGTGTTCGATCAGGCGCACACCGGCGCCGAAGAGGCGGCCAAGGAACTGAAGAACCCGACGCCGTTGCAATTCCTCGGGCCCACCGCGCAGAACAGCGTCGCCGGCCAGATCGAGATCGTCACCAACGCGACCACTCAGGGCGTGAAGGCGATCATGATCTCCAACAACGCCGGCGATCAGATCGTGCCGGCCGCCAAGGCCGCGCAGGCCAAGGGCGTCAAGGTCGTCACCTGGGACTCCCCCATTCCCTCGTCGGAAGGCGAGGACGTGTTCGTCGCGCAGGTCGACTTCGCCGAGATCGGCAAGGTCATGGCCGACATGGCGCTGAGCCTGGTGGGGCCGGGCGGCGGCAAGTTCGCGGTGCTGTCGGCCTCGCCCGACGCAGCCAACCAGAACGCCTGGATCGCCGCGATGAAGAATGCGCTGAAGGACGGTAAATATGCCAAGCTCGCTCTCGTCGACGTCGTCTACGGCAACGACGAATCGGAGAAGAGCTACTCTCAGGCGCAGGCTTTGGTCGACAAATATCCTGACCTGAAAGTGATCATGGCGCCGACCACCGTCGGCATCGCCGCCGCGGCGAAAGCCATGCAGGACGAGAAGTTGTGCGACAAGGTCAAGGTCAGCGGCCTGGGTCTGCCCAGCGAGATGCTGGCTTACACCAAGAACGGCTGCGCGCCGCAATTCGCGCTGTGGAGCTTCGTCGATCTCGGCTATCTCTCCTATTATACCGCCTATGCGCTGGCGACCGGCGCCATCAAGGCCGAGGAAGGTCAGAAGTTCAAGGCCGGCCGGATGGGCGAATACACGATCACCAAGGATCCGACGCGCGCCAAGGGCCTGCGCATCCTGATGGGGCCGTTCACGATCTACAACAAGGACAACGTCGAAGCGGCGGCGAAGTAAGCCGCGATTCGCCGATATCGCCCCCTCTCCCGCTTGCGGGAGAGGGCTGGGGCCTTTAGGTTAAGCTCGGCGCTTTCCGTCATGCCCGCGCTTGTCGCGGGCATCCACGTCGGGACATCGCAGATAAGCTTCCGAATTGAACGTTGAACCGCGACGTCAACGATTTGCTCGCAAATCGTAGCGGTGGCCGGGACTGGGCCCGCCCATGACGGGAAACGCGGTTGATTACCCCAGAAAACCCGCATCCTCGCGCCTGTGGGGCCTGCCGCAAACGTAAAGCCTTGAAAATAGGCCCTCATCCGGCGCTTCGCGCCACCTTCTCCCGCAAGCGGGAGAAGGGACCAGTCCCCTCAATTCCGGCAATCACGCCCCTACTCCGCCGGAGTCGGCAGCACGGGGCGCGCGTAAACCTCGACGGTCCCGGGTTTTTCGCGCCGTGACAGCGTCCACAAGCGCGTTACGCGACCGACGAGCGCGTTCCAGACGAAGGTGGTCACGACGCCCACCGCCAGGGACGCGGCCAACTCCCACAGCCACGAGCCCGGCACATGCAGCGGCGCGATACGTTTGATGACCGAGATATGGGTGATGTAGATGAACAGCGTCGACGACGCGATGACCACCAGCGGACGATGCAGCAATCTCGGTATGGGCAGGTTTCTCGCCCAGACGAGCAGCAGCGCCGCGCCGAAGAAGAACGCGTCGGTGGGCGCAAATATGTTGCTGACGGCCGAGGGCCCGGCATAAGCCATGGCCGCGACGGCGGCGAGCAGGCCGAAGACGATGGCTTTTCGCTTCCCCGTGTCGGCCTGAGTGATCAGTACGCCGAGAGCGAGCATCCATAACCACTTGAACGGGCCGACGCTGTCCGTGCCCACCCGGCCGTCCCACCAGCCGGTCGTGACTTGAACCGCCGCGGCGCCGATGCTGAGCACGAAGAAAACCAGATCGCCGGCAAAGGAATTGCCCGACGCCGCGCCACGCGCCCGCCGCGCGCGCCGGAAGTGAAACTCGGCCTTGGCGATCAACGCCAGTATCAACAGATTGGCCGCCAGAACGTCGAGATACCAAAAGTCGAAGAACGAGGCTTTCGGGTCCTGGAACAAGGTTCCCAGCAAGAACAGGTTGGGCGCCCAGAACGGGTGGGTCCACAATATGGCCGCCTGCCACAATCCGGCCGGTATGCCGAATTTCAGGATCAGGTCGACGGTCGGGCGGATGCTGCCGTCCCTGAGAGTCGCCGGGCGCAGGAAGCGGCTGAAATTCATGCCCGAAACAATGAAAAGCGTCGAAGTGGCGCTGATCGGCAGCGTCGGCCCCATATGGCTGAGCACCACGAGGACGATTGCGGCCGCGCGCAGCAGCAGCGTGGTTTCGAAACGCGCCAACATCCCCGGCGGCGAGGCGACCTCGGTCGCCGGCAAAGGCCGGCAGAGCGCCGACAAAGGCTGGCGTTCCCAGTCCGGCGGCAAATCGCCCAGCAGATCCTCGATCAGCATCGAGACGCGGACATAGGAGAGCGAATCGCCGCCGAGGTCGACGAAGGATTTGTCGAGGTCGTCGATCGCAAAGCCCAACACGCGCTCGATGCCCTCGACGAGAGCGAGCGTCCGCGCGTCCAGCGCGCGGGGCCGCCGCGGCGCGACGTCCGCCGCGCCCAGCGCCATCGCCGCGATCGACTTGCGGTCGAGCTTGCCATTGGGCAGGTAGGGCAGGCTTTCCACCACGACCACCCGCGCCGGAACCATCGCCTCGCTCATGCGCTCGCGTAATTCTTCGCGGATCGCGCGGCCCCATTGCGCATGCCGGTCCGCCGGCAAGGGCGAATCGCGCGCCACAACGGCGATCAGCGCTTTCTCGTCGTTGGCCCCGACGCGAACAGTCACCGCGGCGTCGCGGACGTGCGGCAGGCTCAGAATCTGGCTTTCGATCTCGTTGGGCTCGATGCGAACGCCGTGAATCTTGATCTGCGAGTCGATGCGGCCAAAAATCTCGATTTTGCCGTCGGAACGGTAGCGGCCGAGATCGCCGGTGTAATAGATCAGGTCGGAGGGATCGTCCCTGAACCTATTGGGCAGGAACACCTGGCCGGTCAGATCGTCCCGGTTCAGATAACCCTTCGACCGATAGGGCGTGCGGATCGCGATTTCGCCGATTTCCCAGAGCCCGCAGAGGAACCGGCGGTCGCGGACGATCGCAACGTCGACGCCGGGCTGCGGCGCGCCGACGGGCTGCACGCCGGGTTCGATGCGCTCCACGCGATGGGCGAGCTTGGCCAGCGTCGTCTCGGTGGGGCCGTAGAGGTTGACGATCTGCGTCGTCTCCCCGGCGGCGCGGACGAACGCGTTCAGCAGCGCCTCGGTCAGCGGTTCGCCGGCGAAGAAGATGTATCTGAGCGAGCGAAACGGCCGTTGATCGGGGTTGCCATGCAGCCAGGCTTTCATCAGGGACGGCACGCAATGCATGACCGTGATGCCCCGGTCGGAAATCCAGCCCAACATGCGCCGGGCGTCGAGCAACAGGCCGCGATCGGGAAAATGCAGTTCGGCCCCGCTCGTCAGTGGGAACAGGACGTCGCGCAACACGACGTCGAACGACAGCGCGGTGATCTGCGCGGCGCGATCGCCCGGTCCGATCGGAAACGAGGCCCGCTGCCAGTCGAGAAAATGCGACAACCCGAGATGCGCGCCCAATACGCCCTTGGGCGCGCCGGTGCTGCCGCTGGTGAAGAACACATAGGCCGCGGAATCGGCCGTGCATCGTGGCAAAGCGGGCGTTTCGTCCGGCATTGCCGCGATCTCGGCGGCGTCCGGCCAGTCGGTAGCGACGAGCGTCGCCGCCTCGGCGGCGCGCGCTCCCCGCATCGGCGCCACCCGAATCAGGAAACGGGGCCGGCTGATATCCAGGATCAGTTTCTGCCGCTCGCGCGGCAGCGCGTGGTCGATCGTGACCACGATGCCCCCGGACGCCAAAGTCGCCAGGATCGCCGCGATCATGCCGAAACTCATGAAGCCGGAGATCGCGACGATGTCTCCGGGCGCGACGCCGGCCTGCAGCAGGCGCTGGGCGGAAAAGCGCGCCGCTCGGGAGAGTTCGGCATAGCTATAGCTGCGGTGCGCCGATACGAGCGCCGGGAGCTTGGCAAGCCGGGCCGCCTGACGAAAGAACGTCTCGGCAACGGACTCGTGGGGCGGCGCCACGATTTCGCGCGACAGGTCCGGGAGCAGGCCGCGCGCCGTCGCCGTGACCAGTTCCAGTTCGCAACAACGACATTCCGGGCGCGTCGCCAGCGCCTGCGCCACTAGGACGATCTTTTCCAGGAAATCGCGCGCGGAAATCGACGCTGCCCGATGCGTCAGCGACAGGCGCGCCCCGTCGGCGGCGGACTCGATCCGCAGTTCGGCGTCCGCGCCGAGGGATCGTCCGCCGGGTTCGACGATCGCCAGATCGAGATCGCCGGGCTCCGCGGCGGCGCCGAAGCGCATCGTCGCGAAGGCCTGGGCAAGCGATATATCCGGGGCATATTCGAGCTGGACGAACTCCCCCGCGGACATCGCGCCGCGTGACGAGCGACGGGCGCGGACGACGGCGAGACCCAGCACTCTCGCGCAGACGAACAGCGCGGCGAAAGCGACGGCGCCAATCGCTGCCGATCCTTCCGGCAGAGGGATCGACAGGGTCGATCTGTTGGGGAAAAGCGCCGGCAACGAACGGTCGGCCGGGAAGATGAGCGCTCCGTTGGACATGATGAAGGTCCCGATTTTTGCCGCATGCTCTCGATATTGAGCGCTGGCTCCGTATTCGGGTTAAAATCCCGCAAGGAATGGACCGGCGGCCGGCTCGCGCGTCGTCGCGAAAATGGTTCCTGCGGCCCCTTGACCGACCTCACGGGAACGTCAGAGCCGCCGAGGCCGCCTGGCTGAAACTCACGCGGCTTGGCGAACTATGATCTCTCAAGCGGCTGATCGCGTAGGTTTATTTCCCGGGGCAACGCCCAAAGGGTAAAGGTCCGCCCGGCTCGGGTTCCGAGATGGGCAACCGCCGCCAGCCCATCGGACCCTGCGCCGCAAGTGGGTCAATCCGCCGCACTCGGGGGCCCGCGCCGCGCGCCCGAGCCCATCCCTTCCCGGCGCGGCCACGGCATTCGCCCCGATCGGCTCCGTCGCGCCGGGGGACGCGCCGACCGCCTTTTCCCAATTGGGGACACGCGCGACAACGTCGCGCGTCGCAGTCAGTCGCGGAACTTGACCTGAAAGCGCTCGAATCGTTGCAACTCTTCGTCGATCAGAACCTTGTGGCGTTTCGCGTCCTCGCCGATCCACGTCCATTGCTGGATGAGCAGCGTCTCCTTGGCGCGATCGGCCTTGAGGTCGAGGGCGGCGACGATCTCGTCGCCGACCAGGACGGGCAGAGCGAAATAGCCCATCACCCGCTTCTCCTTGGGAACATAGGCCTCGAACCGGTGTTCGTAACCGAAGAAACGCTTCAGCCGCTTGCGCTGGATGATCAGTGGATCGAAGGGCGACAGAATGTGAACGCGCGCTCCGCCGCTGGGCGACGGCGCCTCGACGAGGCGCGGTTCCGCCCAATGCTCGACCTTCTCGGCGCCCTCGACGACGACGGGAACACATTCGCCGCGACGCACCCTCGTTTCGATCGCCGCGCGAACCGCCGCTCTGCGCGGAGCGTCGAGCGGGCAGATCGAATCGAGACTGACCAACCCCTGGGATCGCAGCGCCCGCGTCAGCAGATAGTCGATGATCTGGCGTTCCGACGCGGGCTTGGGCCGGGCGTTCCAACCGAAATGGCGATCCATCAACTCATAGGTCTTCAGCATCCCTGAGCGTTCGCTGACCGTCAGCGCGCCATTGAAGAAGGCCAGTTGAAGCGCGCGTTTGGACGGCTTGCGACTGGCCCATGCATGATCCTTTTCAACCAGGACGTCGTCCTCGATGTCTCGAATCGACAGCGCGCCGTCTCGATCGATCAGCGTCAGGACCTTGCGCAGATCCTGCTCGGAGACGGACTCGAACCAGCCCCTGGGCGATTGCCGGTGTCGCTTCATTTCGGCCAGGAAGAACGGCAGGTCCCGGGTCGGCACATAGGACAGCGCGTGCGTCCAATATTCGAAGACGGATTTATCGACGCTCTGAGCCTGGGTGAGATGTTCGCGGCGATATCCGGGGATGCGGGTCCACAAGATATGATGGTGGCAGCGCTCGATCACATGGATGGTGTCGATCTGGAGATAGCCGAGATGCTCGATGGCGGCCCGTGTCGCATCGGGTCCGTCGCCGAACGGCGCCGCCTCGTCGAGCCGTTGGGCGCGAAGCCAAAGGCGGCGGGCCGCAATATTGGAAACGTTGAGCGGAACGTGTGCGGGGCGCGGCATGGTCTGGTCCATTCCGATTGCGCGGCGCCCCGGCCTTATGCGTCAGTCCGCCGACGCCAACAGGCCTTCGTCGACTTCGCCGATCGTCTTCAGGATCACGGCGTCTTCGAACTCGCCGATCGTCGGATCCCCGGTGCGCGAAAAGGCAATGGCGCCGCAGTGCGGTAGCGTCGCCGCCAAGCTCTTGGCCATCCGAATGGCTTGCTCGGAACTGCGCGCTTCCTTCGGTTCCGCCGCGACCACGTCGCCGTCCTCGGAACGCTGGAAGGCGAGCACGACATGGTATGTAACCGCGGCCATTCGTATCTTCCCATCATCCGCGTCGCAGGCGCCGCCTTGCGGTCGACGCGTTGAACGGCGATGCCACGCAAGCTGCCCGAGCCAACAAGTCCTGCCGGCGTCGGAACAAACATAGAACGGGAAAAGCAAATGTCAACGCCGATGATGTCGGCGGTTCTCGATGTCGGCGAACCGAACCGCGCGACGGCGCCTCAATGTTTGTTGCGGAACTTGCGTCTCCAACGCTCTCCGGGCTTCGGCTCGTCGCCATAGACGTAGCGTCCCATGATCGTGCGTTTCCGCGCTCCCGCCGCGACTTCGCTCCCCGCGGAGGGCGGCGTCGGCGCGGCGCCGATCGCCGGGCTCGAGTCTCGATTGTCCGGCAAGGGCTTGGCGGGACGGCTGTCGAGACCGGCGTTTCCGCTGTTGGACTTGTTCGGCTTGGCGATGGCCGTTTTCGGGCTGATCGTCTCGACCATCGGGCCTGCCGGCCAGATCCATTCTTCGGGCGCAACTCCCGCGTCCTCGTCCGCTAGCGGTTGAGGCGCGTTTGCGACAGCGATCAGAGGCGGTCGATCCTCGGCCTTCGCTGTTGGTTCCGGTCGCGATTTCGACCGCGGCGATGCTTTCGCCCGGGTTCGCGGGGCGGGCCTCTCGAACGCTTCGGCCTCTGGCGCTTGCGCTGTGGGCGCGAGCCTGGTTTCGAGTTCTTCGTCCAGCGGCCGGTCGACGACGAGGCTGGTCAGAACGCGGCCCGTGGAAACAGGCGGCGGTGGAGCTGCGACCGGCGCCGCAACCGTGCTCTTGGGCCCAAAAATCGCGGCGATGGCGCGATCCGTGTCCCGATCGAATTCGGGGCGCGGAGCTTTAGCCTCGAACAAGGTGAAGTTGGCGCCGGGACTCGCCGCGCGTCCGGGGCGCCGGCGAATTTCAACGGTGAAGGATGGAGTGGGGCGTTTCAAATGTGTCCTCGATGATCTCGGCGACTTCGTCCGAATCACGTGTTCGCCGGCGACATTGCGAGGCGAATCGGCGGATGGCAATATGCGGCGTTACTTAATCGACGGCGTAAATACTTTAGCCCCAGTATTCAAACCCGTCGAACATGTCCGAGGCCGTCCCTACGCTCGAAGGCGAGCCCCCGGTTGGGTCGGTCACAGGGAGTTGACCCTAACAAGCTTGCCCCAGGCGCGCAAACGGTTCCGCCGGGCAGCCTTTCTCAATTGAATATTTCCGTTCGCGTTCCAAGGTTGCGGTGAGGCCGTCCCGATCCCGCATCGGGCCCGTCCCGTTCCTCCCCCCAAGTCTCGCTGCGTTCGGCGAGGACGAAGCGGCGACGGACGACGGCCCCGGGATGGGCTTTCGCTAGGTCTCGCCGAAACCGTCGGTTGTCAGGCGGATCATGCCCAGTTCCAGTTTCAGCCAGCCTTGGCTCACGGAGAAACCAAGGGCGGCCTGATAGTCCGCCGGCCTGCCCAAATTCCTCCTGAGAAACTCGACGTTGACCTCGCTGGCCTTCAGGCTTTGCCCCGGCCTGACATGCATCGCGCTGAAGATCGTGAGAAGTCCTCTCGCATAGTCTTCGTCAGCCGGAAGAATCGCCATGGTATCCTCGCCGCGATTCAGGGAGCGCGCATGTCTAGCATATTAATCTGCCGCGCCGAAGCAAAACGCCGCGGCCCGTCAACCGGCAAAACGAGTGTTCTCCGCCGGCGCGAGGTCGATGTGGCGCCGCAATATCCTGCGGCGCGCCCCAGGACTTCCTTTGACACTATTCAGCCCTGTCGGCCGCGAAGCCGGGCCGGATCACGCCGGCCGGCGCGCTTTTGGGTCGCGGCCGAAAGTCCGCCCGAACATGACGGCCTCCTTCACGAGGTCAAATTGAACAAGTGGAGGCATGGGGCCGCGATCCCTAAAAGCTCAATACCGAAGACGGAAGGTAAGCATAAGGGACCCATAAGGGCGGACGGCGGCAGCGGGAAAACTCAGCGCCTGACTTATCAAAACTCCCCGAGCGCGTCTCTCAGCTTGGCGCGCGAGACCTTGCCGGTCTGGGTGAGCGGAAGACTGTCGAGAAAGAGCACGGCGCGCGGATATTTGTACGGCGCCAGTTGGCGTTTGACGAATTCCTGAAGCGCCAGCTCGAGTTCCGGTCCGGCGCGCGCCGCGCGCACAGGCACGACGAAAGCCACCGGGATGGCGCCCCGCGCTTCGTCCGGCGCGCCGACGACCGCGCAGGCATGGACGTCGGGATGCTCGAGCAGCACGTTCTCGATCTCGATGCCGGAAATGTTGTAACCCGACGAGACGATGATCTCGTCGGTTCGCGCGTGGTGCCAGAATATGCCGTCTTCGTCGCGCCAAGCCGAATCGCCGGTGAGATTCCAACCTTCGACGACGTATTTCCGTTGTTGCCGAAGGTCGTTGAGATAGCGGCAACCGGTCGGGCCGCGAACGCCGAGCCGGCCGACGGCGTGAGCCGGCGCGGCGCTCATCGTTTCGTCGAATACCTCGACCTCATAGCCCGGTAGCGCTCTTCCGAGCGAGCCCGGCGACGGATCCGTCTCGTCCGCGGCGACGAAGGCGTGCAGCATCTCCGTCGAACCGAGGAGATTGCGTATCGAAAGGCCGGTCTTGGCGCGCCAGGCCTCGTAAACGGCGCCGGGCAGAGCTTCGCCCGAGGAGCAGCAGAGTCGGATTCCCGCCACGTCGGCCCTGCCGATCTCAGGCAGCAGGGCGCGATACAACGTCGGGCCGATCATCAGCGCCGTCACGCCGAAATCCCGGATGATTCCGGGCAGAATTTCCGCCGACAGGCGCGGCATCAAGACGCTGCAGGCGCCGCGCCGGATCGGCAACAGCAACAGCGAACCGAGCCCATAGGTGAAGCCGAGCGGCGCGCTGCCGACCACGACGTCTTTTGGCGAAAAACGCGTGACGTGCTCGCCGACCGTGTCGACGATCGCCAGCACGTCGCGGTGGAAATGGAGCGTCGCCTTGGGCTTGCCCGTTGTCCCCGAGGTGAAGGCGATCAAGGCGACGTCGTCACGCGAAGGCGCAAACGTCTCGCACCTGCCGCTCGCCGCGGCCATGCGCGCCTCGAGCCCATCGGGCGCGGCGGTGAGAAAGGCGCAAATCGTGCTCAACACCGGCGCGCGGATTCGGGCGGCTTCGAGGTCCGCCTCGAACTGGGCTTCGCAGAGCGCGATCTCGATACGCGCCTTGTCCAGAATTTCCGACAACTCGCGCACGCGCAGCAGCGGCATGGTCGTCACCGCAATCCCGCCCGCCTTCAGGACGCCAAACCAGCACGCGGCGAGCATCGGCGAATTGACGCCGCGCAGCAGCACGCGGCCGCCGCTTTTCAATCCGAGATCGCGCCGCAGCACCTCGGCGATGCGGTTCGATCTGTCGATGAGTTCGGCATAGCTCCAGGTGACGCCGGGCGCGCGCAAGCAAGGTTCGGCGCCGAAGCCTCGCTCGAGGGCGCGGTCGAGAATCTCCACCGCTGCGTTGACGACAGCGGGATAGCGTTCGCCCAACGCCTTTATTTCAAGTCGAGGCCAGAGCGCCAGGGGCGGCAGAGACGCGCGCGCAAAACCGTCCTCGTAAACACTGGGGGCCAGACCGAATTCCATGCTCGCGCGACGACCTTCTCGCAGGTTTCGAAGTTGCAGAACGAGCCGATCTACACTCAGTGCGTGCATAGACGCATTCGTATCAGATCAGCGCGCCCTCCAGACGGGCGCCGGGCCCGCATCAAGACCAATCATTACATAGCAGATCGTCGCCTTAGCAACTTCTTTAGCATCACTATATATTTTCGTTTCGTATGTTCACCTGCGTCAGTGATTGCATCGCCTAATGGTTGCTGGCCCGTCGACAGCACAGGACAGGAGCCGCGGCGCCTCGGCGACGGAGGCCGCCGTCGTCAGGCCAGGAGGGTCCGCGCCCCCCGCCTATCACGGCGATGGCGTTACGGAAGACGTGCGCAGCCTGCAACGCAAACTGCACGAGGCGTTCGAGGCCGAACAGGCGGAGGCCGCCAAAAAGGCAAAATCCGCCCCCGCCGAGGCGAAACCGACCGCGAAGAAGACCCCGAGGCTTGGCCGCTATCTGAAAATCGCCGCGGCTTTGGTGCTGCTCGCGGAGTTCGGATGGCGCCCAATCCAGGCCTTGCTCGCCGCGCGCAGCGTCGAAGCGGTGGCGAACGCGCCGCTTTCCACGCTTCGCGCCCCCCTCGAAGGTCAAGTCTCGCTCGCCGAAGGGGTGGGCATTCGCGGAATTGACGCGGCGGTCCCGCTGATGGCCATCAACGACCCGCTCGCCGACCACACCCGGCTTGACGACTTCGAGCGTCAACTCGGCGATATCGAGGATGAAAAGACCGCGCTGACCCAAGAGCGCGAGCTTCTCGCCAGATCGCTGGACGTCGCGCGCCAGCGCGCCGATACTTTTCTCTCCTTCCGCAAGCGACAGCTCGAGGCCAGGCGTCAAGGCGCGGAATACGAGTTGGTCGCCGCGGTCGGATTGCGTGACGCCCTGAAACTCACCCCGGCACGCGGGGCGACGCGGGTCAGCGTCAAGTTGGACCGGCAACGCGCGGAGGAAGCCGTCGGCCAGGCCCAGAGCCACATTGCGGATTTGGAAGCGCAACTCGACGCGGCGTCCGCCAAGCTCATCGCCGATTCCGGGGCCAGCGACGCCTCCGCCGCCGATCAACGCGCCGACGATCTGCAATGGCGGCTTGCCCAGGCCGATGCGCGTCTGTCGGCGAACGAGGCGCGGCAGCGTCGGCTCAGACTGGAAATCGCCGCCGAGCAGGCGCGCTACGAGGCGCACGCCCATGCCGCGCTGATTCCGGCCAGCGGTCAGCGTGTGTGGGAAGTGCTGGTCGCCAATGGCGAACACGTTTCGCGCGGCCAGGATTTGATGCGCGTGCTCGACTGCGGGGGCGCCGTCGTGACGGCCAATGTCGACGAACGCGTCTACAACAAGCTTCGAATCGGTTCGCGCGCTGGGTTCCGTTTCACGGGTTCCTCGAAGACGAATCCGGGCGTGGTCGTCAATCTCACCGGAGCCGCGCCCGCCGCGGGCGCATTCGCCATTTCGCCAAACGCGTTCAGCAAGGAGCCCTATCACGTCACGATCTCCGCGCCGACGCTCGCCGCCGAGGAAGATTGCCCCGTCGGGCGCACCGGAATCGTCACGTTCGATCTTGGCGACGGCTACAGCGTCGCCTGGCTCAAAGCGTTCGCTGCGGATTTCGGCCTTTGAGCCTGCTCGAGGGCAACGACACGCTCGTCGCGCTGGCGCCCGCGACGACGACGTTGGCTTTCCTGCTGATCGTCATCGCGCTGCGCACGCCGCGGTCGCCGCGGCTGCGTGTCGTGGTGAACATCGTCAACGCGGCGCTGCTTCTGCGCTACATGGCCTGGCGCCTCTACGATACCTTGCCGCCCATTGGCCTCACCGGCGACTTCGCGCTGGGCGCCGGCCTCGCCCTCGCCGAGACCGCCGGCGCCATCGCGGCGCTGCTTTCGCTGATCACGCTCTCGCGCACTCTCGACCGCTCGCCGCAAAGCGACCGCAATGCGCATTGGCTGACCACACAAAAGACGCCGCCGCTGATCGACGTGCTCATTTGCTCATACAACGAAGACGCGGAAATTCTGGAGCGCACGATCCTGGGCGCGATGGCGCTGGACTACCCGCGCTTTCGCGTCTTCATGCTCGACGATCGCCGACGCGACTGGCTGAAAGATCTGTGCGAGAGCCTGGGATGTCTTTACATCCGCCGGCCCGACAATCGCCACGCCAAGGCGGGCAACCTAAATCACGCGCTGGAAATTCTCTGTCGTCTCGACGATCCCCCGGATTACGTCGCGATCCTCGATGCGGACTTCGTGCCTCGGCCGAATTTTCTCCAGCGGACGATGGCGCTGTTCTCGGATCCTTGCGTGGGCGTCGTGCAAACGCCGCAGCATTTCATCAATCCGGACCCCATCCAGAATAACCTGCGCGCGCAGCTCGTATGGCCTGACGAGCAGCGCTTCTTCTTCGACACCATCCTGCCGTCGCTGGACGCCTGGGGCGTCGCGTTCTGTTGCGGCACTTCATCCGTCACCCGCGTCGCGGCGCTGAAGGAGATCGGCGGCTTCCCCACGGATTCCGTGACCGAGGACTATCTGCTGTCGCTGCGCATGAAGGAGCGGGGCTGGATGACGGCCTATCTCAACGAAGCTTTGACGATCGGGCTCGCGCCCGAAGGTTTGAAGGAATACATCACCCAGCGCGGCCGCTGGTGCCTGGGATTGATGCAGATCGCGCGCGGGCGAACGGGACCGCTTTCCAGCGAGTCTTCCCTGGGCTTCATCGACCGGCTCTCACTGGTCAACGGCGTGCTCGGCTGGTGCGCGATCTACCCGCTGCGCGTAATGGGACTGCTGACGCCGGCGATCGCGCTGACCTTTGGTCTGAGGCCGGTCCAGGCGGACTTGCGCGACTCGATGCTCTACTTCCTGCCCTATTTCATCTGGAGCATCGGCGGCATGTACTGGCTCTCCGGCGGCCGGACGATACCGGTCATGAGCGAAGTCTCGCAACTCGTCACGGCGCGCGAAATCCTGAAAGCCATATATGTCGGCCTGCTGCGCCCCCAGGGGCAGAAATTCCAGGTGACGGCCAAAGGCGGCGACCGGTCCGCGCGTTTCATCGAGTGGTCGTTGATGCGCTGGACGCTGTTCGCCATCGTCCTCACCCTTTGCGGCGTCACCCGCGCATTCATGATGGCGCGCAGCGGCGAGCCGATCTCCTGGTCGACGATTTCGCTGATCTGGTCGTGGTACAATTTGATCGTGCTCACCGTGCTCGCCTTCGTCTGCATCGAGCAGCCGCGGCATCGCAAATCGGAGCGTTTCGCTTCCGGGCGCGAGGTTTTCGTGCATGGCAAGGACGGCGTCATTCGCCGTCGCGTGATTGATTTTTCGTTGACGGGAGCGCGCATCGAAGGCGCGCCGCCCTGTCCCGAAGGAGGGCAAGTGATTTGCGACTTCTTCGGCGCGCGCGTCCCTGCCGAAATCGTCAGGACGGATTCGACGGCCTTCGCCGTTCGCTTCGCTGAAGACCCCGCAACGCGCGCGACGATCATCCGCCACTTCTACGCCAGCAACTATTATGTCGCGACGGAAAATGTGAGGGCCGCGCCGGTCGCCCAGGCGATCGTCAAGCGCGCGCTGCAATAAGTGCGCGTCTTGTTGCGTCCGGTCAATATGCAGCGCGCTGCGCGACATTAAATGGCGGACCCCATCCGGAGGGAGCGCCTCATGAGCGAGAAAAGCTTTGACGCCGTAGTCATCGGCTCCGGCCTCGGCGGCCTCACTGCGGGCGCGCTGATGGCGAAGGCCGGGCGCAAAGTGTGCGTGATCGAGCGCAACAGCAGCGTCGGCGGCGCCGCGTCGGTCTTCAAGGTCGGCGCGCTGACGATCGAGCCTTCGCTCCACCAGACCGCCGATCCCCGCGACCCCTCGGAGCCCAAGCACGCGATCCTGAAGACGCTGGGACTGCTCGATCAGATCGAGTGGGTCCCCATCGCGCCCTTCCTCTCGGTGCGCGGCGGACCGGTCGGCGAGAGCTTCGATCTGCCGGTGGGTTTCGACGCGGCGCGCGAGGCGATGGCGAGGCGTTTTCCTTCCCGCCGCGACGGCGTCGACCGACTGTTCGCTTCGATGCAGCAGATGGAATCGTGCGTCGCCGAGTTCACCCTGGCGCGCGCCGAGCATTCCTTGCGCCGCGCCTTCAGCGGCGCGTTGAAATTGCGCTCGCTCGCCGCCGAATGGCGCGCCAATGTCGCCGGCGCCCTGCAACGCGCGCTGGGCGACGACGAGGCGGCTAAGTTCGCCATCGCCGGCAACATCTTTTACTACGCCGACGATCCGAGCCGGATGTGGTGGCCGTTTTTCGCCATCGCGCAGAGCGGCTTCCTCAAGACCGGCGGCGTCTACATCAAAGGCGGCTCGCGCGTGCTCAGCATGAAGCTGGCGCAGGTCGTCATGCGCTCGGGCGGACAGGTGCTGCTCAACCGCGACGCGACGGCGATCGATTTCGACTCCGGCGGGGCCATCGCCGGCGTGCGCCATGTCGAGACGCGCTCGCGCGAGGCGGAGGCGCGGATCGGGGCCCAGACCGTGCTCGCCAATTGCGCACCCGATGGGCTCGCCCGGATGCTGCCCGAAGCCCGGCGCGAGACCTGGGACGCGGCCTATCGGGACCGCGCCTTGTCGATCTCGCTGTTCACCGCCAATTTCGGCCTCAACGTCCCGCCCGTGAGTCTGGGGCTGAAAGCCTATGGCCAGGCCATCCTGCCCGATTGGATCACGCGCTTCGCCCAAACCGCGGAGTCTTCGGCTTTGCTGGGCGCCGCCCCCGGCAAGCGGATGCCGATGTATGGCGTCGCTAATTACAGCGCGATCGACAGCGGCCTCGGCGGCGACGGGCCTCATCTGGTTGTCGCCGTCGGCGCCGATCGGCTGGAGAACTGGGCGCCTCTGTCGCCGCCGCAGGAGAAGGAGCGCCGGCAGCATTGGCTGGAGGCATTCGAGGCCGCGCTCGAGCGCGCCTATCCCGGCTTCAGCGCGGCGGTGACCGACCGGATGTTCCTCAACGCGCGCTCGATGCGCGGCTTTCTCAACACGCCTGGCGGCGCGGTCTACGGCTTCGCGCCGACGCCGCCGACGCGCGGCCTTTGGGCGGGAATGCCGCGCACGCCGAAGACGCCGATTGCGAAACTGTATCTGGCCTCGTCATTTGGCGGGTCGGGCGGTTTTACCGGCGCGATGCTTGCCGGCGCCGACGCGGCGCGGCTGAGCATGGCCGAAGTCAGCCGTTAGAATCGCAAACCTTGTATCCGGCGCGTTTTCCCGCTCGCACACCCGCGCCACGATGGCGTCTTGAAGAAGCCCGAATTGTTTACGTTCATTGCGGCCTCGCCAAGGAGGAAATTCAGCCATGTCTCGATCTGCCGTCCTCCGCTGCCGGCTTCTCCCCGCAATCGCCGCCGGCCTCGCCGCTTTCTTAGCCGCCCCATCGCTCGCGGCCGAGCTGGCGCTGAAGCGCGTGTTGCTCGGGACCGGCGGGGTCGGCTATTTCGAATATTCCGCCGAGGTTGACGGAACAGATGCGCCGTTGGCGCTGCGGGCGCGGCTCGACCAGGTCGACGACATTCTGAAGAGCCTGATCGTCATTGATCCGGCGGGAACGGCGACGGTGACGCTGCCCGGCAAAGCCGGGGCGTCCGAAGCCTTCGCGTCGCTGCCGTTCACGCAGGCCGACCTCGCCAGCCTGCCCGCGCTGGTGGGCGCCCTCGAGGGCGCGCAAGTGAGCGTCGCGGGGCCGCGCAAGCTGACGGGCAGCATCGTCAGCGCCGCCGCGGACAAGATCAAGGACAAGAACGGCGACGTGCGGGAGGTCACGCGCGTATCGCTGCTCTCCGGCGTCACCGTCGAACAATTCGTTCTGGAAGACGCCGAGGGGCTCACATTCGACGACCCTCGCGTCGGCGCCCAGGTCGAGACGGCGCTGAAAGCGCTGCGCGCCGCGCGCGACCGTTCGGGCCGAGACATTGCCATCCGGCTCGCTGCGGGCGGCAAACGCATGGTGCGCCTCGGTTATGTCGCCGAAGCGCCCGTCTGGAAGGCGACCTATCGGCTGTCGTTGCCGGGGCCGGAAGGTATGGCGCGGTTGCAAGGCTGGGCGGTGCTGGAGAATATGACCGGCACGGCCTGGAACGACGTCGCGTTGACCCTGACTTCGGGCTCGCCGGTGACATTTCGGGAGGCGCTCTACGAGCCCTATTTCGTGACGCGTCCGAAGGTAGCCCCGCCGGTCAGCCGATTGGCGCTGCCGCGAACGGATCAGGGGCAGATCGCCGCCAACGACAAGCTCGAGCGGCCCCGGACGACGGAAAATGGGGTCGCGCCCCGCCCGATGGCGAAAGCCTTCGCGGCCAGTCCGGCGGCCCCGCCTGCCCTGGACAATGCGCAGGCCGCCGAGGCGGCGCCGGCCGCCCCCGAGCCCGTCCTCGGCGCCGCGGCGTCCAATGCCGACAGCGCGGAAAATCTTTCCGGAGCGAGCTTCAGCCTCACGACGCCGGTCAAGGTCGGGGCGGGCGAAAGTCTGACCCTGCCGTTCCTCGACGCTCCCGTCGCCGCCAGGGAACTCGCCTGGATCCAACCCGGCTTCGCCGGGCTTCATCCGTGGCATGCGGTGAGCCTCGCCAACCCCGGCGACGTCACGCTGCCCGCGGGTTCGGTGACGATCTACGAGACGACGCCCGCCGGCCCGCTGTTCGCCGGGGAGGCGCAACTGAACCTGCTGCCGCCCTCTCAGACCCGCCTCGTCGCGTTCGGCGAGGACCCAAAAATCCTCGCCGAACGCGAGCTCACATCGAAAGGGATGATCGCCGAGATCGTTGTCGCCAAGTCGATGATCAGCATGAAACGTATCGTGCGCGACACCACCGTGTATCGACTGACCAACAACGATTCCAAGCCGCGGACGATCATCGTCGATCATCCGCGCGCCGACGGAGAGACTCTGGCGGCCCCCCCGAGCGCGGACGCCGCCCTGGTCAGCGGGGCGTGGCGGCTTTCCCGCGACGTGGCGCCCGGCAAGACGGAGGTTCTCGAAGTCTCCGTCGACCATCCGCTGGACCAGAGCGTGGCGGCCGGCGACCTGTCGCGCGGCGCGCTCGAGCAGTTCCTCGGCGTCGACGAAAGCCAGATCGCCCCGGGACGCGCCGGTTTCCTGGCCGTGCTCTCGCAAATCGGCATCGACGACGCCATGGCGCAAAGGCTGGAGAAGATCGCCGAAGCCGCCGACGCGCTCGAAGACGCCAACCGCCGCATCGCCAAGGCGCAAGACGACCGGCAGGGGATCGTCGCCGACCAGGAGCGTCTGCGCGCCAACCTCGGGGCGGCGCCCAGCGGCAGCGACCTCGCCAAGCTCGCGACCCGCAAACTCATAGCCCAGGAGGCGCAGTTGGACGCCCTCGACGCCGAGACCAAGACGGCCACCGCCGCCCAGGAAGCCGCCCGCGCCAACCTCGAAGATCTGACTGGCAAGGCCGCGGCGCAGGAACTGCGGTTCGAGAGCAAGGCGGCGCTGTGAGAGCGGTGAGGCGGCCCGGAGCGCGCCCTGAAAGCCGCTTCGCTCCGATCGCCGAGGCGCGCCCCCGGGCATGGTCGGCGTGAGACCACGTAGCGGCGTCGTTCAGAGAGTTCGCGTTTCCGTACCGCAGATAAGCCGCGAACGGCGGCAGAACCGGTTGGTTGAAAGTGGGGCGCGCCGGGGAAGACGAAGGTGAGAACTTTTCGCGGCGGCATGTTGTCGTGAAAAGCTCCTAATAACGATGTTCTATAACGTAAATCGTCGGCCCGGCGCTATCTCGGGCGACAACGAACGATCTCGGAAGCCGCGATCAAATTCACTTGCCGACCAACCTCACCTCGCATTCGCAAAGGAAAGCCCCTTTGTAGGTATCCCGCGATCTCCTGTTTTGTAATGGCTATTTGGTTATGTGCATGATGTTTCGTTGCTCCCCGAGTTGGATCGGCGACCCGATACAGACCATCTTTATATAAGTGCGGAATGTATTTTTCGCCATCAGGGGAAATGCGCTCGAAGTCTAACCAAACACCACGATCGAGCGAAGGAGTTGTATCCCCGGCCGCGCGGGCATTATGGACCTTGGTGGATTTAAGCGCGTCGGACTTTGTGGCGTCCCCGATCATGCCGATCGGGTCGTCGTGTTTTTGCGAGACGTCCGGAGCCGCTACAACCCTCGCCGGGATCGCGGAGGCAGCCTCCTTCGCGGCCTTTTTCGATGTCTTGGCGTCGGTCGTCGGAGCGTACCCCGTCTTGCCGAGCGCCGCCGCGACTTGGCGACGCTTGTCGGCGAGCGAGTTGTTGTCATCGCGCAGCCAGCTCTGGCGATGGCTCGTCGCGAGCGGGGAAGGGTGAATGACGTGCACGAAGGTCACGGCGTCGGTAGCATATGCGAGTTCGCCGATGCGCTTCACGCTCGGATGCAACTCGCGGATGCGATCGTACAGCGCCTGGACGTAAGGTCCGTCGAGGCCAAGGAAGACGACGGTGCGGACGCTTGGCGGCAAGACCCGCAGGAAACGGTCCGTGCACGTATCAAAGAGATCGCGCACCTTGCTTCCGGGCGCGATCGCGGCCCGGATCACGTGGCCCGAAGTCGCGTACTTGCCGGGTTCCACCTCCAGGCCCAGGCCGCAACGGATCACCGAGGCAAAGCCTAGCTTTGCGCCTTTGGCGGTGAAACAGAGGTCAATGTCGTCTGCAGCGTCAAGAAGATCGACGGCGCGAAGGACTTCGGCGAGGTTTTCGCGAGCGTTGGCGAAGGCGATCCGGTCGAACTCCAGGACCGATCTCTGATTGGCCCCCTTACTAAAGCCCAACACGAACACCTCAGGCGCGGCGGCTCCCCAGTAGCCTGGATTATTGTCGACGCGCCAGTCGGCGCGCCAGTCGGTGCAGCCGGGGGCGCTGCCAGCAGAGAAACAGGACAGGCAGGAAATGGGTCCGTGCTGAAGATGGATTGACGAAGTCACGAAAAAAGACATGCGGGTTCATCTTCCTTTTCAGAATAGCATTGCCGAAGCGGGGCGGGTTGGCCAGGAAGAAGGAACACGAAAATCTAGGGTTTGCAATTGGCAGCTATAGGCAATTCAAAGCGTGCCATTCTTGTTGTTATTTGTTCAAGGCTTGCACGTCCTTATATCTGGCTCAGGACGATCGTATTGACGATACGAGGATCCTCGGGCAGGCCGCAGCGTGATCGGTCGACGAAGCGAGGCGGGTCCTGAGCGAAACGCGCCAGCGTCCGATTACGCACTCAGGCCTAGGATCCGAATGAGCGTTCTCATTTTTGTTCAGACTGCAGACCGAAAAAGCTTCAGGAACTCAATTCGATAGCTAAATGGCGCGCCCGTTGCGATTCGCACTCGCCACTCTCGTCGTCATGGCGCGACGCCCTATCCAACCGAGCCACGGCGCCTTTCGCCGCGTATCGAAGGTCCCGACAAGCCGTCCGCGCCCCGCGCCGCTGGACAAGCCGCGCCGGCTCTGAAACCCTTGCCGTGCGCGCCCTCCGCGCCGTCAGCCCGAAACGCCTGTCATGTCGCCCAGCCGACCCCGCCGAAACCTGCCGCCGCTGATCGCCTTGCGCGCCTTCGAGGCGGTGGGGACGTCGGGCAGCATCCGCGCCGCGGCCGAGGCGCTTTCGGTGTCGCCCACCGTCGTTTCCCGCCATCTCGCCAATCTCGAGCAGCGGCTTTCCGCGCGCCTCGTGGAGCCGAAGGGCCGCTCGGTGGCGCTGACCGACGCCGGCGCGCGCTTTCACGCCGAGATCGCCAAGGCGTTCGATCTTATCGATCAGGCGACCGAAAAGCTGACGCGACCGCGCAAGGCGCCGCTGCGGCTCTGGTGCTCTCCGGGCATCGCGGTCATGCGGTTGCTCCCCAGGCTGCCCGAACTCGAAGCGCGCCTGCCGGATTTCTCCATTCATTTCCATCCGACGCTCGCCGCGCCAGATTGGAAACGCGGCGAGGCGGACGCGGAAATCTTCTATGCGCCGACGGAGCGGCCGGCTCGCGACGGAATCGTCGAAGCCGAACTCGCCCGCCCGCGCGTCATGCCGGTGGCCAGCCCTTCCCTCGTCGGGCGGTTGCACCGCCGCGCCGACGAAATCGAACTGCTTTACGAAGCCCCCTGGGTTCACGAACTCTCCGGCGACGAATGGCGGAGTTTTATGCACACGGCGGGGTTGAAGATCGACGCGCGCGCGGAGCAGCGGCTCGAGGGCGGCGTGCGTCTGTGGCACGCCCATCTCGCCATCGGCGCGGCGGAGTTGGGACAGGGCGTCGCGCTCGCCAACGAATTTCTCGTCGAGGAGCAACTCGCCTCCGGTCGCCTCGTCGAGATCGGCCAAACCGACGTGCGGCTGGGAACCTACGGGCTGGCGCTGCCCAGCGGCGCCGGCGAAGCCGCGTCTTCGCAGGCTTTGCGCGACTGGCTCGGCGAGGCGCTGCGGCCGACTTCGCGACACGTGCAGAAAACGCACGAGTCGTTTGCAAACTAACTGATTGTTTTCCCCTGCCGACGGGCCATCTGTGGGCCATCCAAACCCAAGGAGATCCCGCGATGGCCAAACTCGACGCGAAATCCCGCTCAAACGCGGATTGGCTTGCACGCCGCAACGCCGCCGTGGTGCGCGGCATCGGCCATTCCAGCGGCATTTTCGCCGCGCGCGCCGAAAACGCCGAATTGTGGGACATCGAGGGCAAGCGCTACGTCGACTTCGGCGGCGGCATCGCCGTGCTCAACACCGGCCACCGGCATCCCAAGGTGATGGCCGCCGTGCAGGCGCAGATGGAGAAGTTCACCCACACCTGTTTCCAGGTCACGCTCTACGACGTCTATGTCGAACTCGCCGAACGGCTCAACGCGATCGCGCCGATCTCCGGCCCGGCGAAGACGGCGCTGTTTTCCACCGGCGCCGAGGCGACGGAAAACGCGGTGAAGATCGCGCGCGCCGCCACCGGCCGCGCCGGCGTCATCGCCTTCACCGGCGGCTTCCACGGCCGCACCATCGTCGCGATGAGCATGACGGGCAAGGTTTCGCCCTACAAGAAAGGGCTCGGGCCGGCGCAGCCGGAAATCTACCATGTGCCGTTCCCGACCGCGTCCTCGGGCGTGACGACCGAGGACGCGCTCAAATATCTGGGCTTCCTGTTCAAGGCCGACATCGACCCGGCGCGCGTCGCCGCGATCATCATCGAGCCGGTGCAGGGCGAGGGCGGTTTCCACATGGCGCCGCCGGAATTGATGCAGGCGCTGCGTTCGCTCTGCGATCAGCACGGCATCGTGTTGATCGCCGACGAAGTGCAGACCGGCTACGGCCGCACCGGCAAAATGTTCGCGATGGAGCATTATTCGGTGAAGCCCGACCTGATCTGCGTCGCCAAGAGCCTCGCCGGCGGCTTCCCGCTTTCGGGCGTGATCGGCCGCGCGGCGATCATGGACGCCGCCGACCCCGGGGCGCTGGGCGGCACCTATGCCGGCAACCCACTCGCCTGCGCGGCGGCGCTCGCGGTGCTCGACGTCTTCGAGGAAGAAAAGCTGCTCGATCGCGCCAACGCGATGGGCGCTCGCCTGAAGGCGCGGCTGGAGGCGATGAGCCGGTCCAATACCGTGGCGCCGATCGCCGGCATTCGCGGCCCGGGCGCGATGGTCGCCTTCGACATCGTACGTGTGAGAGGCTCGGACGAACCCGATGCGGAGGCGACGAAGCGCGTCGTGAGCCGGGCGACCGAGCTCGGGCTCATTCTGTTGTCCTGCGGCGTCAATGCGAATACGATACGCATCCTGACCCCGCTCACCGCATCCGACGCCGTCATCGACGAAGGGCTCGAGTTGCTCGAGGCGGCGCTGAAGATCTGAGGCGCGGGAAAGGCGAGGAGACCATGACCATGCCAAGCCAGCCCCCCCGCGCGCTGAAACTCAAAGATCCTTCGCTGCTGAAAGACAAATGCTACATCGCGGGCGTTTGGGTCGGGGGCGAGGCGAATATACCAGTGACCAACCCGGCCGACGAAAGCGTCGTCGGCTCCGTGCCCAGGCTCGGCGCGGCGGAGACGCGCCGCGCCATCGAAGCGGCGGAAAAGGCGCAGAAACTCTGGGCGAAGCAGACGGCGAAAACGCGCGCCGGAATCTTGCGCAAGTGGTTCGACCTGATGATCGAGAATCAGGAAGACCTCGCGCTGATCATGACCGCCGAGCAGGGCAAGCCGCTCGCCGAGTCGCGCGGCGAGATCGCCTACGGCGCCTCGTTCATCGAGTTCTTCGCCGAGGAAGGCAAACGGGTCTATGGCGAGACGATTCCCTCGCCGTGGCCGAACGCGCGCATGGTCGTCATCAAACAACCGCTCGGCGTCGTCGCGGCGATCACGCCCTGGAATTTCCCCAACGCCATGATCACCCGCAAGGCCGGCCCGGCCCTGGCGGCGGGCTGCGCCTTCGTCTGCAAGCCGGCGACGGAAACGCCGCTGTCGGCCCTGGCGCTGGCCGAACTCGCCGAACGCGCCGGGATTCCCGCCGGGGTGTTTTCGGTTCTGACGGGCGGCTCGCGCGAGATCGGCGCCGAGATGACCTCGAACCCGATCGTTCGCGGCCTGACCTTCACCGGTTCGACGGAAGTCGGCCGGGTGCTGATGGCGCAATGCGCGCCCACGATCAAGAAGCTCGGGCTGGAGCTCGGCGGCAATGCGCCGTTCATCGTGTTCGACGATGCGGATCTGGACGCCGCTGTCGTCGGCGCGATGGCGTCCAAATACCGCAACGCCGGCCAGACCTGCGTCTGCGCCAACCGCCTGCTCGTTCAGGACGGCGTCTATGAAGCCTTCGCGGCCAAGCTCGCCGAGGCGGTGAAAAAGCTGAAGGTCGGCGATGGCGCGGAAGCCGGCGTCACGACCGGCCCGCTGATCAACGCAGCCGCGGTCGTCAAGGTTCGCGAGCATATCGAGGACGCCCTCGCCAAGGGCGCCAGGCTCGTCGTCGGCGGCCATTCGCTCGGCGGCAATTTCTTCGAGCCGACGCTGCTCACCGAGGTGACGGCGGACATGGCGGTCGCGCGCGAGGAAACCTTCGGGCCCGTGGCGCCGCTGTTCCGTTTCAAGACGGAAGAGGAGGCGATCGCCATGGCCAACGCCACCGAGTTCGGCCTCGCCTGCTATTTTTACGCACGCGATATCGGCCGCGTCTGGCGCGTCGCCGAGGGGCTGGAATACGGCATGGTCGGCATCAACGAGGGCATCATCTCCACGGCCGAGGCGCCGTTCGGCGGCGTCAAGGAAAGCGGCCTGGGGCGCGAGGGTTCGCATCACGGCGTCGAGGAATATCTGGAGATGAAATATCTGCTGATGGGCGGGCTTGGGAGTTGAGCTTCGAGGCTCTCGTCGCCTAGCCTACCATTGCATCCTCGCGTTGTTCGACGAACTCAGAAGCGCGGATCCAGGGGGACGCGCCCGTGTGGGGGCCCTGGATTGCCGCTCCTGAGCCAGTCGAAGGGCGTGGCGATGACGAGCAGCGTGACCCTTCGATCGGAAGTCGCGCTAGCCCGCGGCGCGCTGGACTTCCTTGTGTGAGGCCGAACGCTGAAATTCCAGCCAGGCGGCTTCCCACATCGGCCGCGCCAAAAAGAAGCCTTGAGCCGATTTGCAGCCGGCAAGCGCGAGAAAGTCGAGTTGCGCCTCGGTCTCGACCCCTTCGGCCAGCACGTCGACATGCAAGGACTGGCCGAGGCGGATCACGGCGGCGGCGATCTCCATGCTCTTGGAGTCCGCGGGAATATCGACAATGAAGCTGCGGTCGAGTTTCAACAGGTCGATCGGGAAGCGCTTCAGATAGGCCAGCGACGAATGGCCGGTGCCAAAATCGTCGACGGCGACGCGCACGCCCAGGGCTTTCAGCGACTCGAGCTTGCGAACCGCATTGCGACCCTGCTCCATCAGGGCGCCTTCGGTGATCTCGATCTCCAGATGCCGCGCTTCCAGGCGCGCTTCGTCCAGGGCGGCGCGAATCCGGTCGCGAATGTCGGGCAGGTCGAATTGACGAGGCGAGAGGTTGACCGCCATCGTTTCGAGTTCGTAACCGGCGTCCAGCCAATGCTTCATGCGCCGGCAGGCTTCGCCCAGAACCCATTCGCCGATCGGAATGATGAGACCGGTCCTTTCCGCCAGCGGAATGAACGCGTTGGGCGCCACCAGGCCGGTGGGCGAACGCCAGCGCAACAAGGCTTCGACGCCGGTCGCGCGAGGTTGGCCGATTCGGAATTGCGGTTGATACTGCAGTTCGAATTCGCCGCGTTCGAGCGCTCGCCTGAGGCCGGCTTCGAGATCGAGCTTGGCCTTCGCAGCGAGCGTCTGGGACGGCGAGTAGAAGCGGATGCCGCCACCGCCATTCTGCTTGGCGGCATAGAGCGCGGAATCGGCGCGTTGTATGAGGACGTCCGGCCCGACGTCGTCCGTGGGAAATATCGAAATACCCACGCTCAAGCCGACGAACGCCTCGCGTCCGTCGGCGAATATGAAGGGCTGCGCGGTATCTTCGATCAGGTCGTTGGCCAGCCGCGTCGTATCCAGGGGCGAGTCGGCGGGATCGACCAGCACGACGAATTCGTCGCCGCCCAGGCGCGCAAGCATGTCCGTGGCGCGCAGCCGCCGAATCCATCGATCGGTGGCCATGATCAACAATTCGTCGCCGGCGGCGTGGCCGAGGCTGTCGTTGACCGTCTTGAAGCGGTCGAGATCGAGAAACAACAGAGCCCGCCGGGTTCCATCGTGACGGCTCGTCTCGATGGCTCGCGCGATCCGCTCCACGAGCACGATACGGTTGGGCAACGAGGTCAGCGGGTCGTGATGGGCAAGAAAATCGAGTCGCGCCTGCGACTGCTTGAGTTGGCTGATGTCGGTGAACAGGCCGATGTAATTGACGATCTGACCGCCTTTGTCTCGCACGGCGCTGATCGTCAACCATTCCGGATAGAGCGCTCCGTCCTTCTTTCGGTTCCAGATTTCCCCCTGCCAGAGGTCATACTCGCGCAGGTTGTCCCACATGGCTTTGTAGAAGGCGCCATCGTGTCGCCCGGAACGCAGCATGCCGATCGAACGGCCGAACGTTTCGAACGGCGAATATCCGGTAATCCGCTCGAAAGCCGGGTTCACCATGACGATCTCACCCCGCGGATCGGTCACCACTATGCCTTCGTGCGTGCTCTCGAAGACTTTCGCCGCCCGGCTGAGTTCGGTTTCGTGTCGCTTGCGCTCGGTTATGTCCGAATGGGTGCCAACCAGTCGGACCAACTTGTGGTTTTCGTCAAACACCGGAAAGGCGCGCGAAAGGATGTCGAGCCACCGTCCGTCGCGATGGCGCAGCTTCAATTCCACTTCGTAAGTCGCCTTCGCGCCCGCTTCGAGCAGCTCGATCTGTTCGTTCAACAATTCGTGGGTTCCCGGCGCCAGGATCGGCTCCCAGGCGTCCGGAGAGGATTCGAGATCCTCATCTTCATAGCCGAGCATGGATTTCCAACGCGGCGACAAATAGGTCTTGCCTTCGGCCATGTTCCAATCGAACAGGCCTTCGTCCGCGCCCCGCATGGCGAGGCTGAAGCGCTCCTCGCTCTTCCTCAACGCCTCCTCGGCCTGCTTACTGGCCCCTATGTCCTCGACCATCACGATCACGCGACCGGCCGCCGCGTCCGCGGCGCTGGCGAAGGCCGCGCTCATGGAGACATAGGCCGGTTCGCCCGTCTTGCGCAGCAAGCGGACCTCTCGGGAGGCGTGGGGACCCTCGCCCGCGATCGCCTGCTCCAGGCTTTTCCTGGCGATCCCGATGTCATCGGGATGTACGAGGCGCCCACGCGGAAACGATCTCATTTCCGTTTCGCTGTAGCCCGTGAGATCGCAGAGGTATTTGTTGGCGCGCAGCAGTTCGCCCTCTAGGCTGAAATGCAGGAGGCCGACCGGCGCAAGCTCGAACGTCAACCGGTAGACGTCATCGGCGACGTCCGACGGAGTTCCGAACGCTTCGGAACCCTTCGCATTCTCATTTTCCGTCATCGACGTCATCAAGCGGCCAGCGTCCGATCGAGCAACCCGTTTCGCGAAATCGCGTTCTTCGGCCGCCGGAGCCCGCGGCTGTATATTCCCGGGCCGAAACGCTAAATGAAACATTCAGCGAGAGGAGCCGAGCCGACGGGTCGACTTCATGCCGCGAACGCCTGCTCCAAGCGCTCATCCGTCGTGGCGACAGGTTTATCGGCCAAGCCTTGCAGGACAATTAACGTCGAAAAACAAATAAGTTAAAGATAAGGCGGGCCGGGGCGCCGGATCCCGATGGCTTTGGATCGAAGCTATCGGTCTTTGCATTTGCCTGGAGCGGCGTCCGATCCGTCTGACTTGTCGTCGCCGCGTTGTTCGGCAGGCTCAGAAGCGGCGGTCCGGACGGACGCGACGTGCTTTGGCGCTGGATTCCCGCTCCTGAGCCTGTCGAAGGGCGCGGGAATGACAAAGGCCGATCTCATTTGATCGGATACCGCTCTGGACCTACATAGCGGATTGGGCGTATTCTTGAGATACCGACCCAATGAAATCAACGTGTTGACCTAAAAGGTCTTCGCGACGAGACCGATTTTGGAGCGCGAGGGAGTGCACTTGCGGTTGAAGCGGCAGCTTTGCCGGCAGCGCTG
>Ga0302157_10001151_pt1 | contig 33065 bp, 35 predicted proteins | sample I_Bog_N3_3_FD_193502 | JGI IMG/M metagenome (GOLD analysis project Ga0302157, IMG submission 193502) | Peat permafrost microbial communities from Stordalen Mire near Abisko, Sweden - I_Bog_N3_3 | ecosystem: Environmental > Terrestrial > Soil > Wetlands > Peat | place: Sweden: Abisko, Stordalen...
ACGTAAAGAAAAAGGATTTAAAGCGTCCTGGAGAGCCGGAAGCCGACGTAGTCGTCGCGATTGCCGGGGCCGTCGCTGTCGCGGAACGCGGAGCGGAGGGACCTGGGAACATCGTTCCACGAACCGCCGCGCAGCGCCCGGGCGGGCGAATCCGCGTTCTCCTTCTGTTTTTTACGGTTGCGGCTGGGCTGGGGAAAGTATGGCTGCCCGTCCGGGGGTATATCCGCCAAAGACTCTGTCCAGGAATCCGCGCACCACTCCCAAACATTGCCGATCATGTCGCTGAGGTTGAAGGGATGAGGAGCTTGGCCTTTGTCCTCATAATGGCCGACCGGCGACGTGCGCCCTTTCCCAAAAGCGCGGTTCCCATTGGCCCTCGTCGGGTCCCATCCGTCGCCCCACCAATAGCGGGAATTTTTGCCGCCTCTGCACGCATATTCCCATTGCGCCTCGCTCGGCAGGCCATAGGCCTCGGCGCCCAGCCGTTCGTTGAGCCATGCCGCGTAGGCGACGGCATCGTTCCAGCTCACGTTGATGACCGGCCGGCGATCCCGGCCCCAGTCCTGCTCATCCTTCGGCGGTTCGAGCTTCCTCGCTTCACAGAACAGATCGTACTCCTCGAACGTTACCGGATATTTGCCCAGCGCGAACCGCTCCGGAATGCGCACGAGCCGCTTCTTCCCATCGGGGCCTTTTTCGTCCGCATAGGCCTCGTCGTCGCTCTTGTCCGACCCCATCCCAAACTCGCCCGCCGGAATCACCACCATCTCCGGCGCGAACGGCGCCTCGCGGAATTCGGCGAGGTCGGGGAGGCGGGAAGGATTGAATTTCCGCCGAGCCTCGGGCTTGCGGGCGAGGTCCTGCGCCAACCAGGCGTCGAAATCCTCGGCTTGCTTGAGGGCCCCGAGGCTGACGGCGGCGAGATCGAAGATCGCGCCTTGGATGTGAGCGCCTCTGAACGACGCGCCGCGCAATTTGCAGCCGGTAAGGTCGAAACGGCGGAGATCGTCGCCGTTCATGGAGCAATCGGCGAAATTGGCGAAACGAAAGTCCTGCGATGGATCCATGCCGGAAGTTTCGACCCAGCGGCGAAAATCGGAGGTCGCGTCGTCTTCGATCTGTCTCACTCTCGACTCGAATTCGTGAATCGGCAGCCGATCCTGGAACAACGCGCTCATCATATCGGCTCGCTCATCACACGCCAATTCTGAACGACCATGTCGATCTCGATCGCGTCCGCAGGAATGTTTTTCTGCCATTTGCGCAGTTGACCGATTAGCTTCCTTTTCTTGCGGGCGACGCGCTTCTCCTCGGTTTCATTCTCCAGGAAAATTTCGCCCAGCTCCGGGGGCCACTCGCTGTAGAAGCCCGTATCGGCGTCAACTTCCAGCCTGACTCGATAGCTGTCTCCTGGGCTTGCGCCGATGAGCTCTCCGATACGCAAAGCTTCCGCGTCGCCATCGAGAATGATTGACGAAGGGCCTGATGACTTTACGTCCAGAGCAATCCATTTGTCGTCGAGACCCCGAAGCTTCATGACGACGCCCGGTATGACGGGAAGCGTTGCGCTGCGACAGATATACGCCTGATTTCTGCTGATGAACTCGACATAAAGGGTCGCTTTCAGGATTCCGATGAAACCCGAGCGGCCGGTTTCGATCGGATTGATGCAGAGCTTGAAAGTCAGTCCGAAGGCTTGATCGGCGGGCTGAGGCATGCCGTTGCCCGCAAGATGCGAAATGTCCGCGAGATCGCGCTTGATCGGGCGAATCTTCTTGATTTCAAGCAACTCGCCGATCGCGAGATAGGGGGCTGACGGGATCGAAGGAGCCGCTGCGCCCGGCGGCGGCGCGGTCGGCGCCCGGGGGGCCGTCGAGCTGGCCGCCAACCTCTCGATTTCGGTGGCGAAGGCGGCCAGTTGCTCTTTACGTCCGTGCTCGTCGAAAGCGAGCAATGGCCGCAAGTCTCGGGGGTGGATGTTCAAATCGTTGATATGGCTCATTGCCGCTTTCGACAGCGTCGAGATCAGCAACGGGCAGAAGTAGGGCGAGGGCCCCAATTTGCGGCGCTCGCGGACGATGCGGAGTTCGGTCTCGAGGATGTATGGCGAGGTCAGCGAGGCTTGGGAGGCGAGCAATACGAAAATGTCACAGGCATTGAGCTTTTCCTGAAGCCGCGTGTCCCAGTCCTCGCCGATCATCATGTCCCGATCGCCGTAAACCTCAAAGAGTCCTCTCTGTTCGCCGGCGCGCAAAAACCCGCGCACCAGACTGTACCACCTGGTTTCCGCGCCAGCAGCCTCCGGTTCGTCCTCATGGGCGTAGCTGATGAAAACGAGCGGAAGCGACAATGTGGCCCCCGAGCGGGCGGTGAAATGGCTTTCAACTTGATGGCCCGCGAAGGCTTCGTCAAGCGCGCCACGACGGCGCCGAGGCAATTGTTTCGGACAGGATTCCAACAGCCGTTTTCGTCACTTGCGCCGCCGCCCGCCGACCCGTCGAGTGCTGGAAATGGCCTCGCTCGCTCTTGCTCCCGCGAAGCGGCCTTTGCCAACTTCGCGGACCCGCCCGGTCTGTCACGCAAACGTGCGGGACGCGCTTACCGATTTTGGGAACCAAACGCCGCGCTTTGGCGTACTGTAATCGGTCTGCTGCAGCGGCGGTCGGAGATTCGTGATCATGATTTACCCCACTCAGCGCTCCGTCAAGCGAGCCAACCGAGCCGCGCAAGCGGCATTGGACGCAACCGTGACCATTGGCGCGCGACTGGGAAAGCTTGCGACCTCGGGCTCCCCCGCGGCCAACGCCCTCGATACGCACGAGATGGTCACCGAAAAAATGTCCGCCGCGGTGGAAGGCGCGCTTGGGGCGCAGGCGGCGTGGAATTCGTTTTTCCTGCGCGCCGCCTTCGGCGGCATGACTTCGCCGTTTCAGGTCTACGAGGGCTTGGCGGGCGTCGCCGACGCGGCCGCCGCTCCGTCGTTGAAACGCGTTCGCCAGAACGCGCTGCGCCTGACCGGGTTGCAGCGCATGTGAATCACCCGAACCTGAACCCCGCCACGTGCGCCGGCGCCTTCAGGCCCGGCTTGCCGAGCGGGTCGTCGATCGGCGGCAGCGTCACCTGCTTCACCGGCAACACGCCCGCCCAGATATCGAGCGCATAATCCTGTTCGTCGTCGCCGGGGCCGCCGGTCCGCAGCTTCGCCGAGGCCTCGTCGATCGGGATCGACATCACGCTCGTCGCCTTGAGTTCCTTGGGCGACACCGGGCGCAACCCGTCCCAGCGGCCGGGAAACAGGCCATCGACGAAATTCTTCAGCCGCAATTCCTTCTCGGCGGGATCGGTGATCGTTTCCGCCTGTCCGAGCAGCATCACCGAGCGATAGTTGATCGAATGGTGGAACGCCGAGCGCGCCAGCACGAAGCCGTCCATCAGCGTCACGGTCAGGCAGATGTCGAGCCCCTTGGTGGCCTCGATCATCCGGCTCGCGGCGGAACCGTGAAAATAGACGCGGTCACCCTCGCGCCATTGCAGCGTCGGCGTGACGAAGGGCTGGCCATTGTGGACGTAGCCGATATGGGCGAGCGGCGTGGCGTCGAGGATCGCGTCGATCGTGGCGCGATCATAGGCGCCGCGCTCGCCCATGCGTTTTACCCGGACACGCGGAGTCGGGGGTGGCTGCGTTTCGGACATGGCGAACTCCTTGTCTTCGGGATGGCGCACGCGGCCTTGGCGCTCCGCGCGACAAACTCAATCCAGCGCGAGGCCCGCCAGATCGACCCTCAAGACGCTGGCGATCGCCGCCACGACGAAGCTGTGGTCCTCGCGCTGCGGCAGACCGGAAACCGTGACCGCGCCGACACAGCCCGTTCCGGCCAGCCAAATCGGAAACCCGCCGCCATGCACGGCGTAATCGCGCTCGGGCAACTCGCCCTGATCGCGCAACGTCTTGCCATCGCGCGTAAACATGCGGCCGAGCAGATAGGTCGAGCGATGGAAATGCGCGACCGAATTGCGCTTGCGACGCGCCCAGTCGAAGTTCGACGGCGCCGCGCCGGGCAGCGCGAAGCACAACAGCGGCATCGTCCAGAGCTGGATGTCGACGATGATCGGCGCGTTTCGCGCCTCCCCCGCCTGCCGCATCAACAGCCCCAGATCCCAGGCGGTCGACGCATCGAACTCGGCGAAGCGCAGGCGCTCCTCCTGGAACTCCATGCGGCGGATGTCTTCGATGATGTCCATGATCAGCCTCAACCGTCTTTGCCGCCGGGGCCCATCGCGCGTCGCGCTCGTCGTTGAGATTGCCGCAATCGCCGCCTCTCGGGGCCCGCTTGCCAGATTGGCGACCCCGGCGCAATAGAAGGGACTTCGCGACGGCGCAAGGGTCGGTTTCGGGGAACAAGGAGCCGAGCCAGCAGCAAGGGCGCGCGCTTCTAACGAACTTGAAGAGCCGCGCGCGAAAACAGTATTGGGCGCTATTGCGATAGGGGGGTATCGCATGCCGGCAGTGGATCCGGTTTGGCTGGATTTTCTTGAATTCATTGCGCTCAGAAACGATCGCTGGACCTTTTTCCGCGGACTTTCGAGCATCGACCACCGAAACGTTCCTGGCGTCGCTCGGCCCGACAAGTCGCCGCCCGGCGGATGGCGCCCCGATATCGAGCAGCGCCTTTTTCAGGATTTCAAGGCCATGGCACAGAACTACGAGCCGGGCCTGAATTTTAACGATCTCGATTGGCTGGCCGTGGCGCAACATTCCGGCCTGCCCACCCGACTGCTCGACTGGACCGAAAATCCCCTGGTCGCGGCCTGGTTCGCTGTGCAGGACGAGAAAGTGCACATGCCCGCCCCGCCGAGCCGCAGGCGCACCCCGTTGCCCGCGGTCGTTCACGTCATCACGGTCAACCCGAGAGCGATCGTCACGGACCCGGACCCCTTCGTCGGCCCGCCGGAGCCCGTACTCGTCCGCGCACCCCCACGCGCCCGACGCATCACGGCGCAACACGGTCTTTTCTCGCTGCACCGAGATCTCGGAACGATTTGGGACCTGGACAGCGACGCGCGTATTCTTCACCGGGCGTTCGAAATCCCGCACGCTTCGAAGCCGGCGTTTCGCGGCGCGCTCGACCAGCTCGGTTTCAATCGCCATCGCCTGATGGTCGACTTGGACGGCCTTTGTGCTACACTGGCGTGGCGCTACCGGAGCAATAGGATATGACGCGCAGAAAGAGCGCAGGCGGCGAGCCGTCCAGAAACGAGGGGCGCATCGAAAATCCGGCATCCATGCTGGGGCCTCGAGCTGGCGTGAGCATCGGGCGCATGCGCTCGCCGTTGAAAGTCTTACCTCTCGAGCCGGGGCCATCAGAAGGGCGCGATACTCCGGAACTGGAGACGGCAGAGCAATTGTCGCAATGGCTCTCGGATCGGAAGTTCTACGATCAATATTTGCGTCGGTGGCTGGAGGTGAGGCATCCTGGGGCTAGTCTATTCGCTTTGTACTTCCCGCCGTCGTCGATCGTTCGCGAGGACATAGTCCAGACCCATGGAGAGGTCCGCAGCTCCGCCGTGATGTATGCGACCGGCGAGGCGCTGATTTCCATTCCGGCAAAGACGCGGCGCGGAGCGCCGACAGTCGCTGACCTCACCGTTCCCGTGCGCATCAGGGGCCATATTCAGGACGGGCGCTTCGTTTTCGACGAGGCCTACTTCGTCCCGCCATCGGCTTATTTTCCCCCGCTCATTCCCGATCGGGTCACTCGCGCACGGCGGGCGGCGCGACAATAATCCTCCCCGCATCGAGATCGATTTCCGGCGCGACGCTGGCGTTGAACGGCAGCAGCAGCGTCTCGCCGCCGCCCTCGGGCGCAATCTCCAGAATGTCGCCGGCGCCGTAATTGAGCACCGTCACGACATGACCAAGGATCTCGCCCTCGCGCGTCATCGCCTGGAGACCCATGAGATCGCTGTAGTAATATTCGCCCTCGCCGGGCGGGGGCAATTGCGAGCGCCGCGCGAACAGTTCGGCGCCGGTCAGCGCCTCGGCCGCATCGCGGTCATCGACGCCCTCGACGCGGACGACGACCATGTCGTCCTTCATCCCGCGCACCAATTTCAGCGCAAAGCGCCGAGCGCCGGCCCCGTCGGTGAGCGCGCCATAGGACGCGATCGCCTTGGGATCGGCGGTGAAGCTCTTTACGCGCACTTCGCCGCGCACGCCTTGCGCGGCGCCGAACACGCCGAGCCGAACGAGACGGTCGGGATCGCGCATGGTTACGCGGCCTGAGGATTACTCAGCGGCGGCCTTCTTGGCGGCGAGAGCGGCGCGCTCCTGAGCCTTCTTCTTGGGCTGCGCCTTTTCCGGATTGTTTTGAGCCGGCCGCTTCACGACCCCGAGGATGTCGAGCAGGCGCAGCACGCGATCGGTCGGCTGGGCGCCCTTGGACAGCCAGTCCTTGGCCTTTTCGACATCGAGCACGATGCGGTTGGCGTCGGTCTTGGGCTTGACGGGGTCGAAGGTGCCGATCTTCTCGACGAAGCGGCCGTCGCGCGGCATGCGGGCGTCGGCGACGACGATACGATAGAACGGGCGCTTCTTGGCGCCGCCGCGGGACAGACGGATCTTGAGGGACATGGTTTCTTCCTTTCAGGTATTTGCTTGATTGAATTCAGATATTCTGGCGCTGTCGCTGCTCCCGCGCGCGGGAGACGAGAGTCTCACTTCTTCTTTCCGCCGAACGGATTGAAGCCGCCGAGACCGGGAAGGCTTGGGCCGCCGCCCAGGCCGGGGAAGTTTTTGGGCAGGTTCAGCGCGCCGGGCGGCGGCGCGGCGGGTATGCCGGGCGCGCCCGAAGGCGGTTGCCCGCCGGGGATGATGCCGCCGAGCTGTTTCTGCATCGCCTCGATTTCGGCCTGGCTCGGCATGCCGCCCATGCCCATCATCGAGCCGAGCTTGCTCATCATGCCGCCGCGTTTGCCCTGCGCGCCGCCCATCATCTTCATCATGTCGGCCATCTGCCGATGTTGCTTGATGAGGCGATTGACGAGTTCGACATTGACGCCGGCGCCGGCGGCGATGCGTTTTTTGCGCGAGGCCTTCTTGGCGTCGTCGGTCAGCATGAAAGGATTGCGGCGCTCCTTGGCGGTCATCGAGGAGATGATCGCGCGCTGGCGGCCGACGGTCTTCTCGTCCATGGCGCCGGCGAGCTGGTCCTTCATCTTGGCCATGCCCGGCAGCATCCCCATGATGCCGCCCATGCCGCCAAGCTTCTCGATCTGCGCGAGCTGATCGGAGAGATCGTTGTAGTCGAAGACGCCCTTGCGCATCTTCTCGGCCATCTTGGCCGCTTTTTCCATGTCGATCGATTCGGCCGCCTTCTCGACGAGGCTGACGATGTCGCCCATGCCGAGGATGCGGTCGGCGAGACGGCGAGGATGGAAATCCTCCAGCGCGTCCATCTTTTCGCCGACGCCGAGCAGCTTTATCGGCTTCCCCGTCACCGCGCGCATGGAAAGCGCCGCGCCGCCGCGGCCATCGCCGTCTACGCGGGTCAGCACGATGCCGGTGACGCCCACGCGCTCGTTGAAATTCTTGGCGAGATTGACGGCGTCCTGGCCGGTGAGAGAATCGGCGACGAGCAGGATTTCGTGGGGATGCGCCGCGTCGCGGATCTCCGCCATTTCCTCCATCAGCGGCTCGTCGATGTGGGTGCGGCCGGCGGTGTCGAGCAGCACGACGTCGAAGCCTTGCAGCCGCGCGACGCTTTCCGCGCGCCTGGCGATCTCGACCGGGGTCTGGCCGACGATGATCGGCAAGGTCGCGACGCCGACTTGTTCGCCCAGCACCCTGAGCTGTTCCTGCGCCGCCGGACGCTTGACGTCGAGCGACGCCATCAGGACTTTCACCTTGTTGCGCTCGGTGAGACGCTTGGCGAGCTTGGCCGCCGTCGTCGTCTTGCCCGCGCCTTGCAGGCCGACGAGCATGATTGCGACCGGCGCCGGCGCGTTGAGATCGATCGGCTGGCCCTCGCCGCCCAACGTCTCGACGAGCGAGTCGTGGACGATCTTGACGACCATCTGGCCCGGCCTGACGGACTTGATGACAGCGGCGCCGATCGCCTTGGTGCGGGTGCGGTCGATGAACGAGCGCACGACTTCGAGCGCGACGTCCGCCTCCAGCAAGGCGCGCCGCACTTCGCGCATCGCGGCGTTGACGTCCTCCTCCGAGAGGGCGCCGCGGCCGGTCAGCTTATCCAATATGCCGGAGAGCTTTTCCGAAAGGCTCTCGAACATGGGGTCGCTCCTTGTTGCGGCAGTCGGCAGTCGGCAGTCGGCAGTCGGGAGCGCCCAACGCCAAATGCCTTCCCGACTGCCGACTGCCTATTGCCGACTGCCGCCAGAACAACGCCGATCGCGCCCGGGGGCGCTGAGCGCTGCCGGGCGGGAACCGCTGTCCTCCGGGGACAGACGGCTTTTCAACGAGGCTCAAGCCTTACGAAGATTGGGCGCGGTGCTTAAGGGAGAGCGCGGGTCAAGTCAACCCGCGCAAGCGGCTTCAACGGAAACGGCTTTCGAACGGCCGTGCGCCGACTGTTGATTCACGCAGCCATTCATGATCAGATCCGCCATCGTAGCGACATGTTCGGCGACGGGGGGCCAGGGGAATTCGGGAAATCGCATACGCATCGAGACCGTGCCCGAGACCGAAGCCCAAAGCGAAAGCGCAGTGGCCTGATTGGACCCCAGGCATCGCACGCCGCCGATTTGCACGGCCGCTTCGACGCGTTTGGTCAGGCGCGCCAACATCGACCGGCCCGCGGACAGCATCTGCTCGTCTTCCACGCAGGGCCGGAGCGCCTTGCGAAGGAATACGATGCGATAATCGTCGGGATGCTCGAGCCAGAAGCGCATGAACACCATGAGCATCGCCCGCAATCGTTGGACCGGGCATGGATCGACTTCGTCCAAGGGTTCAACGGCGTCGAGCTCCTTGATGAGCGCGCACCAGGCCCGTTCCGCGAGGCGGTCGAGCATCACTTCCTTGGTTTTGAAGTAGACGTAGAGCGCCGTCTGCGAGATGCCCACGCGAGCGGCGATCTGACGCGTCGTCACTTGCTCGACGCCATGTTCGAGGAACAGTTCGCGCGCGGCCTTCAGGATTTCAGCCGGCCGCTCGTGACCTTGGCCTCGCGGCTTCCGGTTTTCGAGGGAGACGACATAACTGCGGCTCTCGATGGCCGTGTTTTCATTCGCTTCCATGATCGTTTGCCCGTTTCCCACGCCGCCCGCGCGGTGCGCCTTTCCGGCGCATTTTTCCCACGTCAGTAAGCGGCCGTCGCAGGGCGAAGTCAAACGGATTTCCGGGCAGGAACGCTCGGGACGTTGCTCCTAGGGTCAGGCGAACTTCACAACGTGAAAAACAAGAGAGACGCGCGAGGGCGACTCGCGCATATCGGCGCCAACCTATCGGGGCGGCGCGTGATGCTTGTCGAGGTCAGCGAACGCTACGCGACCGGAAGATGAACGCGTCGGCGGCCGGGGATTCGACGGCTGCGGCGCGGCCTTCGTGAACCGCGGCGCTCGGAGCATTGGGGGCATAGGTCTGGTAGGTCCCGGTCTGGCCGCGGCTCATGAGCTGCGCCGTGGTCGGAATGGCCGAAGCCGAGGCGACGCCGAGGGCGAGAACGAGGGCGGAGGCGCCGAGAAGAGAAAGAATACGCATGTTCGTTTTCCTTGTCTTGGGTTCCGGCTCGCCCTTCGCCGCGACGGCGGCGCTGCGGGAGGCCAGGATTTTCAAAGGTTCGCTTCCGCCCCGGCGTCAGGCCGGGGCGGAAGGGCAAGGCGCGATCAGTGGCCGAAGTGCTGCCGATAGATGAACGCGTCGGCGGCGGGAGCGGGGGCTTCGTCGACGGCCGCGGCGCGGCCTTCCTGAAGCGTCGCGCTCGGGGCGTTGGGCGCATAGGTCTGGTAGGTTCCGGTCTGGCCGTGGCTCATGAGCTGCGCTGTGGTCGGCACGGCCGAAGCCGAGGCGACGCCAAGGGCGAGAACGAGGGCGGACGCGCCCAAAACAGCAATCTTACGCATGATGGTTTTCCTTCTGGGTTGTGAGGGGCCGGGTTGCCGACTCCCTGAATTTCAAATTGCGGGCTCCTGCCCCGGCGTCAGGCCGGAGCCGAAGGACGTGGCGCGCTCAGTGGCCGCCGATGTGCTGGCGATAGATGAACGCGTCGGCGGCGGGGGCTGCGTCTTCGGCCGCGGCGCGGCCTTCGTGAACCGTCGCGCTCGGGGCGTTGGGCGCATAGGTCTCGTAGGTTCCGGTCTGGCCGTGGCTCATGAGCTGCGCCGTGGTCGGAATGGCCGAAGCCGAGGCGACGCCGAGGGCGAGAACGAGGGCGGAGGCGCTGAGAAGAGAAACAATACGCATGGTCGTTTTCCGTGTCTTAGGTTGCGGCTCGCCGTTCGCCGCGAAGGCGGCGTTGCGGGAGGCCAGGATTTTCAAAGATTTACTTCTGCCCCGGCGTCAGGTCGGAGCGGAAGGGCGTGGCTCGCTCAGTGGCCGCCGATGTGCTGGCGATAGATGAACGCGTCGGCGGCCGGGGCTTCGTCGACGGCCGCGGCGCGGCCTTCGTGAACCGTCGCGTCCGGAGCGTAGGTCTGGTAGGTTCCGGTCTGGCCGTGGCTCATGAGCTGAGCCGTAGTCGGCTCGGCCGAAGCGGAGGCGACGCCGAGGGCGAGAACGAGGGCGGAGGCGCTGAGAAGAGCAATCTTACGCATGATGGTTTTCCTTGTGAGGTTGCGAGGGTCCGTTCGTCGCCAGGGCGGCGTTGAGGACTCGTGGGATTTCGAACTTGGGTGACCGCCTCGGCGCTGGGCCGGGGAGGGAAAAAGGGCGCGATCAGCGGCCAAAGTGCGGCTGATAAATGAACGCGTCGGCGGCGGGGGCCTCGACTGCGGCCGCGCGGCCCTCTTGCATCGTCGGGTTCGTCGCCGCGGCGATAGAGGACTGATAGGTCGCGCCGTTGCCCGCTTTCATGAGCTGCTCGGTGGTCGGGATGGCCGAAGCCTCGACGACGCCCAAAGCCAGAACGAGAGCCGATGCTCCCAGAACAGCGAGTTTGCGCATTTTCGTCTCCATCAAATCTAAGTGATCGTTGATCGGTGTTCGTTGATCACTGTTCGCTGAAGATAGTCCTCCATGCGGTTCTGACAAGGGCAAACTTTTCAACAAAATGTGAGCGGCGCCCGGCGGTCTCGTGGCGAGCTTGCACGACCGCCTCAACCGCCCGCGTTCAGCCGGTCGATCCAGGCCGGCAAGTCGGCGAGCGAAACCAGCCGCTGAAAACGCGGGTTCCCCTGGGGATCGTCGGCGCGCTCGCGCGCCCATTCGAATTCATGAGGGATATGCGCGGCATAAGCGCCCGCCTGGAGCGCTGGCCAGATGTCCGAGCGCAGCGAATTGCCGGCCATGACCGCTTCGTGCGGCGCGACGCCATGGCGAGCGAACACCCGCAAGTACTGCTCGGACCGTTTGTCGCTGACGACGTCGACGCTGGAAAAATATTCGCCAAGGCCCGAGGCGGCGAGCTTGAACTCTTGATGGAACAGGTCGCCCTTGGTCACCAGCGCCAACGGCGCGCGGGCGGCGAGCGGCCGCATCGTCTCAGCGACATCAGGCAGCAAGGCTATCGGATGTCGCATCAAATCCCGTCCGATCGCCAGGATTTTACCCGTGGTCGCGGCGGTCAGGTCGTCGCCGAGGATTTCCAGCGCCGTTTCCAGCATCGAAAAGGTGAAGCCTTTGACGCCGTAGCCATAGATGAGCAGGTTGCGGTCTTCGATCGCCTCGAGCCGCTCGGCGGCGACGGCGGCCGGGAACCGGGGCGCGAACAGATCGGCGTAGCGGCGCGCGGCCTCCTGGAAATAGCTTTCGTGGCCCCACAACGTGTCGTCGGCGTCGAGGCAGATGAGGCGAATGGGCATTTGGGTCCCCCTCCCTTTATCCCTGGTCGAGCACCCCGCGCGCGGCCAACGAGATCGCTTCGGCGTAGCGCCGCGCCGCGTAGGCCTCGCCGAGCGTCCCCAGCAGCGCGAAGCTCGCCGAATCGACCACGGCCAGGGTCTCCGACTGCGCGGTCTCGAACAGAGCCAGGGCCTCCCGGGCGCTCATTTCCGGCGCCAGCGTGGCTTCGAGGAAGCGGGCAATTTCATGCACCGGCCGCGCGGGCGTCAACCCTTCCACGTAAGCCTCCGGAACCGCCACCAGTCCCGCGTAGCGCCCCACTTCATCCTCGAGCGCGACATAATGGGCGCTGCCGAGCGGGTGGGCGGCGCGGAATTCGGCGAGCGTCTCCTGGGCGCGCGCCATGGCCGGATCGCGGTCCATCAGACGCGCGACCGTGAGTTCGCGCTGCCAGCCGATGTCCTGCGCGCCGCGGATGTTTTCGCCGCGCAGGTGCAGGCGCCAGGTGGAAAACGAATAGCCGAAGCTGATGCGCACCGCGAGGCTGCTGGCGATGCAAGCCGCGAGCACGCCTCCCGCGACGCTGAGATCGCCGGAACTCTCGAGCACGAGAAAGGTCATCGTCAGCGGTCCCCCGACGATGGCGACGCCGAGCGTGCCCATGCCAGCGTAGATGCAGGCGGTAGGATCGAGCGCGAGACCGGGAAGCGCCGCCGCCACGAGCAGCGCGTAAAGCTTGCCGAGCAGCGCGCCGACGAACAGCGAAGCGAAGAACAGGCCGCCGCGAAAGCCGCTGGCCAGCGAGATCAGGCAAGACGTCAGCTTCACCACGATCAGGGAGGCGAGCGTGAGGGCGCCGAGCGCGCGCGGAATGTCGAGGCCCATGGCCCCGTGGCCGGCGCCGAGCGCCTGCGGCGTAAAGGACGCGAACAACGCGACCACGAGCCCCCCCGCGACCGGCCGCGCCCAGATCGGCAGCCGGCTCGCCTGAAAGCCGCGCTCCACGACCGCGGCGGCCCGCATCGCGGCGACGCCCAGCGCCGCCGCCACGAGTCCGAGGACGACGAGCGCGAGATGATGCTCCAAACCGAGCGCCGCAACCGGCGGCGCGTGAAGCAGATAGGGCGCGCCGCCCAGCGACTTCACCGTCAACGCCCCCGCCACGGCCGCGGCGAGCACCGGCGCGGCGTTGGAAAGCGAATAGGCGCCGATGATCAATTCGAAGGCGTAAAAGGCGCCGGTCAACGGCGCGGCGAAAGCCGCGGCAATGGCGCCGGCGGCGCCGCAGCCGACCAACATGCGCAAATCCTGGCGGCGGAATTTGAACCCGACGCCGATTCGCGAGGCGAGCGCGGCGCCGATCTGGGCATAGCCGGCCTCCAGGCCGACCGACGCGCCGCAGCCGTTGGAGACCAAGGTCTGCGCGACGACCAACAGCCCGTCGCGCAGCGAAAGCCGGCCGCCGCGCAAGGCGTTCGCCTCGATCGGATCGACAGTCGGCGGAAGTTTTCGCCTCCGGCGCCAAAACTCGACCCCGCCGATCAACAGACCGCCGATCGAAAGGGTCAGAAAGGCGGCGACCGGCGAGATTCGCGCCGCGGCGCTGAGCCGCGTGTCGAAGGCGATGCCGAAAAAGGCGACATGCATCGCCTCGGCGGCCCAGCTCATCGCCGTGACCGAGGCGCCCGCCAAAGCGCCGATCCCGATCGCGACCGCAACCTGCGCCAGCGCGCTTGAACGGGCCCAGCGCCGCAGTTCGGCGATCATGAACCGGGCTTCGAGTTTCAAGGCCGGGCCTCACCGACCCCGCGGCCGCGAGCGCCGCCCGAAACGAAACCGCCGGCCCCTCGTCGGGGCCGGCGATGATTTCGGCGCTTCAAACCAGGGGCGTTCAAGCCGCCTCTTCGATGTCCGTGTCGTCGGCGTCCGCTTCGGCGCCGGCGGTCTCGGCTTTGGGCGCGCGCTTCGCGTTCTTCTTGAGCTGCCCTTCGATCATCTTCAGGCCCTCGGTCTCCGTCAGCTTATAGACGGCGGCGATCTCGCGCATCATGCGGTCGAGCGCGGCCTCGTACAGCTGACGTTCGGAGTAAGACTGCTCGGGCTGGGCGTCGGAACGGAAAAGATCGCGCACCACTTCCGCAATGGCGTTGATGTCGCCGGAATTGATCTTGGCTTCATACTCCTGCGCCCGGCGCGACCACATCGTCCGCTTCACGCGAGCGCGACCGGTCAGGATATCGAGCGAGCGGCGCGCGGCGTCGGCGTCCGACAGCTTGCGCATGCCGACGGCGGCGACCTTCGCGGTCGGCACGCGCAGAGTCATCTTGTCCTTGACGAAGTTGATGACGAACAATTCGAGTTTGAAACCGGCGACCTCCTGCTCCTCGATCGAGACGACCTGTCCGACTCCGTGAGCCGGATAGACCACGAATTCGTTCAGCTTGAAACCATGTCGATTTGTGCTTGTTTTCATAGCTTTTTGTTCGCCGTTCTGTTCGTCTCTATCGGATTTCGCCGACGCCGGCGCCGCCTTGGGGGCGGCGAGCTTCCGCGGCGACGCGAACGCCGACGCAACCAGCGCCGACCCCGCGTCCGTCCCGCTATTGACGACCGCGGCCGAAGCCGCCGCCGCCGCCACGCCCGTCACGCCAGGGAGTTTCCCTGGCGCTCCGAGCGCTGAAACTGGCTTCATCTCGACCTTTTGGGTCTCGATGGCCTTCGACTTTCGCCCGGCCTTGGCGGGCTGAGCCGTCGCATTCGCACTGACCTCTATTTTCGACGATCCCCCGGAAGGCGCCATGGCCCCGGGCTTGCCAATCATGGCCGAATTCCTCGACGTCTCTTTGGCAGCCTTGGCGGCGGCAACCGCCTCCGGCTCGTTCTCCTTCGTCCGACTTTCGTGTCTCCCACTCGCGTGGTTCGACTTCGACGCCTTCAACGCCTCCGCTTGTTCACGCGAAGGCTGCGCGTCCGGCTTTGAGTCTCGTGTGGCGGGCTTCGAATTTCGAGCCGAGGGGTTGGACGCATGCGAAATTACTTTCTTACGCGCCGCCATGGGCCGAATTCTCCGCACGCAAAGCGAGGGCGAAAGCACCGCACGCACCACCCCGCGCGCACCACTCCAGCCACCAAAAACAGGACGATCAAGCAAGTCCGCGCCTGCAACTCAATCGCGCGATTAGCCCGTTCCCCTTATTAAGCTATCCTTTAGCACAATTTTCTCGCCGAATCAAAAGCGCCGGAGCGCTTTCCGGCATCTAGAGGGGTGCGTAGTTACGAATCCGGCGCCCAATTGCGAACTTTTTTCAGTCTCCCTCGCCGGGTTCCGGAGAGAACAACTCCAGCTTGCCAGGCTTGCCGTCGAATTCTTTCGCGTCGGACGGCGCGTCCCGCTTGGCGGTGATGTTGGGCCAGGCTTTCGCATAGTCGAGATTGAGCTTCAGCCACGACTCCAGTTGCGGCTCGGTGTCGGGCTTGATCGCTTCGGCCGGGCATTCCGGCTCGCAGACGCCGCAATCGATACATTCGTCGGGATGGATGACGAGCATGTTCTCGCCTTCGTAGAAGCAGTCCACCGGACACACCTCCACACAGTCCATATACTTGCACTTGATACAATTTTCAGTGACCACATACGTCATGGACTCTTTCCCCAAACTGGCGCCGCGTGCTTCTACGACACGGGACTTTACAAATCCGAGAGAAGGTGTTTCCGGCTAGGTCCGCTTATCCCGCTTTTCGAGCAGCGGCCGGAGCGCGAGAAGTTTCGCGAACGGCGAATCCGGATCGACGACCGGGGCGCGCGGCTCCTTGCGGGCCGGCCGATCTCCTCCCTTGGGCGCCCCATCTTCACGGCGCTCCTCGCGTTTCGGTCCTTTGAACGGCGGCCTTTGATCGCCGCGGCCTTGGCGCTCGTAACGCGGGAACTCCTCGCGTCGCGGCGCCTCGGCGGCCACAGGAGTCGGCTCCGCGGCGACGCTCGGCGCCGGCCCCGGCGCGCTTTCCGCGGCCTTGTCGCGAGACCGGCCTTGCTGGGTAGCGCCGCTCCCCTTTCGATTCGCGTCCTTGGGATCGCGCGCCCGCCAGACGATGCGGCCCGTGCCCTCGGGCGGCGGCGGCCGATGATCGCCGCGATGATGATGCGGCTGGCGACGGCGCGGCGCGGGGCGCCAGACCTCGATCAGCGGGTCTTCCTCGGCGGCGGGCGCGGACGGCGCCTCGGCCTCGACGAGCGGATCGGTATTCGCCTCGTCCGTCGATTCGCCGGCCGGCGTTTCCGCGGTCGTCTCGCTGGCATCGGCGGGCGCCGCTTCTACCGGCGCGGAGGGTTCCGCCTCGACGACGGCAGGTTCGGACGCCTCGGCTTCGACAACCTCGGGTTCGCGCGCTTCGACCTCGACTGCGACCGCCTCGGCTTCATCGGCGTCGGGCTCGTGCGCCTCGGCTTCATGCGCCTGAGTTTCCTCCGCCTCGGCCTCGGTGGGCGCGGTCGTCGGGGAGGCATCGGCCGGCGCCTCGGCGGCGGACTCTTCGTGCGCCGCCGCCGGAGGCGATTCGCTCGCGGCTTGCGCAATCGGCTCGATCCTGGCGGGTTCGGCGCGGCGCCGCGTCGCATCGTGAGCGGACTTCTTCACTTGATGCGGCTCGAAGCCGAGCGAGCGCAGGATCGAGGCGAACGCGTCGCCGGCGCAGCCGGTGAGCGAAGTCATCTGATGCGTGACGACGAATCCCGCCGCCTCGGAGGCCCCGGACGAGCCCGGGCGCATCAGATCGGGAATCGCCGCCCGGATCAGATCTGTGAGACGCTCGACGATGTCGACTCGGACCACCCGTTCGCCGCAAAGGCGGAAGCCCGCGACGCGGTAGGAATCCGCCGACAGCGCGCCTTCGGCGCCGAACGAGGTGCGGCCCGCCGCCGCGAAGGCCAGCAACCGGTCCGCGCCGGGTTCGGAGCCATGCTTGAGCGACCACAGCTGCGAGCTCAACGCGCGCGCCGCCGGCTTCATCAGCGCGGGCACGAAGACATAATGCGCGCCGAACCGCACGCCGAGCTTGCGCAAGGCGGAACGCGCGTTCTGGTCCAGCGCCTTGACCTGCGGGCGCACTTTCTCGCGATCGAGCACGCCCAAGGCTTCGGTGACCTTGCGCGAAAGCTCAAGCACCGGCTCCGAAGCGCCTTCGGGCGACGACAGCGCCTCCAACGGGCCCAAAATCTTGCGAATGTGCGCGGCGATCCAGAGGATCAAGCGACGCTCCGACGCGTCGCGGTTCTCCGCCGGCAGCGCGTCGTCGGCCAGCAAGACCGCGCGAGGCTTCAGCAATTCCTCGCCGGCGACGAGGCGCGCGATGGGATCGCCGAGCCAGCGAATGACGCCATCGCTCGCCAGCACGATCGAATCGTCGACCGATTGGACGAAACGTTCCGCGCGCGCGACGAGCTCCTTGGCGAGCTCGGCGTGATACGCCTCGTCGTCCGCGTTCGTCGCCGCCGTTAGCGATTGAAACCCACGCAAATGGGAGAAATCGAATTTGGGGGTCGGAGCGGACGACGGCGCAACTTCGGGCGCGCTTGTCTGCGCGTCTTCGCTCGGCGTCGATTCGTCTTCAGTCATTAAGCACCCTTCCCCTCGTCATCGAAAACGCATATCGCGTGAGGTGAGGCTCACGCCTGGCGATATCGCTCTTTCGGACGGCCCCGCTCTTTACTCCACCAAATGGCGCACGCCAAGGGCGACGCGTGATGTGGAAGGCGCCAAGCTGGCATAGTGTAGTCGCGCGTCGCGGCCCGATTCGATATTGGCAGGCATGTATAGAAGTTTTTTCTCCGTGGGCGCGTTCACCGCCCTGTCGCGGCTGACCGGTTTCTTGCGGGAAATGGTGATTGGCGCGTTGATGGGCCAGACGGCGCTGGCCGACGCCTATTTCGTCGCGCTGCGCCTGCCCAATCAATTCCGCGCGATTTTCGGCGAGGGGGCGTTCAACTCGGCCTATGTGCCCACCTATTCGCGCGTCCTGGTGACCCAGGGCGCGGAAAGCGCGACGCTTTTCGCCAGCCGCATTCTCACCTTGCTGACCCTGAGCCAGCTCGTCCTGCTCGCCTTGGCCTATTGGCAAATGCCGCTGTTCGTCGAGGTCATCGCCCCCGGCTTCGACAAGGACCCGGCGAAATTCGCGCTCGCGCTGGGGATGACGCGCATCACCTTTCCCTATCTCGCCTTGATCACCATCGCCACGCTGCACACCGCCACGCTCAACGCTCACGGCTATTTTGCCGCGGGCGCCTTCGCGCCAGTGCTGCTGAATTTCTTCATCATCGGCTTCCTGGGGCTGGCCTTCCTGTTCCCCAACGCCGGAATTGCGGCCAGCTGGGGGGTCGCGCTGTCCGGAGTCGCGCAGCTCGGACTACTGGTGACGGACGCCTATCGGCGCGGCGTGCTCGAACATTTCGCTTGGCCCCGGCTCGACGTCGACGTGCGCCAGTTCTTTCGCGCCCTCGGACCGGCGGTGATCGGCTCGGCGGGGCAGCAGATCGCCATTCTCGCCGACACGATCCTCGCCTCGGGCATGCCGACGGGCTCTGTCGCCTCGATCAGTTACGCCGACCGGCTCTATCAATTGCCGCTCGGCGTCATCGGCGTCGCGGCGGGCACGGTGCTGCTGCCGGAGATGACCAAGCGCCTGGCGGCGGGAAACCCGAGCGCCGCGGCGCGGGCGCAAAACCGCTCCATCGGCATATCGCTGGCGATGTGCGCGCCGTTTCTGGTCGGATTCCTGATGATTCCCGAGGAATTGATGCGCGGCGCCTATATGCGCGGCGCGTTCGACGGCGCGGCGGCGCTGCGCTCCTCCCACGTGCTCGCGGCCTATGGCTTCGGCTTGATTCCGATGGTGTTGATCCGCTCGGCAGTCGCCGCGTTCCAGTCGCGCGGCGACACCAAGACGCCGATGATGTGCTTCTTCGCTGGGCTCAGCGTCAATGTCGTGTTGAAGGTGATGCTTTCCGGCTCGCACGGCCCGGTCGGCCTCGCCGTCGGCACCGCCGTCGGCGCCTGGATCAATTTCGGCCTGCTGGTCTGGCTCGCGCGCCGCCGCGGCTTCTCCGAACCCGACGACCGGCTCTATGAAAACATCGCGTTGATGCTGTTCTCGTCGACCGGCGCGGCGCTCGTGACGCCAGTCTCGCTCGGGCTGGCGGCGGCGGTCGCCGCCTACCTGCCGATCCTGCGTAACGAATTCCTCGTGGCTGCGACCTTCACATCGTTGAGCCTCGTCTATCTCGCGTTATACGCTGGCGGCTCGTTGCTGTTTGGACGCGGAATGCGCGGACAATTATCCTGAAGGTTGTCGGAGAAGAAGATGAGCGCGATTTCGTCGATCGTCATCGTAGGCGCCGGCCATGCCGGGGTGCAGGCCGCCGCGAGCCTGCGCGAGGAGGGTTACGAGGGCGCGCTGACGCTCGTCGGCGACGAGCCGGAACTCCCCTATCAACGCCCGCCGCTCTCCAAGGCGTTCCTGAAGGGGGAAGTCGATCTCGAGGGCCTGCCGTTGCGCGCCGAATCGTTCTTTCTCGGGCACGGCATCGCGCTGGCCTTCGGTGACAAGGCGGTGCGGATCGACCGCGCCACAGGCGCGCTCGAGCTCGCCAGCGGCGCGGCCCTGCCCTACGACCGCCTGATCCTGGCCACCGGCGCGCGCGCCCGGGAGCTGAAGGTTCCCGGCGCGGATTTCGCCAACGTGATCGGCCTGCGCTCGATTCGCCACGCCCAGGCGATCCGGGAGGGGCTCGGGCCCGACAAGCGGATCGTCATCATCGGCGCCGGCTTCATCGGCCTGGAAATCGCCGCCACCGCGCGCAAGCTCGGCGGCGAGGTGACGGTGCTGGAGATTTCCGAGCGGCCGATGGGGCGCGCGGTTTCGCCGATCATGTCGCAATTCTTCGCCGACGCCCATCGCGGCTTCGGCTCGGATTTGAAACTCGCCACCGGCGTCGCGGCGATCCGGGGCGAAGATGGGCGCGCCACATCGGTGGAGCTTTCCACCGGCGAGATCTTGCCCTGCGATCTCGTGATCGTCGGCGTCGGCATCGTCGCCGAGGACGCGCTGGCCGCGGCGGCGGGGCTCGCCTGCCAGAACGGAATCGTCGTCGACGAAGGCATGCGGACTTCCGACCCCGACATTTTCGCCATCGGCGATTGCGCGTCGTTTCCGAGCCGGATGCTGGGGTCGGCGCTCCGGCTCGAATCCGTGCAGAACGCCACCGATCAGGCCAAATGCGCGGCGCGGACGATTCTCGGCAAGGGCGCGGCTTACGAAGCCCTTCCCTGGTTCTGGAGCGATCAGGGCGACCTGAAGTTGCAGATCGCCGGCCTTTCGCACGGCGTCGACACATGGGCGACGCGCGGCGATCCGACGACCCGCGCCTTCGCGGTGTTCGGCTTCAAGGACGGCGCCTTGCGGGTGGTCGAGACGGTCAACCGCGGCGCCGAACACATGGCCGGGCGAAAGCTGATCGCCGCGAACACCCCGCTGACGCCGGAGCAAGCGGCGGATTTGAGTTTTGATTTGCGCAAGCTGGCGCTGGCGGCGAAGGGATAGAGATGCGCCGCTGCGTGCGACGAGCGGGCGCTGTGATTTCTGAAAACTCTCATACCAGCGCCTACGGGTCGCCGACCCGCCTACAGGGGCGGCCCGCGATTGACCCCGTAACCCCAAGATATCTCGTGTCATTCGCCGAATGCTTTCGGAGCAGCCCGTGTTTGATCAACTCCCCGAGTAGCGCTACCAACTCCTCGACCGAGAAATCGTCGCCTTAATTTGTCTGGGCGCGAACGTATGGTCTCCGCGGCCGTCGCTGAAAGTCCACAAGCCGACGAACAATAGGCGGCCGCGCGCGACCGCGAAGTCGCGTCGAGGGCTACGCATCGCGCCTCTTGAAATATAGGACTGAATGCTATAGATTAGCCGGAGAGCAATTGTGCCCCCTGCCACGGAGCGGACCACGAAAATGATGAGAAAAATGACATCGCCAAATCGGCGAAACATACGGAGCCCAAATGTACGTCTACCTAACGAGATCGTTTGACCGAGACGCCAAGCGAGACGGAATTTCGGACGAGGACTGCCAGTAAGCGATACGACGGGCCGAAAAGGGCCTAACAGACGCGGAGCTAGGCGGCGGGCTAGAGCGTTTTCAGTTTAATCCCGATCACATTCGCCCGTCCCGCCACCGCTCGCCCTGCAAGGGCAGCGGAACCGGCAAAGAAATCGATCGACAACCGATTCCAAGTTTCCTGAAACCCCTCTGATCAAGCAACGGATTCCTAGAGGCAACCAGGGCGCGGCGAGAGGGTCGCGAGCGATTGTCTTCTACAAACGAGGAACGGTTGCAGTGTTCCTGCACGTTTTCCCCAAAAGTCAAAAGGCCAACCTGAGTAAGAAAGAGTTGGCGTTGTATCACAAAGCTGCGCAAGAGCTCGAGAAGCTCACTGAAAACCAGCTTCTCGCCGCGCGCGACGCAAAAGGATGGAGAGAGTTACAGATATGACCGAAAAGAAGCGCTACCAGAGTCCGGCGCTCCGGTCGCTTCACGAGGCGATGGAGGATCTCCACGAGGTCGGCGCAATCGACAAAGTCACCATGCGTGAGTTTGATCACGGTTGCCTTACGCCCGCTGAGCCCCTCGCGCCAGAAGCGATCAAACAGATCAGGGAGAAGGCGCACATGAGCCAAGCGACATTCGCCTTGGCTATGAACGTGAGTGCCATCATAGTCAGCAGATGGGAACGGGGTGAAGTGCGCCCAAGCGGCCCTTCCCTGAAGCTTCTCGCCCTCGCCGGAAAGAAGGGTATCGAGGCTATTTTATAGAAGCGGCCCATTCAATCTGGATGCCCTGTTCCGCTACCTCGGCGCCAAGGCGGGCCTCCGTGGTCCGGTCGCCCTTGATACAGGAGTTCTCCGTGCTCCGGCCCGCCATCTCGCCGAAACCGCAATAGGTCCGGCTCATCAGCGCTATGATGCTGGGGATATCCGCGTTTCCGGCGACCGAAGGTTCGCAGGCGTCTACCCCAGCAACCCGCACGCCCCTTCCCAAAGGCCTCGCGCAATCTCGCCCGCCGGCTTGGCGGGCGCCAGCCGCGCGGCCTGCCCCGCCCAGGCCTGCATCCGGGAAATGTCGCCGGTTTGAGTCGCCTCCTCGCGCATCGCGGCCGTCAGGCCGCGCTGCACAGGATAGGGGGCCGGCGACGGCGCGTCGGGCGCGGCGGCGGCTCGCGCGTAGGCGTTGGCGATGCCGCGCCCCGGGCGACCGGAGAAGGCGCGGGTGATCATCGTGTCCTCCGGCGCGGCGCGGCCGAGCGCATCGGCCCAGGCCGGCGCGAGCTTGGCTTCGGGAGCGCGTAAAAATCCCGTGCCGACCTGCACGGCCGAGGCGCCGAGCAGCAGCGCCGCCGCCACGCCGCGCGCGTCGGCGACGCCGCCGGCGCCGACGACCGGAATCCGCACGGCATCGACGACCGCCGGCAACAGCGCGAACAGCCCGATCATCGTCGCCTCGGCTCGGCCAGCCTCGAACGCGCCGCGATGGCCGCCGGCTTCCATCCCCTGGGCGATGACGACGTCGGCGCCGGCGGCCTCGGCGGCGCGCGCCTCGGCGACCGTGGTCGCATTGGCGAACCATTTTATTCCGCGCGCCTTGAGCCGCTCGACGAAGGGCGGCGGATACAGGCCCATGATCGAGGAGATCGCCGTTGGCCCCGCCGCCAGCATCGCCTCGCATTGAGCGGTGAAATCCGGCAGGCTGGCGTCGCCGGCGTCGGCGGCGACTTCCGGTCCCCAGTTCGCCAAAAACGCGCGCACATCCTGCTCATTCGCCGCGTCTCTGGCGCGCGGAGAATCGGGAATCCAGAGGTTGAGTTGAAAGCCGCCGTTCGTGCCCGCCCGCACTTCGCGCGCCCATTTCAGGATGGCGTCCGGCTTCATCGTCAGCGCCCCGCAACTGCCCATGCCGCCGGCGCTGGCGACGGCGATCGACAGCGACGGCGGACAAGACCCCGCCATCGGCGCGAGCAGGATGGGGATCTGCAAGCCGATCGCTCGGGCGAAATTTTCCGCGCGGCTGAGGGCGGGATGCGGCATGGGCTTTCCTCCGGTCTGGCGGCGGCTATTCGAACGCAGAACGCGCCACGACGGACGTCGTCCCTTACATAATCTTCCTGCAAACCTGAACCCTGCTTTCGCGCAAGCAAGGAAACAGGACCGGCGCCCAGGATCTTGCGCCGCCACCGCTTTGTCTTCGTTCTTTCATCGGGTAGAAGGAGACAGAAGGCCTCCCCGCGGTTACACTGAGGATGTCATCGGATCCCGCGCCGGGGACGGATCGGCCCGTGGCGGACTGTTCGCCTTCGATATCAACAAGGAGGGCGGTTTTGGGGGTTCTTCGACTATTACTTGCTGTATGCGTATTTTGTAGTCATTCAACCCAGATCGCCGATTTGTATTGGCTAGACGGGAGTCTGGCGGTAGAACTTTTCTTTGTCATATCGGGTTTTTACATTCAACTCGTCTTGAGCACCAAATATACACCTATAAAATTGGGGAAAAAATGGCGTTATAAATTTTATCTGGCTCGATATACGAGACTAATTCCGACATATCTATTGGGTTTTACGCTGACGCTGGCGTTGGCATTGGCATTGGGTACGAAAGACTCACATTTATTATCAGTTTGGGCGTATAGCGTCCATTTAGTCAACGACTTCGGCAATGTACTATTTAAAACATATTTGATTCTCACAAATTTTACATTGTTTTTTCAAGACATCATTATGTTCTTATCCTCCGAGAACGGATTTATTCACTGGACCGTCAATTTTCATGACACGGACGCGTATTTGTGGCAAGGCATGGCGCTTCGTCAGGCGTGGTCGCTCGGGATAGAGTTAAGTTTTTATTTGGTCGCGCCATTCCTACTTCGATTTAAATCGATTGTATTGGTAATGATCGTGACAATTTGCTTGATATCAAAATTCTCAATTATCAATTATTTTGGGCTTGGCGATCCATGGACTTATCGTTTTTTTCCGTTTGAGTTGGGTTATTTTCTCATCGGCTCGCTTTCGTACCGTTTTACTGATTCATTTACAAGATTTTATCAGATCCGTAGAGGCGTATTGCCGGCCATGATCGTCTATGCAATTGTAATATATTTCACAACAAGTCGTGGATATTTTCGTGGAGAAGCGATATTCTATCCATTGGCGCTCGGCATACTGCTTCCGTTGATCTTCCGCATGACCGACGGAAGCCGGATTGACCGCTTTATCGGAGACTTTTCATACCCCTTCTATATTATGCATCTGCTGGCGTTTTCGTTGGCCGGCCTCACGGTGCGGCGTTTTTCGATCACCTCTGCGGACTTCCAGACATGGCTCGCGCTGATCCTGACTATATTCTTATCTTATATCGCGCTCATGCTAGAACTACGTTTCGTTGAAGCGTGGCGAGCGCGTTTGGGAAGGCCCGGCAACTCAACGCCTTCGCAAGCTGAAGGACTTTCAGGGTCGACTCTGTCGCCCCGCTCCCCGTATTGATGCCGGCAAAAACGCGTGATTTCAGCCTTCCCCTCACCCGCGGGCGTCCCCGATGAGGAGATCCACGAACGCCCGGAGCGGCGCGGGCCGGGATGATCGAGAAACGGCTCGGAAAAGCTCCGCCACCTGGGTTCGAGGTCCGTTTCAAGGGCGCCCGCTGACGAACAGCGCCCGGCTCCGATGTTCGAACGGCCAGACGACGCCGCGGCCATTTTCAAACCGCCCGGGAAGGCTTATCTGCAACGCCAACGCACAGGAGATGAACACCATGACCAACATCGCCAAGGCCGGGGTCTACAGACTCGGCGACCGCGAGGTGAAGCGGATGGGCTACGGCGCCATGCAACTCGCCGGGCCCGGCGTGTTCGGACCGCCGAAGGATCGCGCCGAGGCGATCGCGGTGCTGCGCGAGGCGATCGCCAGCGGCGTCGACCACATCGACACCAGCGATTTCTATGGCCCCCACGTCACCAACGAGATCATCCGCGAGGCGCTGGCGCCCTACCCCAGGGACCTCGTGATCGTCACCAAGATCGGCGCGCGGCGCGGCGCCGGCGGCTCCTGGAATCCGGCGTTCTCGCCCGAGGCGCTGACGCAGGCGGTCCACGACAACCTCAGGAACCTCGGAATCGAGGCGATCGACGTCGTCAATCTGCGCCTGATGTTTTCCCAGCACGGGCCGGCGGAAGGCTCGATCGAACCCACGCTCAGCGTGCTCGCCGGCTTGCAGCGCCAGGGTCTGGTGCGCCACATCGGCCTCAGCAACGTCACACGCGCGCAGGTCGAGGAGGGGCGGCGTATCTGCGAGATCGTCTGCGTGCAGAACAACTACAATCTGGCCCACCGCGACGACGACGCGCTGATCGATCAACTCGCCGCCGAAGGCGTGGCTTACGCGCCGTTCTTCCCGCTCGGCGGCTTCACGCCGCTGCAATCGTCGATCCTGACAGACGTGGCGGCGAGCTTGAACGCTTCGCGGATGCAGGTCGCGCTCGCGTGGTTGCTGCAACGCTCACCCAATATCCTGCTGATCCCAGGCACGTCGTCGCGGGCGCACCTGCAGGAGAATCTGGCGGCGGCGGAGCTGGTCCTGCCGGAAGACGCGGTCAAGGCGTTGAATGCGATCGGCGGCAAGCCGGCGCATTGAAGCGCCCTACACCGGCGCGACGAACAAATCCCTCGGCGCCTCGCCCATCACCTCCACGCCGCGCTCGCCAATCAGAAACTGATCCTCGATGATGAAGCCGCCGAGGCCGCGGACGTAATAGGGCGTCTCGAAGGCCAGCACCATGCCGGGCTCGGCGAGCGCCACGGCGTCGGCGCTGATGAACGGCCATTCCTCGCTCCAGATACTGGCGCCGACGCCATGGCCGAAATGGCCGCGGCTGTAGTGATCGAGCCCCTTCGATTGGATCTCGCGCGAAACTTCCGCGTGGATTTCGGCAAGCCGCACGCCGGGCTTCAGGCGTTTCAGCCCGGCGTCGAACCCGGCGCGCAAGGCGTCGTAGACGGCGCGTTGCGCGGCGCTCGGCGCGCCGATCACCGCCGTGCGGCCGCCGTCGGAACTGTAGCCGTCGATGACGCAACCGACGTCGATCTTGATGAGATCGCCGGCGCGCGCCGCCTCGCCCGGCGCGAAACCGTCGCCGCCGACGGCGATGTAGGCCCAATCCGAGCCTGCCGGAGAAAGCCCTTGTTCCCGCGCCGACGCGCGCGCGCCCTCGCGCCAGATCGCCGTCATGGCGCCGGCGTCGAGGCCGGGGCGCAAGGCGCCGAGCAGCGCGCGCATGCCGCCCATGCTTTGCCGCGCCGCCTCGCTGAGGCGCGCGATCTCGGTGGGGTGTTTGATCGCCCGCAGGCGGGCCACCAAATCGGTGGCGTCGCGCCAGTCGACCTGGCGAGTCGCCCTGCCGAACAGGGGAAAATCCGCGGTCGGCACGAAGCCCATTTCCAGGCCGACACGGCCGCGGCTCAAGTTGCGCTCGGCCAGCGCGTCGGCGAGCAGAGCCACCGCGGCCGGGGCGTCGAAAGTTCCGGGACGAGGGTCCCTGCGCGACGGCCGGATCGCCGCGAGCGGATTTGTCCCGTTGGCGGCGTCGGGGTCGAAGTCGGCGGTCTCGACCCAAAGCCGGTGCGAGCGCACATCGACGATTCCCGAGGCCGCGGCGAAATCGGCGGCCTGGAGATCGCCGACGATCGCGATCGGCGGTTCGTCCGCGGCGCAAGGCACGATCAGGAACGCCGCCCCGGCGCGCCGCCAGAACGTGGCGACGCCCGGAAAGGCGCCGGTCGCCCAGCGAAGGCTCTCGGGAGCCGAGAGCACGAGGGCTTGCAGCCCCCGTGCGCGCATCGCCTGTTCGGCGACGCGCCGGTCGAGAAAGCCTCCACTCACTGCCTTACTTCGTCACCAGACGATAGAACACCACGTCCGCCGTCGGGCCGAACACGAAGTTCTTCACGTTGGCGCGCTCGGCCAGTTGTTTGGTCTCCTGGAACATGATGGCGAACGGACCATCGTCCATCACCTTGGCCTGAAGATCTTTGTAATCCTGCTCGCGCTTCGTCGAGTCGCGCTCGCGCACGGCAGCGTCGGTCAGTTTGGTGATCTCGGGAATGTCCCAGGAATTGCGCCAGGCCAGCGGCTTCGACTTCGCCGTATCGGAATTGTCGGGATTGCGGGCGAAGGAATCCGCGTTGGTGTGCGGGTCCATATAGTCCGGGCCCCAGTAGATGAGCAGCATCTGGTGCTGACGGGCGCGATATTTGGTGATCAGCGTCTTCTGCTCTTGAGGAATTAGCGTCACCTTCACGCCCGCTTGCGCCATCGTCGCCTGGATCGATTGCCCTATCGTCGGAAAGGGCGAGGAATTCTGGATGTCGAGCGTCAGCTCCAGGCCATTGGGATAGCCGGCCTCGGCGAGCAACGCCTTGGCCTTGGCGGGGTCGAACTTGTATTCGTTGGTGTCCAGCGAAGCCCAGAAGCCCGCCGGCCAGAAAGCCTGATGCACCGAGAACTGGCCCTTGAGGAAGGAATTGGCCATGCCGTCGTAGTCGATCAGATCCTTCAGCGCCTGACGAACCTTGTTGTTCTGCAAGGCCGGCGTCTTCAGATTGAGACCCATGTAGATCAGCGTCGCCTGCGGCGCGGTGACGACGGACACGTCCTTGTCGCCCGCGAGGCTGGCGACCTGATCCGGCGTCAGATTTTCGGCGATGTCGGCGTCGCCCTTCTCGATCAGCAGTTTCTGCGTCGCGGGCTCGGGCACATGGCGGATGACGACACGCTTGATGGCCGGCGCGCCGCCGCGATAATCGGGGTTCGCGTCCAACACCACGCTTTCGTTGGCTTTCCAACTCTTCAGCACGAAGGCGCCGGAGCCGGCGTCATTGGTCTTCAACCAACCATTGCCGAGGTCGCCGCCGACGTCATGTTCCAGCGCGACCTTCTTCTCGACGATCGATCCGACGACGGAGGACATCAGCGACAGCACCAGCGAGGGCGCGAAATCGCCGTCGATCGTCGCCACCAGCGTCGAATCGTCGGGCGCCGTCACCAGCTTGTCGACATTGTCCTTGGTCCATCCGAGCTGATCGATGAGGAACGCCGGGGTCTTGTCGAGTTTCACCACGCGCTGTAGCGAGAAGGCGGCGTCGCCCGCTGTGACCGGCGCCCCGGAATGGAATTTCATGCCTTTGCGCAATGTGAAGGTGAAGGTCTTGCCGTCGTCGCTGACCTTGTAGCTCTCCGCCGCGCCGCCGACGAGCTTGGTGACGTCGTCGGCCTCGAACCGCATGATGCGATCATAGACGTTGGTGACCATCTCGACGCCGGAAAGCTCATAGGCCTCGGCCGGGTCGAGCGAGATGATGTCGTCGATCTGCTTGGCGACGACCAAGGTATCGGCAGGCGTGGCGGCCATCGCCGGCCGCAGCGGAGCCGCCGCCAGACCCAGGGCGATCAGGCTCGCTCCGGCCATGATTTTCCAAGTTTTCGACATGAAACCCTTCTCCTCCATCACGATAGACAATGTATATTATTCGTCGTCCGAGGGCTCGCTGGCAAGAGCCCGCGCATCGCGAGTGAACCCTCGGCTCGCCGCGATCAGTTCGCGCCCATAGGGCTGGCGCGCCGCATTGTGGCGCAATTCCTCCACTGTCAGGATCTCGACGATCTCGCCGAGCCGCATGATCGCGATACGTTCGCACAAATGCGCGACGACGGCGAGATCATGGGTGACGAAGATCGTCGTCAGTGCGTGTTCGCGGCGCAGCCGCGAGATCAGATTGAGAATTTCCGCTTGCACCGAAACGTCGAGCGCCGAGGTCGGCTCGTCGAGCAGCAGCGCGCCCGGCGACAGGATCAGCGCCCGCGCGATGGCGACGCGTTGCCGCTGACCGCCCGACAATTGGTGCGGATAGCGGAAACGATGCCGCGCCTCGAGGCCGACGTCGGCGAGCGCCGACAGGATGCGCGTCTCGCGGTCGGGAAGCCGATGAATCTCCAGCGGTTCGCGCAAGGCGCGATCGACGGTCTGGCGCGGATGCAGCGAGCCGTAAGGGTCCTGGAAGACATATTGCAGATGCCGCCGATCGGCGCGCTCGCGCCTGGGGGCCATCACGCGGCCGCCGATGCTGACCCGGCCGCCGGTTGGCGCCACCAGCCCGGCGATCGCCTTCAGCACCGTCGACTTGCCGGACCCGGACTCGCCGACGATGCCGAACGTTTCCCCGGGCGCGACGGCGAAGGACACGTCGCGCACGGCGGGGATGCGCCGGCCCTCGTGGGTAAAAGTCACGGCGAGGCGTTCGAGGACGATCGACGGGGCGTCACTCATGCCAGCCACGCGGGGTCGCGCTTGACGGTCATAAGCTCGGCGCGCGGAAAATCGAGCGAGGGCGCCGAGGCCACCAGCGCCCGCGTATAGGGATGGCGCGCCTGATCCAAGCGCTTGGCGTCGCATTGTTCCACGACACGACCGGCGTACATGACGAGCGCGCGATCGCAGAAGCTGGAGACCAGCGTCAGATTGTGCGTGATGAAGATCAGGCCCATGCCGCGCTCGGCGACCAGATCGTCGAGAATGCGCAGCACCTGGGTTTGCACGGTGACGTCGAGCGCGGAGGTCGGTTCGTCGGCAATCAGCAAATCGGGCTCGCCAATCAGCATCATGGCGATCATCACCCGCTGGCCCATGCCGCCCGAGAGTTGATGCGGATAGAGGCGGAACACGGTTTCGGGATCGTTTATGCGCACCGCTTCCAGCATCGCCAGGGCGCGGCGCGCGCAGTCGCGGCGATCGGTCTTGCGATGCAGACGGTAGGTCTCCATGATCTGCGCGCCGACGCGCTGCACCGGATTGAGCGAATATTTGGGATCCTGCATCACCATCGCCAGGCGTTTTCCGCGCAGGCGGCTCCAGCCCTTCTCGCCAAGTCTCCGCAGATCCATGCCATCGAAGGTCAGCTTGCGGGCGCTGACGATCCCCGGCGCGGGGATCAGGCCGAGGATGGCGCGCCCCGTGGTCGATTTGCCGGAGCCGGACTCGCCGACGATCGCCAGCCGCTCGCGCCCCAGGGTGAAGCTGACGTCGCGCGCTGCGCGCACCGCGCCGCCGCGTCCGGGAAAGGTTACGTCGAGACCTTCGACTTCGAGCAGCGGCGTTTCGCTCATGAGGATTTCGGATCGAAGGCGTCGCGCAATCCGTCCCCCAACAGGTTGAACCCCAGGCTTACCACGAAGATCGCAAGGCCGGGAATCGTCGCGACCCACCATTGATCGAGGATCACGTCGCGGCCGCTCGCCACCATCGCGCCCCATTCCGGCGTCGGCGGTTGCGCGCCGAGGCCGAGAAAGCCGAGGCCGGCGGCGGTGAGGATGATGCCCGCCATGTCCAACGTCAACCGGATGATCAACGAAGATATGCACAGCGGCGCGACATGGCGGATGAGGATGCGCGCCGGCGAGGCGCCCTGCAGCACGATCGCGGCGATGAAGTCGCTGCGCGCGATGGCCGCGGTCTCGGCGCGGGCGATGCGCGCATAGGGCGGCCAGGAGGTGAGCGAAATGGCGATCACCGCATTGGCGATGCCCGGTCCCAACGCGGCGGCGAACGCCAGCGCCAAAATCAATCGCGGAAAGGCGAGGAAAATATCGGTGACGCGCATCAAGACGACGTCGACGAGGCCGCCGAAATAGCCGGCGGAGACCCCGACCGCGAGGCCGATCGGCGCGACGATCGCCGCCACCAGCGCGACGATCATCAACGTCACCCTCGCCCCGAACATGATGCGCGCGTAAATGTCGCGGCCGAGTTCGTCGGCGCCGAACCAATGCGCGGCGCTCGGCGCGGCGAGCCGGTCGGCGAGGTCCTGCCCGATCGGCGATTGGCCGCGCGCCAGCCAGGGCGCGAACAGCGCCGCAAGCACCAGCGCGCAGACGATCGCGAGGCCGATGGAGGCCAGCGGATTGGCGACGAGCTTGCCGGCGACGCGCGAGATCTCGCCGAGCCGGGCCTGGCGCTGCGATTTCGGCGCGGGATCGTCGAGCCAGGCGCGCCAGGACGATTTGGGCTCCGAGATCGCGCTCATGAAGTCCTCAAACGGGGGTCGGCGATCTTGTAGAGAAAATCGCAAATCGCGTTGACGCCGATGAACACCGCGCCAACGGCCAGCGTGCCGCCCAGCACAGCATTCATGTCGGCGTTGAACAGCGAACGGGTGATGTAGAGCCCGAGGCCGGGCCACGCGAACACCGTCTCCGTCAGCACCGCGCCTTCCAACAGCGAGGCGTAGCTGAGCCCGATGACGGTTATCAACGAGACGAGAATATTGGGAAAGGCATGGCGCCAGACGGCCTGCCAGAAGGTGCAGCCTTTTGTGCGCGCAGCGACGATGTACTCTTGAGAGAGCGCGTCGATCATGAAGCTGCGCGTCATGCGGGCGATATAGGCGAGCGAGATGTAGCCGAGCAGCGCGGCGGGCAGCACGATATGCGCCAGGGCGTTGTCGAAAACGTCCCATTCGCGCGCCCAGGCGGCGTCGATCAGCAGCACGCCGGTGCGCGTTTCGACGATGTCGTCATAGGCGACGTCGATGCGGCCCGGCCCGGCGACCCAGCCGAGCTTGGCGTAAAACAGCCAGAGACCGACCAGCCCGAGCCAGAATACCGGCATCGAATAGCCGAACAGTCCGAGAAAGCGCACGACATGATCAGGCCAGCGCCCCTTGAGCGCGCCCGCCGCGACACCGGCGGGGACGCCGACGACAACGCCGATGATCGTGGCCAGCGTCGCCAGTTCCAGCGTCGCGGGGAAGAAATGGAAAATGTCGGAGACGACCGGATTGGAAGTCATCACCGAATGGCCGAAGTCGCCGCGCACGACGCGGCTGAGATAGAGGAAATATTGCACGGGAACGGAGTGATCGAGCCCGATTTCGATCCGCACCCGATCGTAGGTCTGCTTCGAAGCGTGATCGCCGATGATGGCGAGCACGGGATCGACGGGAATGAACCGACCGATGCAGAAAGTGACCGCGGTCAGGCCGAGAAACGTCGCGATCAACGAGCCGATAAAGCCAAGGAACCGCATGCGGCGAGACTAGCGGAAGGGGCGAGCGGTAAGCAAGAGAGTCGGAGGTTTTGTCTGTAGGCCTCGTCATTGCGAGCGAAGCGAAGCAACCCAGGAGCCACGACCACGCGGCCCAGTAACCGTTCACACCCCCTCAGACTAGCTAAGATATTGATAATAAATTAGTTTTGTCGACGGCAATCGTGAGCCAATTTGGGTTGGCATGACAATGCTCAAATATAATGTCACGGGAGCCTAGCATTGGAGCGACTTTTGTCTACAACTGTTTTCGACGATCGGAAGAGTCATCACATGTATTCAGTATTCAAAAAAAATATGCTTGTGGCCAGATATTGCGTAAGCGTTCAGAAAACGCGTTTAAAATCAGATGATTGTGATGCTTGAGGGGGGGTGTGAACGGTTACGGCTCGGGTCGGTCGGGATAGATTTGTCGAAACGCGGCCAACCAGCGAACGCTTTCGGGATAGGTCGACTCCGGGGCCCAGGTCGCAAAGCCGGTGATGAAATCACTGGGAGTTCCGCCGAATTGCTCCTTGGACACGATCTCGGGGAGCACGACGAGCTTCGGCGAGAAATCGACCTCGCGGCTCTGCTTCATGATGACGATGTCATCAGTCGGGAACGCCATAACGACGAGGATGTCGGGGTTTTCAGATTTGAGGCGCGACAGCAGAGGAAGAACGCTAGGCGAACCGGATTTGAAGCTTTCCACGGCGACGACCTTGAAGCCGGCGGCTTCGAGATGTTCTTTCATGATCGGCGCGCCGCCGCTGCCGTAGACGCCATTTTCGTAGGCTATGGCCACGGTCTGCGGGACAGGCTGAAGGCTTTTTAGGAACGCGGCGGCGGTTTCAGCGCGATAATATTCCCAGGGAAGGAAATGGAAGAACCAGGGCTCGCGGCCGAAAGCGTCTTCGACGATGGGCGAGGCCC
>Ga0302157_10001152_pt1 | contig 33040 bp, 28 predicted proteins | sample I_Bog_N3_3_FD_193502 | JGI IMG/M metagenome (GOLD analysis project Ga0302157, IMG submission 193502) | Peat permafrost microbial communities from Stordalen Mire near Abisko, Sweden - I_Bog_N3_3 | ecosystem: Environmental > Terrestrial > Soil > Wetlands > Peat | place: Sweden: Abisko, Stordalen...
CGCGGGCAGCCGAGTTGCAGCGCCGTGGCCACGACGTCGTCAATCTCGGCATCGGCCAGCCCGATTTCAAAACCCCCGGGCATATCGTCGAAGCCGCGGTCAAGGCCTTACGCGATGGCGAGCACGGCTATACGCCCGCGACCGGCATCGCGCCGCTGCGCGAGGCGGTGGCGGCCGACCTCCACAAGCGGCTCGGAGTCGAGGTTCCGCCCGATCTGGTGCTGATCGCGCCCGGCGGCAAGGTTACAATGTATATGGCGATTTTGATGTTCGGCGAGCCCGGCGTCGACATCCTCTATCCCGACCCCGGTTTCCCGATCTATCGCTCGATGATCGAATTCACCGGCGCCCGGCCGATCCCGATTCCGGTGCGCGAGGAGAACGGCTTCGCCTTTTCGGCCGAAGAGACGCTGTCGCTGATGACGCCGCGGACCCGGCTGATCATCGTCAATTCGCCCGCCAATCCGACCGGCGGCGTGACACCGAAGGCGGAAATCGACAAGCTCGTCGCCGGGCTCGCCGACTTCCCCGACGCCGCCATCCTGTCGGACGAAATCTATGGGCAGATGACCTATGACGGCCTCGCCCACCAAACCCTGCTCGCCTACCCCGATATCCGTGACCGCCTGATCGTGCTCGACGGCTGGTCGAAGACTTACGCCATGACCGGCTGGCGCCTTGGCTATTCGGTATGGCCGAAGCCGCTTTATGATGCGGCGCGGAAACTCGCCGTCAATTCCTATTCCTGCGTCAACGCGCCGACGCAATTCGCCGGCCTAGCCGCGCTCACCGGCCCGCAGGACGCGGTGCACGCGATGGTCGCCGAATTCGACGCGCGACGCAAAGTCGTCGTCGAGGGGCTGAACCAATTGCCCGGCGTGAAATGCGCGATTCCCAAGGGCGCGTTCTACGCCTTCCCCAACATCAAGGCGACGGGCTGGAAGGCCAAGCCGCTCGCCAACGCCTTGTTGGATCAGGCCGGCGTGGCCACCATCGGCGGACCCGATTTCGGCGTCTACGGCGAAGGGTATCTGCGCTTGTCCTACGCCAATTCGCAGGAGAACATCCGGCGGGCGCTGGCCCGAATCGGCAATTTTCTCGGCTCCGTCAGCCCGGGCGAATGAGGGCCGCGTGAAATTTTCACCAGCCGTCGCCATATGACGACGCGAGTCGGCTCGACGAAAGTCAGTTCCGGCGCGTTCGGCGTCCCCATTTGGAATTCGTGCGCTTACGAGGACATAGCGAAATGCGAAAATTCAGCTGTTTCGCCGCCGCGCTTTTGCTCTCGACGATCGCCTCGCACGCGCTCGCCGACGATCCGCGCCCATCGGCGCTGGCCTGCGACGCGAAGAAGCTCGGCGCGCGCGAACTTGCCGATTGCCTGCGAGCCGCATCAGACAAAGCCGACAAGGCGCTTTCCGACACGGTCGCGGCGGCAATAAAGTCCATTGACGCCCGCGCCGGCCTGCTGTCCGGCCAGAAGGGGCGCTGGAAACGCTCGCTCAACGAGGCCGAATCGCAATGGCTAGCCTGGCGTGACTCGGAATGCCAGGACGTCGCGCCGTTCGAGGACGGCCTGGGCCTGAAAGCCGGCGATCCGCGCCTGTCCTGCATGATCGACCAGGACACGCGACGAACGGCGGATCTGAAATCGCGGTATCCGTGAGGGTGGGCGCAGTCAGCGGCTTCGCGCCATAGCGACATATAGGTTCGTCACCCAATCGGCGTCGATTTCGCCGGGGAGAGACGCTTCGATCGACGTCAGGAGCGCGTCGCGGCGGGATCTCGGCAGCATCAGAACCTCGGAGCGCGTGCCGAGGTGCGCCGCGAACGCGCTGGCGGAATATCGGCGGCGCCAGGAATAGCTCCGGCGCCCGACGTCGTCGAAATAGCCGCTCGCCATGATGAGGTCTGAAATCGGTCCCTCCGGCAGGTACCAGTTTTCCCCGGGAGGGGCCCACAATTCCGGCGCATGGTTCAAGTAGGCGGGCTGCAAGAGACCCACAAGTTCTTCGGACCATTTCGGCGTATGGCCGAAGATCGCCAGATGGCCGCCGGACACGAGCGCATCGGCCGCCTTCCGGAATCCGACTTCGCGGCCAACCCAATGCCAGGACTGCGCCGCGGCGACCAGGTGGAAACGATCGGCCGGCAGCGGCCAGTCTTCGAAGGAAGCGACGGCGAAACGAACCCGTGACGAATCTGCAAATTTCCGGCGCGCGATCTCCACGAGGGACGGCCCCGGATCGACCGCCGTGACGTCGAAGCCGCGATGAACAAATCCCGCTGTCGCCTGCCCCGAACCGCAGCCGACTTCCAGGACGCGGGCTCCGGGCTCGAGGGCGGCGATCTCGGCGATATCGGCGAAAAGCTGTCCGGGATAGCCGTTGCGTTGCGCGTCGTAAAGCGCAGCGACCGTATCGAACGTTCGACCCCGTTCCATCCGCCCCCTCCCTTCGACCGTCGAGGACAACCCAAGAGCCCCTACTTCTTCCCCTGCGGATGCGCGAGATAGGTCGCCATCCTCCGCGCGAACACGCCCGGTCGCTCGGCGAAGGCCCGCTCGAATTGCCCGCGGGCGCGTCGCTCCAGCGGCTTGCGCCGCCGCAGCGCGGCCGCGACCAGGGCCTTGCCCGCCTCGGGCTCGAGTTCGCGGCGCGACACAGCGAATTCCCCGAGCATCGTCAGATCGTTGTAGTCGCCGAGCGTCTGCCGCAACTTGTGCAATTCGCCGCCCTGGGCGTCGATCATCGCCGGCCAGGCGGGCGCCAGCACGAGCAGTTGATGCCCGAGATCGACGACGCCCTGCCGAAGACGGTGCAGCGCGTCGGCGTCGGCGGTGGCGAAGGCCGCGCGTCCTCGCCGCTTGGCGGCGCGATAGGCGCCGCGCAGCGCGTCCAGCAAAGCCGCGTCGCTCGCCTCAGTCAAATCCCAGGCCGCGACGCCCTCGGCCGCCGCCTCGAGCCCGTCGACGATTTCAGGCGCTACGAATTCCGCCTCGGCGCCGAAGCTCTCGCTCCGCTCCCGCGCCATTGCCTGCATCAGCGCCTCGCGAATTTCGGGGGCGCATTTCACCTTGGCTAGCGCCAGCGGCAGCACGTCGAGATCGCGGGCCCGGCCGATCGCGCGCCGCGCCCCATTGGCCGCAAGGCGCGCCGCATGGGCAGACGGGCCGACGACGCCCAGGAACCAGCGCGCCAGCGACGCCGCCCGCTTCAACTCCTTGCGCGCCCCATGCACCGCCAGCGCGCCGTCGTCCCCTCGCTTTGGAAATGCTCGCGCCGCCGCGCGCAAAGCCGCGACGAGCGCGTCGCGCGCCGCCGCCGTCCACAGGTCGCGCCGGCCGCTCATCAGGCCATGGCCGCCAGAGCCCGCGCACGTTCACGAAGCGCGAATTTTTGCACCTTGCCGGTGGACGTCTTGGGGATCTCGGCGAACACGATATGGCGCGGGCATTTGTAGCGCGCCAGCAGACCGCGACACCAATCGATCAGCTCTTCCTCGCTCGCGGTCTCGCCGGCCTTGAGCTCGACGAAGGCGCAAGGGGTTTCGCCCCATTTCTCGTCGGGCCAGGCGACGACGGCGGCCAGTTGCACAGCGTGATGCCTGAACAAGGCGTCCTCGACCTCGATCGAGGAGATGTTCTCGCCGCCAGAGATGATGATGTCCTTCGAGCGGTCACGCAACTGGATGTAGCCGTCGGGATATTTGACGCCGAGATCGCCGGAATGGAACCAACCGCCGGCAAACGCCTTGTCGGTGGCCGGCTTGTTTTTCAGATAGCCTTTCATCACGACATTGCCGCGCATCATCACTTCGCCCATCGTCTGGCCGTCGGCGGCAACCGGTTCCATCGTCTCGGGGTCGAGGACGTCGAGCCCCTCCAGCGCGTGATAGCGCACGCCCTGGCGTGACTTCAGTTCCGCCTGCGCGTCGAGGTCGAGCCCGTCCCACTCCGACTTCCAGTCGTTGACGACCGAGGGACCGTAGGTCTCGGTGAGCCCATAGAGATGGGTGACGTCGAATCCGGCGTCCTGCATCGCCCGCAACACGGCGGCGGGCGGCGGGGCGGCGGCGGTGAAGAAACGCACCAGATGCGGCAGCGGTCGCTTCTCGTCCTCCCGGGCGTTGAGCAACAAAGACATCACGATCGGCGCCCCGCAGAGATGCGTCACCTTCTCGTCGGAGATCAGATCGTACATGGTTTTGGCGCGCACCTGCCTCAGGCAGACATGGACGCCCGCCTTGACGCTGATCGACCAGGGAAAGCACCAGCCGTTGCAATGGAACATCGGCAGCGTCCACAGATAGACCGGATGCCGGCCCATGTCCGCCGTCACCACATTGCCGACGGCAAGCAGATGCGCGCCGCGATGATGATAGACGACTCCCTTGGGATCGCCCGTCGTGCCGGAGGTGTAGTTGAGCGAGATCGCGTCCCATTCGTCCGTCGGCGCGATGCGCTGATAGGTCTCGTCGCCGCCGGCGACGAAGGCCTCGTATTCGATCTCGCCGATCCGCTCGCCCGGGCCGGCATATTCGGGATCGTCGTAGTCGATGACGATGGGCTTTGAATTGGCGAGCTTCAGCGCCTCCGCGATGACCGAAGAGAATTCCCGGTCGACGATCAGGACTTTCGCCTCGCCATGATCGAGCATGAAGGCCAGCGCCGCGGCGTCGAGCCTGGTGTTCAGCGTGTTGAGCACGCCGCCGCACATCGGCGCGCCGTAGTGGCATTCGAGCATCGCCGGCGTATTGGCGAGCATCGCGGCGACCGTATCGCCGCGGTCAATCCCTCGCGCCGCCAGCGCCGAAGCCAGCTTGCGGCTGCGGGCGAAAAAGTCGCGGTAATTGCGGCGGAGTTGGCCATGCACGATCGCGGTGCGATCCGGGAATACCGCGGCGGCGCGTTCGAGCAGCGTCAGCGGCGTCAGTGGCTGGTAGTTGGCGGCGTTACGGTCGAGATCGCGGTCGTAAGACGTCTCAGTCATTTCCGGCTCCCTTGCGGCGCCATCATAGCCGCGCCCGCCGCCGAAAAGGAACCCCCGCGCGTACGCGAAAAGTGTTTCCGATCGCAACCCGGGAGTCGCCCCTAGCCCGGCGGGCGAGGGCGCGCTACCGAGGGGGTCATCCCGGTTCGTCACCTGAAGAGCGGAAGCCATGCCCAACATCAAAGTCACCGCCGGCCCCTATGTGTTCGACGCCAAGCTGGAAACCGACAACGCGCCCGACACCTGCGAAGCTTTCCTGAAGCGCCTGCCGTTCGTCAGCCAGATCATCCACGTCCGCTGGAGCGGCGAGGGGGTATGGATTCCGCTCGGCGATCTCGACTTCCAGGTCGGCTACGAGAACGCCACCAGCTACCCCTCGCCCGGCCAGTTCATCCTCTATCCCGGCGGCGTCAGCGAGACCGAAATCCTGCTCGCCTACGGCGGCGTCCGTTTCGCCTCCAAGGCCGGCCAGCTCGCGGGCAGCCACTTCCTCACCCTGACCTCGGGCCTGGAAAACCTTTACGCCCTCGGGCGGAAGACGCTTTACGAGGGCGCGATGCCGATCACTTTCGAGGTGGCTTGAACTTCCCTTCTCCCGTTTGGGAGATGGTTCGGGGATGACGGTTCGGAGCGGGAACGCGCGTCAACTTCCGCGCCTCGCGCTCCCTCTTCTCCCGCTCGTGGGAGAAGGCCTGAGCCACCTTGCCTTCGCCGCGCAAGGCTGACATGTTAGCGCCATGACCAGCTCCCTCGCCAAAATTCCGCTCGGCCGCACGGGCCTTCACGTCACCCCGATTTGCTTCGGCACGTCGGGCCTTGGCGACATGCCGGACACCTACGGCTACAGCGTCGACATCGAGCGGGCGCTGGCGACGGTGCGGGCGATCTTCGACGGCCCGACCCATTTCCTCGATACGGCGCGCATCTACGGCATGGGCCGCAGCGAGGCGCGCGTCGGCGCCGTCATTCGCGAGCGCGGCGGATTGCCGCCGGGCTTCGTCGTCGCCACCAAACTCGACCGTGATCCCGGCACCGGCGCCTTCGATGCATCGCAGGCCCGCCGCTCGTTGGAGCAAAGCCTGAAAGCGCTCGGCCTGGAAAAATTCGGAATCCTCAATCTCCACGACCCCGAACATTCGCGCTCGCTGGACGAGGCCAAGGGCGCGCTCGACGAGTTGCTGCGCATGCGGGAGGAAGGCTTCGCCACGGCGGTCGGAATCGCGGCGGGTCGGGTCGACGCGATGATTCCGCTGATCGAAAATTGGGACGTCGACGTCATCATCACCCACAACCGCTTCACGCTCGCCAACCGCAACGCGGAAGCCATGATCGACCTCTGTCACGCCAAGGGCGTCGCCGTGCTCAACGCCGCGCCTTACGCTGGCGGCGTGCTGGCGAAAGGGTCGGGCGTTTTCACGCGCTATGTCTATCAGGAAGCCTCGGCCGAAGCGCTGGACCCGATCCGCCGCATCGAGGCGATCTGCGCCGAGCACGGCGTTCCGCCCGGAGCCGTGGCGTTGCAATTTTCCATGCGCGACGCCCGGATAACTTCGACGATCTGCGGCGTCAGCAAGCCCGAACGCGTCGCGGAGACGATTCGCTGGGCCGAGTTCAAGGTTCCCGACGCGGTGTGGCGCGAACTGGCGGCGTTGCCGTTCGCGGTGGACGACCCGGAGGCGGCGCGGGTCTATTCGCCGGGGTGATCCCAGCAGGCGCCGGCCCTCGGAAAACGCTCGTCAGGACGCCATCCGCCGAGCGCCAGGCGCACAGGCCCCCGACGCCCGCGATGGCGCCGCGTTCGCAACGCGAGCCAGCGCCGGGCGGGCGACATCAGCCAGATGCATGTGCATGGGCGCCGGCCGCCCGAGAAAATAGCCTTGCGCTTCCGTGCAGCCTTCGCGCTTGAGCATCGACAATTGTCCCTCGGTTTCTATGCCTTCCGCCAGGACAGGGACTCCCAAGCTTTTGCCGAGCGCCAGAACCGCGCGCAAAATGGCCTTCGCGGAGTCGTCGGTTTCAATTTCCTGCATGAACAGGCGATCGAGTTTGATCTTGTCGAAGGGAAAGGCTCTCAGCGTCTCGAGCGAGGAATAACCCGTGCCGAAATCGTCCAGCGCGACGGACACGCCGAACGCCTTCATCCGCCGCAGCGTATCCAATGTTCTCTGCTTGTCGGCGATGATCGTCGACTCAGTCAGCTCCAATTCGAGTCGCGCCGGGTCGAGACCCGACTCCGACAAAATGTCCTCGACCTTCTTGGGCAGGTTCGCTTGGGCGAACTGCAGCGGCGAGAGATTGACGGCGATCTTGTAGGGGGAAGCCCATGTCGCCGCCTGCTCGCAGGCCGTCCGCAGCACCCAGGCGCCAATCGGCACGATGAGACCGCTCGCTTCAGCAAGTGGGATGAAATCCGCTGGCGGGATGCGTCCGTGTTCCGGGTGGTTCCAGCGAATCAACGCTTCGTAGCCGACGATGTCGCCGCTGGAGACGGATTTTTGCACCTGGTAGTGCAATTCGAGCTGCGACCTGTCGATAGCCTCGCGCAGTTCCGAGGTCAGCTTCCGGCGCGCGCGCACGACGTCGCCCATGGCGTTCTGATAGAAACAGATTTTTTCGAGCGGATCGGCCTTCGCCCTGTGCAGGGCGAGATCGGCGTTGTTGATCAAAGACTCCATGTCGTCGTCGCCGTTGGGATACAGGGCGACGCCCATGCTTGCGCCAATCGAAAACGCCACGTCCTCGAGCTGGATGGGGGCGAGCAATTCGGCGCGAACGCGCTTGAGAAACGCCCGGAGTTCCGCTTGGCTCGGCGTGCGAAAAATGACAGCGAATTCGTCGCCGCCAAGACGGGCGACGAAGGCGCCATCAGCGCAGAGTTGTTCCATACGGCTCGCCACGACACGCAGCGCCTCGTCGCCGGCGTTGTGGCCATTGAGATCGTTGATCTCGCTGAAGCGGTCCAGATCGATGGCGACCAAGGCAAAGCTTGCGCTCTCAGCGTCCGAGACCGCGATTTCCTGTCGCAAATGCTCGCCGAAAGTCGCGCGGTTGGGCAGACCCGTCAGCGCGTCGCGCCTCGCCATGCCGCGCAGCTTGCGATGGGAGTCCGCGCGTACGCTGGTGTCGATCAAGAAGCTGACGGCGCCCATGGCGAGGATGACGATGGCCATGCCCGCGACGGCGAGCGCCAGGGCGCGCGTCGCGTCGCTGTTCGTCAACACATGATCAATCAGCAGGGGCTTGACGCGGAACGCCGTCATGCCCGTGAAGTGAAGAGTTACGATGGCTGTGACGAGCGCCGCCCCCGCCCGAAGCCGATGGCGCTTGGCTGCCGGACGCACCAGCCATTCCAGCGCGATGGCGGAAAAAAGGACCGCGAGCGCGACGGACACGGAAATATAGGCTCCTCGCCATTCGACGAGGCCTTCGACGCGATAGGCGAGCATGCCTGTATAGTGCATGGCCGCGATGATCAGTCCGAGCAGCGCGCCGCCCACCGCCGGAGCCGACCGGTGGAAACGGGACAGGGCGACCATGATGCTTACGGCCGCTCCCACCAACGCCACCAGCAGCGAAATCAAGGTGAGCGTAGCGTCCCATTCGACGGGCGTCGCAGGTTCGAACGCGAGCATCGCCACGAAATGCGTGCACCAGATAGACGAACCCGCAGCCACCGCGGTCAGGAACGCCCATCCCAGGCGTTGGTAACCGAAACTGTCCACGGCGCGGCATAGGAGTCCGACGCAGGCGAAGCTCCCCAGCGCACACACCAGCGCGGCCAGAAGCACCAACCAGATATTGTGTTCGGACCAAACGCAAGCAGCGACGTCCATCATTGGCGCGTTCCCAGCATAAATTAGACAGATTGTGGCGCAACTTCAGACAAGTGGCTGAAACGCTGCATCGCGTTCGGCCCCCGCGGATGGGCAGGGCGTCCGGCCTTTGTCACCTTGAATTCGCGAAGGCGCACCGCGCCGGTCATCCCGCATGAGCGAAATGAGCGTTGTGTTAACAGCGCCGATAAAATTTGACGCGGCAAGAATTTGCAACGAATAAGGATTAATGGGGAGTAAAGGGCGACGGTCTCGCCCCCCGCCGCGGAAACCAAGGGCGCGCGACGCGCTTATGTGACGCGCTCGAACCCATGCAAAGGCCGGCGAAGCAACGAGGTCGCTCTTGCCCTGCCCCAAGCTCGTCGAGAAACGAGGGAGGCGCGTCCGCGAGTTCTTACCCCTGCGGGGCGTCCGGCGGAGGCGTCAGCTTGACGGTGTGAGTGCCGCCCTTTTGCTGCAGGGCCTTCCAGCTGTCGCTTTGCGCGATCATCTGCTGGATCGACCGCACGTTGTTGGCGGCGTCCTGCGGAGACATGTCGCGCTCGCTGACCTTCTCGGCCTCGGCGAACTTGCCCTCCAGCGCCAGCACCAGAGCGAGGTTTTGCCGGACGCGCGTGTCCGCTCGCGGGCTCGAGGCCGCGTCCTTCAGGGTCGCTTCGGCCTGCGGCAGCCTTTGGCTGAGGGCATAGGACAGGCCGAGGTTGCTGAGGATGGAGGGTTCGCCGGGGGCAATCTTCAACGCTTCCTCATAGTAATGCTGCGCGGCGTCGAAATTGCCGAGTTTGTCCTCGACGGCGCCTTGGACGGACATGATTGTCCAATCCGGGCGCTCCTGCGAATAGGACTTCGAGAGCACGTCTCGCGCCATTTGCAGGTCGCCGTCGTCGGCGAGCGCCTTGCCATAGGCGCCGAGCACGTCATAGTCCCTGGACGCCTTCACGGCCGCCACACGCATGATCGCGACCGCCTCCGCGTAGCGATTCAGCGCGCGCAAGGCGCGAGCGTAATTGATCGAGGCGAGCTTCTCGCCGGGCTGGGCGTCATAGGCTTTCGCCCAGCGGTCGGCGGAAGCGCGCCATCCCGCGTCGTCGGTCGGCGCCGCGTCCGAAGCCCGAACCGAGCCGGTGACGTCGCCGGGCGTTTGACAGCCCGAAAGCCCGCCAGCGGCTAGCGCCACGGCAAGGCAACCGACGGCGCGGAACAGGGGCCATGATGAGCGGCGAGAGGGAAACAAGCGCATGGACGGACCTTCAAAAGCCTCAGTCTCAAGTGATAATTCGTTAACCCTAACGCTTAGTTAAGCGACGGCTGGCGGCGCGACGCGGCGACGCCTATCTTTGGCCAAATCGAATCAACTCACCCACGGAGCCGAACCGCTTGTCAGAATCCGCCATCCCGATCTGGTTCGTCACCGCTTCGACCTGGGGCGCCGTGCGCGCCGAAATCGGCGAGGTTGCCTTGAAGTTCGCCGAGGCCAGCGCGTTCAAGCCGGCCGTCGGCCGGCTGCAATTGCTGCCGGATGCGACGGGCGCGCTGGCGGGCGTGCTGTGGGGCGAGAGCGAGAACGACGACGACCCGTTCGAGCGGCTCGGCGCCGGCAAATTGGCCTCGGCGCTGCCCGCCGGCGACTATCGTTTCGCCAATTCGCCCCGCAGCCCTGAACTGGCGGCCCTGGGATTTCAACTCGGGCTTTACCGCTATACCCGATTCAAGACGGATTCCTCTGCGCAACCTCGTCTGATCTTGCCTTCGGAAGTCGACGCGAAGGCGATCGAAAGCCTGTCTGCGGCGGTCGCCTTCGGCCGCGATCTCGTCAATACCCCGGCCAACGTGCTGACGCCCTCGGCGCTGGAAGCCGCGGCGACGCGTCTTGCGGAGACTTTTGGCGCCGAACTGGAGACCATCGTCGGCGACGACCTGCTGGCCCGCAATTTCCCGCTGATCCACGCCGTGGGCGCAGCGGCGCACGAACCGCCCCGGCTCGTCGATATCGTCTGGGGCCGACAAGACGCGCCCAAGGTCACGCTCGTCGGCAAGGGCGTGGTATTCGACACGGGCGGCTTGGACATCAAGCCCGCCAACGGCATGGATTTGATGAAGAAGGACATGGGCGGCGCCGCCACCGCGTTGACGCTCGCCAGGCTCGTCATGGAAGCCGAACTCGACGTGCGATTGCGCGTCATCGTGCCCATCGTCGAGAATTCGATCGCCGCCAAGGCGATGCGGCCGAGCGACGTTCTCCCCAGCCGCAAGGGACTCAGCGTCGAGATCGGCAATACCGACGCGGAGGGCCGGCTGATCCTCGCCGACGCGCTGGCGCTCGCCTGCGAGGAGACCCCCGAATTGCTGTTCGACTTCGCAACGCTGACCGGCGCCGCGCGCGTAGCGCTCGGGCCGGACCTGCCGCCGTTCTACACCGACGACGACGCGCTCGCGGAGTCGATCGCTCGCTTTGGGCTGGCGGCGGCCGACCCGGTCTGGCGCCTGCCGCTTTGGCGGCCCTACGATTCCTATCTCGAAAGCAAGGTCGCCGATCTCAACAACGCGCCCGGAAGCCCGTTCGCCGGTTCGGTGACGGCGGCGTTGTTCTTGCGGCGTTTCGTCGAAGGGGTGAAGAGCTGGGCGCATTTCGACGTCTACGCCTGGAACCCGAAGCCGCGCGCGCACGGGCCGCTGGGCGGCGAAATCCAGGCGGCGCGCGGACTGTTCGCCTTGTTGAAAAATCGTTATCCGCGTCGTTGACAAAAGTCGTAACGGCAATTTGATGCTTGGCGACTTCGGAAAAAACGTCTAGGGTGGCGACAGAATCGTCGAGGGCCGTGCAAACGGTTGGGCCGGGGAAGGCCCAGGAGAAGCGAATCTGCCGCGGGGCGAGCAGGGCGCAAATTCCGAGCGGCGATTGGCAGCGTTTAGACGCGGCTTTTTCCCGGTAGTCGTCGGAAGGTCGGCCTCTCGTCGCCGACCAAGTCTGGCGAGGCAAGGCGGGGCCTATCCGCCTAAGCTCATTCATGAAGCGCGTCCAGGGTTCGACGAATATGCGCGAAGCCGCGAAGCTGAACCGCAACCTTCGATCTCCCCCGCGCCCAGAGCGGACATGAAGTCCGCCGGAAAGCCAAGGACTGCGAGATGAGACCTGGTCAGAATAACAATAACAACAACAACAAGCGGATGCGGGGACGGCCAACGAACAATCGTCGCGGACCCAATCCGCTGACCCGGTCCTACGAGTCCAACGGACCCGATGTGAAAATTCGCGGCAACGCCCATCACGTCGCCGAAAAATATCTCCAACTCGCGCGCGACGCTCATACCAGCGGCGATCCGGTGGCCGCTGAGAATTATCTGCAGCACGCCGAGCATTATTTCCGCTTGATCGCCTCCGCCCAGGCCGCCCAATTGCAGGCCCAGATTGGCGGGCGTCCGCCCGGCGAAGTGGATTACGACGAAGACGACGAGGACGACGTGCTCGCCGATCGGTTTGCTTCGCCCTCCGAGCGCGTGCCGCCGCCGCCGCCATTGCCCGCTTACGTTCCGCAGCAGCCGCAATATGCGCCGCAGCCGCAATTCGCGCCGCAGCCGCCGATTTCGGCCGCGCCCCAACCCTACATGGGCGGCGATCGGCAGCCGTTCGATGGCGAGCGGCCACCGCAGCCGGAACGCAACAATTACCGCAACGATCGCCAGCAGGGGCGCAACCCCAATCGCGGCGACCGCCCCTTCAACGACCGTCAGGACGGCCCGCGCGAAGGCCGTGGCAACGACAATCGCAATCGCGAATTCCGGCCCTACCGTGAAGCGAACGTGCCGCGCCCCGAGCCACAGCCGGTCATCGAGGGGCCGGCCGCCCTGCCCTCTTTCATTACTTCGGCTCCGAGGCTGATTCTGCCGATCGAAGAGAGCCAGCCGCCGATGACGGCGCCCGTCGTGATCGAGGCCGCCGCCCCTCAGCCGCAGCCGGCGCCGGCGCCGCAGCCGCAGCCGGCCGCGCCCGAGGCCATGGAAGAGGCTCCGGAGCCCCAGGCGGAAGCCGCGGCGGGCGAGGCGCGTTTTCCGCGCGGCCGCCGCCGCCGACTGCGCTCGCCCTACGGTTTTCACGCGGCGGGCCATCCGGAAGAAGGACAGCCGCCGGACGTCGCGCCAGAGGAAACGCCCGCTTCGGAATGAAGCGCGAAGCGCCTTTTGGGCGAAGTCCCCGCCTTTTCCGATCCGAATAGGCGTCGAAACGAAGAAAAAGGCCCAGCGCCGCTCCGGCTCCGGGCCTTTGTTTTTGGCGCTACGGCGCAACCTCGCCGGCGTCAGTCCAAATGCAGGCTCGAAAACTTCGCGTGCATGTGCTCGCGATCGAACGGCTTCATCAAATAGTCGTTGGCTCCGGCGTGCATCGCGCGCGCGATTTTGGAAACGTCGTGCTCGCTGGTGCAATAGACGACCTTCGGCCGCTCGCCGCCGGGCATCTTGCGCAATTCCTTGACGAACTCGAAACCGTCGAGAACGGGCATGTTGGCGTCGACGAAGATGGCGTCGGGCATCTGGAACGAACAGGCGGCGAGCGCCTGCCGGCCGTCGGAGGCCTCCTGAGTCTGAAAGCGCATCCCTTCGAGCATGCGGCGCGCGATTTTACGCACGACCGGCGAGTCGTCGACAACCAAGACTTCTTTCATGACGGGCTCCAAAGTTTGCGGCATTGTTCACCGGCCTCACGCTCCCGACTTGCTCGGAGTGGGGGCGCGTGAGCCAACCTGGCGCGAGTTTGGGCGTCGGAAATTAACAAGCCTTGAAACCGTCGCCCGGCGCAACGCGGGGAAGTCAGCCACGGTCAAGGCAGCGTTAAGCGGTCGAATCAGCGGCGATCACTCCAGTTGCCGGCCGGTCAAACCAACGGCCACGTTGGGGGGCTTCCCCACAGGCGCTGGTTTAATCTATCGGCGGCCTCTCCGATTATGTCAGCCAAACAACCACCTCGTCGGCAGGCGCCGCGTAGCGGCCTCGTCCTTCGACAGGCTCAGGATGAAGGACGGGCAACTGCACGACAGTTGAGACAGGCCCCGGTTCCGCGCCACATACTTCGAGGCCCCGCTCATCGTGAGCTTATAGAACGACGGGGCGCCCCAGATGATGGGCGTGGTGGCGGAACGCCAAAATCGCCTTAAACTGGCGCTTATTGGAGGACTCCCCGCTGCGGCCTCGAAAGACGTGCGCCGCAATCGCGCGGCAGCCCCTCCCAAGGGCCCCCGCGAGCGCGAAGGCGCTGGGAGGGCCGGCGCAATCAACCTTGAACTTGCGCCCATGGCTCGGCGACATCGGCCACGCCCTGCCCGATTTACGCCGCGGCGACCGCCGCGGCGGCGGCGGCGATCAGCGCGATGCCGTCGGACTCGACCAAAACATTGACTTCGAGCCCGCATTCGCGGGCGACCAGGCCGGCGTAATAAGGTTGAATCGAGTGCGCATCGACGCGGCCGGTCTCGGGGCGCCCGGCGAGCAGGTCGGCGACGCCATGCTGGAGTTTGGCGTTGGGCCCGCGCGAAGTCACCCGCAAGACCGCGTCGTCGCCCTGTCCGACGAGGTCCACAGTCACCTTGCCGCCACGCGGAATCGTCGATGCCGCGATCAGGCAGAGATTGAGCAGCAGTTTGACTTTGTTCTTGGGCTGCAATTGCCGCGAAGCCAGCCATTCGAGCGAGATCTTCTCGTTGACGATCAGGGAACGGGTGACCGTTTCCGCGTCGCCGGTGTCGATCGAGGCGCCGGCGGAACCCGCGGCGCCGAAAGCCAACCGGCAGAACTGCAGCCGCGCCGACGCGGCGCGCGCGCTCTTCTTGATCAGGTCGAGCGCGATGTCGCGCATGCCCTGCTCCTTCTCGTCCTCGAGAACTTCGAGGCCGTTGACGATCGCGCCGACCGGCGAAATCACGTCGTGGCAGACCCGCGAGCAAAGCAGCGCGGCGAGATCGAGCGGATCGAGGGAAATCGGGGTCATGGCGATGGGCACCTTATGAGAGTCGGCGCAGGGGCGACGAACATCGGCGAATCGGTTCCCGCAATCCTAACGAATTTGCGCGAATCCCGCGACGTGGCATGACTGAACTTCGTTAGCGTTACGTATCCGTCCTCGGAAAGGACGTCGCCTTTTGCCGGCGCTTTTCGCGCAAGGCCTTTCCATTCGCTGCGGGGATGTCTATATCTGTTTCGCCGCTTCGGCGGCTATGGCGATAAATGGTCATCAGAATACGTCTTTCGGACCCGGGGGCGGTACCCGGCGCCTCCACCCAAGCCCGTGAACATCAACGGGTTTCGGCGGGGGCGAAATAGGTTCGACGGGGGACTTAAAAGGTGCGCTTTTGCCCGGCATGATACCGCCGTTATCGGGTCAAACCTATAGTTGCGAATGACAACTATGCTCCGGTCGCCCTCGCCGCGTAATGCGGTGATGGTCCGGGTTCAAGCCCTGTAAGGTAGCACTTGCAGGCGGGGTCTGGAGGCGCCCGGCAACAGAAGCCTCCGCTTTTCTTCGTGTTTTGTTCTTTTTGATGACGTTACAGCAAGCGTCTGACGAGAACACAACACGAACACGCTTGGTCAAGGCGCGTTTTGCTTTTGGTCTTTTTTTTTCACACTGTGCTGCTGATAGACCAGGGCCGTCCTGGCAAAGGGCGGCTTGGACGAACGCCGCGATGGGGTCAGCGATCTGACGACCGCATCTCCCGCGCCGTTTGGCTCTCGACGACGGCGTAAGCCGCCTTCGTCCCCGGCGCGGGACGCCACAGAAACGATCCGCGCGGGCTCGGCGACAATGCCGCCACCGTCTGACCAGGTTCGTAATGAGTTCTGGCGTCAGCGCTTCGCGTTCCGCGATTTTTTCGGCAATGTCGAGCCCGTCCCACTCCTGAACGTTTTCGTTACGGTCGCCCCGCCGGCAAAGCCCGGCGAGGCTGCTTTTCAAACCTCAAGCCCGCCCTTGCGCCGCCTGGAGCCGCTGGACGTAGAGACCTTGAAAGTCGATCGGGTCGACATAGAGCGGGGGATAGCCGCCGCTGCGCACCGCCTCGGCGATGATCTGGCGCGCGAACGGGAACAGCAGTCGCGGACCTTCGATCATCACCAGCGGCTGCAATTGATCGGCCGGGATGTTTTCGAGCCGCAGAACGCCGCAATAGTTCAATTCGAATTTGAACAGCGTGTCCGCGCCTTCGCCGGCGCCGCCTTCCATCATCAGGGCGACTTCGAAATCCGTCGGGGCGAGCTGGCGGGCGTTGACGTTGATCTGCAGCGCGATCTTCGGGCTCGCCTGCTGGGCCGCCAGCGTCCGGGGCGCATTCGGATTCTCGAACGAGAAATCCTTGATGAATTGGGTGAGAACCGAAAACCGGGGCTGAGCGCCCTGAGTGTCCGAAGCCCCGTTGCTGCCCTGTTCGGCCATTGTGCTTCTCCTGATACGCTGTTCGCCGCAAGGCGCGCGGCGAGCCCCCCGTCCCGCCGATTGGCGATCCTGTTGGGCGCGCTCGCTAGCATAGCCACTCGGGGGCGCCAAGCCGCCACGCAAGCGCCGGTCCCGCCGGGCGCCGCCGCCGCAAGTCGGAAATCTCGCCGCCGGAAACGCGTTTCGCGCCAGCGCGGGTTTGCATTGCCACATCGGCTCGGCTAGCCTTGGGACGCACAGACTCGGCGAACGCCCAATGCCAACCGATTTCATCCGCTATGATCTACTGGTGCAAGACGCGCTTCGCTCCGTCGTGCGCAAAGTGCTGACCGATGCGGCCCGTTCGGGACTTCCGGGCGAGCATCATTTCAATATCTCTTTCAAGACCCAGGCTCCGGGCGTGAACATCCCGGCGCAAATGCGTCAGCGCTATCCCGACGAGATGGCCATCATTCTCCAGCATGAATTCTGGGATCTCACGGTCGGACCGGAGACGTTCGAGGTGAGCCTGAATTTTTCGCGCAAACCGGAGCGCCTGACGATTCCCTTCGACTCGATCACCGGGTTCAGCGATCCCTCCGTGCCGTTCGGCTTCAAACTGGAGCCGCGGCTCACGAGCGAACGCGAAACGACAGCGCCCGCGCCCGCGCCCGGGCTGCGAGAGATACCCAAGCCTGCGCGCGTCCCCACGCCAGCGCCTGCCCGCGTCCCCGCGCCGGCCAAACCGCTCGCGCCCATCGCCACCAAGCCGGCGCCTACAGAAAAGACCTCCGACAAAACATCGGAGAAGACTCCCGCCAAGCCCTCCGACGGCGCGGCGAAAATCGTCTCGATCGACGCGTTCCGCAAGAAATAGGCGCCGAGATGGGCGATGTCGTCAACCTTCGTCAAGAGCGCAAGCGCAAGGCGCGGGCAGTCGAGGTCGTCAAAGCCTCGGAAAATCGCCTGAAATTCGGGACGACGAAGAGCCAGCGCGCGTTGCAGGACGCGCGGCGGGAACTCGCCGAGCGCACGCTGGACGGCGCGCGCATTACGCCGCGCGATGCCGAGTGAAGGAGGGTTCGGACTCGTCACCGTCGCGCCTCGTCAAACGTTCCCTTTCCATCCACGGCCACCGCACTAGCGTCTCGCTCGAAGACGCGTTTTGGACGCGCCTCAGGCGCATGGCGACCGCGCGCGGCCGGTCGGTCAGCGCGGTCATCGCCGAGATCGATGAGGCGCGCGGCGAAGGCAACCTTTCCTCCGCGATCAGGGTCGCGGTGCTGGAATTCCTGGATCAGTAGAGCCCGTTCGCCGTCGGATCGGCCGGATCGGTCGGCGGCGTTCCGGGTGGGATTGGCTTGACGACTGGCGCGGGCGGCTTGGCAGCGGCAGCAGCTTGCGCGGCGGCGGCCTGGGCGGCGGCGGCCTGGGCGGCGGCGGCCTGGGCGGCGGCGGCTTGGGCGGCGGCGGCGGCGTCCGCCGCGCGCTTCTCTTCCCAGGCCTTCATCAGCGCGTCGGCGACGCGCGCGCGATCCGCTTCGTAACTCTTGCGCAATTGATCGGCCTCGAATGCGGCGATCTCGGCGGCGCGCCGATCCATGAACGCCTCGGCCTTGAAGCGGCGATTGAAAGCGGCGCGCTCGCGCAGGTCCGCCTCCAGGGCGGCGATACGGTCGGCGTCGCGCGCGACCGCCTGCGCGGCGAGCCCTGCGACGAGACCAGCGTCATCGATGTGGCGTTGCGGCGCGTCCGGCGAGCCGGAAATCGTGACGGAAATCTGCGGCGTCGGTGCGCTCCAGAACTTGGCCGTCTTGGTCGATTCGAACGCCGCGTTCGCCCGGAATTCGCCGGTACGCAGATCATAGGAGCCGCCGACGGACGCCTTTCCCTGCGCGACGTTGAGGGCGATGGACGGAATGCGCAGCACGCCCGTGGAGAGCGAGAGGGGCACGGCGCCATCCGGCAACGCGAGGCTTTGCTTGTCGAGTTCGAGCGACAGCGCATGTTGAACGTTGGTCTCGTCGATCAGCGCGTCGGGCGCCTGCGCCTTGGCGAGCGCGCGTTCCAGCGCGCCGGGATCGAGGCGCGGCAACTTGAGCCCGGCCAATCGCGCCTCACCCTGACCGACGAGACCGGCCACGAGCGCGCCCGGGCTCACGCCCGTCGTGGCCAAATCCATCGTCAGCCCGATTTTTCCGCTGAGCGCCGGCCGGTCGAGGGTGAGGTTTTCGACGTCGATCGCGCCCGAGAGCGCCGCAATCGCTCCATCGCGGCGCAATTCCGCGCGGCCGGTGAGCCGCGCCGAGCCCGCATCGAGCGCGAAATCGGCGAGTTCGAACGTCGCCGGCTGCGTCCGCAGCCGCGCCTCGAAATTCCTCGCCGCGCCGGCGTCGCCGAGATCGAGCGCGCCGATCCGCAACTTCACTTCGCCGGGCAAAGGCAGCAGCACGGCATCGGCGAATTTCGCCTCCGACCATCTCACTCCCGCCTTCGAGGCCGCCGGGGGGCCGAAGCCGATCGCCAGCAGCGCGCTCAAGCTGGCGTGGTCGACCGAGATTTCCCCGCTCAGGCCGCCCGCCGGCGGCGCTTCGCCTGCGACCGCTTGCGCGACCGCCGCATCATCGCTGACGACGCTCAGGTCGGCGACGACCGCCGGCGGGGTCCAACTCAGAGCGCCCGCGATTTTCGCGCCGGAGACCGCTCCGGAAAGCTTGGGGAACGCGATCGTCTGGCCGCGCAACACGAGATCGGCGCTGAGATCGACCGGGATCGTCAGGCCGGGCAGCGACGAAGCGAGGCGGAACGCGATCAGCGCGGGAAGCAGGCTGTCCGCCTTCACGTTGGCCGAGCCAAACAGCAGCGCGTCGTTCGGCCCGGACGCGTTCGGCGTGAAGCGCCCGGCCCAGGAGAAATCCGCGCCCGCCAGTGAGCCCGAGACCTTGGCGTCGAAGCCGGTTTCCCAGCGGCCCGTGGCGCTCGAGACGGCGCGCGCGCGTCCGAGCGGCGATGACGGCGCTTTCAGCCCCAATTGCTTGAGCAGCGCGCCGCCGTCGGCCGCGTCGACCGTCAGGTCGAAGCCGAGCGCGCTGACCGGCGCCGGGGCGTCGCTGACCTTCAGGGTGAAACGCGAGCCGCCCGCCTCGCCGTCCGCGGTGAGGAAATCGAACGGAAAGTCGCCGCCCTTGGGCTCGCCCTCGCGTCGCGCTTCGAGCGAGACTTTCGCGGGGGAAAGCGCCTCCGCCCGCTGCTCGAACAGGCGGCTGGCGCGGCTCGGCGCGATGCGCGCCACGAGACCGGCGAAGTCCGTCAGGCGCGCGGCATCGAGTTTGACCCTCCCCCAGCGGCTCGCCGGCGTGATCTCGCCTTGCGCCTCGACCGAGGCGCCGCCGAGATCCTTGATCGACAGCCGGTCCAGCGAAAGCCGGTCCTGGGCGCGGCTTGCCTGGAGGCTCATCGAACCGCTCTCGACCGCGCCCTGCCCGGCATGGGCGATGCTCAAACGCGAGGCTCGCAGCGCCAGCGTCAGGTCGAAATCGCCGACCCAGAAGGCGCCGCTGGAGAGGTCCGGGGCCTCGTCGAGATCGAGCGAATCGGTCGACAGATCGAGATAAACCCGGCCCCGCGCAGAACCGTGCGGCGCGTTGAAGGCGACCGCGCCGCCAAGGCGCGTGCGATCGAGTTCCAACGCCAGATTTTTCAACGAGAAGCCGACCTCGGAGGCCTGAAGTTCGCCGCGCGCCGACATGTGCGCGTAAGGCAGACTCTGCGAAATGGCCCGGGCATGGGCGACGAGCGAGGGCTCGCCGCGCGCGGCCCATTCGCCGAGCGCCCCGACATCGCCGACGTCGGCGTCCACCCGACCGCGAAAGTCCGGTGCGGCGCCCAGGTCGAACACGCCGTCCAACTTCAGCCGGCCCTGCCCGGGCAACCCGAGCGAAAGCGCGGCGCGGATCGGCTCACCCGGCGCGGATTGCGCCGAAAGCGACACGTCGTCGAGAGTCGCCGCGCCGAGAAAGACGGCGGGCGTCGTGAACTTCAGGACGCCGCGAAACGGCGGGGCGTCCCGAGCGGCCAATTGTCGCCCCAGTGCGGCCAAAAGCGCGCCCGCGCGCGACGGCGCCGCCGAGTCCTCCCCTTGCGCACGGAGAAGGGCGTCGACGTTGAGTTGCTTCGACGTCAGATCGAGACTGACCTCCGGCGCGCCGGAAAACGTCGCCTTGGCCGTGCCGGTCGCCTCGAGCGCCCGCAGTTCGGGGCCGAGCGAGAACGCGAGATCGTCGACCCGAGCCGCATCCGGCGTCGCGTCGAGTTTGCCCGTCGCCTTCCAAGGCGAAGGACCGCCGATGTCCAGGGCATTGAGCGTTCCGCTCAGCGTCGTCGCGCCGGAAAACCGGGGGCGCCAGCCGGCGCCCGAGGGTTCGGCCGTCAGCGCGCCGTCGAACAATGCCTTGACGCCGCTGGCCTCGTCCGCGAGTTCGGCCTTCAGCGGCAGTCCGGCCCCAGAGATCTCCTCGGTGACTATGTCCAAAGTCACGCGCCCGCCGGTCCCCGCCGTCGCCGCCCCTCGGCCGCGAAACGGCCCTTCGAGCGAACGCGCGGAGGCTTCGAAATCCGCCGCCTCGAAGGCGATCGGCGAGGCGCCCGGCCGTGTGACGACCGCCTTGCCGTCGCGAACGACGAGCTTTTCGACGGCCGCGCGCGCGAGCCAACCTTGCAGGCCCTGCCGCGGCCAGGGCGCCGCGCCGTTCGCCCCGAGCGCGAAAGTCACGGAGGGGCGGTCGAGGTCGATCTCGGCGAAACGCAATTGCCCGCTCGCCAGGGACATCAGCGCCAATTCGAACCGCGCGCCCTCGCTGGTGAACACGTCGCCAACTTTTACGCGCCCGACTTGCACGTAGGGTACGGGCAGAAAGCGAATCTCTATCGGCCCCTGCGTCCGCACCGGCTCCGCGATCCGCCGCCCAAGCTCCGCCTCGATCGGGCCGCGCCACGCGGACCAATCGATGAAAATCGGCGCGACGAGCGCCGCGGTCAGCAGGGCTATGAGCCCGATCGCGAGGAAGGTGAGAAACGAACGCACAGCGATGCGGGGACCTTGAATGCGGAAAGAGTCTCTCGGGTGGGCCTAGGCGACCATGATGGCGCGAAAGTGACGCCGTCCACAAGCCGAACTTGCGCCGATATGCTGCGCCGCAGCAATGAAATTCCTCTGTTTCTAGAGCCTTCGACCACGACACGCGACTGTCATCTAGTATAACTAGGAGGCTGCAGTGATCCATTCGGATAAGGATTCAACCTTCATCCGCTCTGGCAAGGAAGGGACCGCAAATGTCTAAGGTAGCACTATTATCTTCCGTAGCGGCGTTGGCCGCCGGCGCGTTGCTCTCGAGCGCGACGCTCTCCCGCGCCGACGACATGGCCGCCCTCGTCGACGCCGCCAAGAAGGAAGGGCAATTGACCGTCATCGCGCTGCCGCATGACTGGTGCGACTATGGCGATCTGATCTCCAGCTTCAAGGCCAAGTACGGCCTCACCATCAACGAACTGAACCCCGACGGCGGTTCGGGCGACGAAGTCGAAGCCATCAAGGCGAACAAGGACAACAAGGGCCCGCAAGCGCCTGACGTCATCGACGTCGGCCTCGGCTTCGGCCCCTCGGCGAAGGCCGACAAGCTCATTCAGCCCTACAAGGTCGCGACCTGGGCCTCGATCCCCGACGACGCCAAGGACGCCGACGGCTATTGGTACGGCGATTATTACGGCGTGCTCGCTTTCGCGGTGAACACCGATGTCGTCAAGAACGCCCCGGCCGATTGGTCCGACCTCGCCAAGCCCGAATACAAGGGCGCGTTCGCCGTCGTCGGCGACCCACGCACGGCCAACCAGGCGGCGATGGCGGTCTACGCGTCCGGCATGGCGGGCGGCGGAGACGCGGTCGGCATCGCGAAGAAAGGCCTCGAGTTCTTCGCCAGTCTCAACAAGTCCGGCAATTTCGTGCCCGTCACCGGCGGCGCCGCCACCATCGCCCAGGGCACAACGCCGATCGTCGCGATGTGGGACTACAATGCGATGGCCGCCCGCGACAATCTGAAGGGCAACCCGAAGATCGACGTCGTCGTGCCCAAGAGCGGCGTAGTCGCCGGCGTCTACGTGCAGGCGATCAGCGCCTATGCGCCGCACCCGGCGGCCGCAAAACTATGGATGGAGCATCTCTATTCGGACGAAGGTCAGATCGGCTGGCTGAAGGGCTATTGCCACCCGATCCGCTTCAACGACCTCGCCGCCAAGGGCAAGGTTCCGGCCGACCTGCTCGCCAAGCTGCCCCCGGCGGCGGATTACGCCCAGGCGAAGTTCCCGAGCCTCGCCGACCAGAAGGCGGCCAAGGAAACGATCGCCAAGGACTGGGACTCAACCGTCGGCGCGACCGTCGCGAAGTAAGAACTAGCCCTCTCCCGCTTGCGGGAGAGGGCTCTTTCGGAGACGTCTCGCACCCCCGGACAGACATGTTGGACGTAACCGCAGATCCCGTTCGCCGCCCGCCCCCTGCGCGTAAAATCGCTGCCTGGGCGGGCGTCGCGCCGTTTTTCCTGTTCGCCGCGATGTTCCTCATCGTGCCGACGTTTTCGCTGATGGTCGGCGCCTTCCAGAATCGCGACGGCGAATTCACTTTCGACAACATCCTGCGGCTCACGCAGCCCTCGATCCTGCATTCCTACGCGCTGAGCCTGGAGGTGAGCGCGGCCTCGGCGTTTTTCGGCGCGCTGATCGGCTTCGCGCTCGCCGCCGCGGTGATCTTTGGCGGCCTGCCGCGCTGGATGCGCCCCGTCCTGATGACGTTTTCGGGCGTCGCCTCGAATTTCGCCGGCGTGCCGCTGGCCTTCGCCTTCGTCGCGACGCTGGGACGCATGGGCCTCGTCACCCTGCTGCTGCGCAACGTGTTCGACTTCAACCTCTACACTTCGGGCTTCAATCTGTTCACGTTCACCGGGCTGACTCTGACCTATCTCTATTTCCAGATCCCGCTGATGGCGCTGGTCATCGCGCCGGCGCTAGACGGCATGAAGCAGGAGTGGCGCGAGGCGGCGGAAATTCTCGGCGCGAGCCGCTGGCAATATTGGCGCTATATCGCGTGGCCGATCCTGGGGCCGAGTTGCTTCGGCGCGTCGCTGCTGTTGTTCGCCAACGCATTCGGCGCCATCGCCACCGCCTATTCGCTCACCGGCCCCTCGCTCAACATCGTACCGATCCTGCTGTTCGCGCAGATTCGCGGCGACGTGCTGCACGACCCCAATCTCGGTTTCGCCCTGGCGTTCGGCATGCTGCTGATCACCGGCGTCTCGAACTTCGCCTACCTCGCGTTGCGCGCCCGTTCGGAGAAGTGGATGCGATGAACGGCCGCCTGATCGCCTCCTGGTCCGTCGTCGCCCTGTGCGGGATTTATTTTCTCGCGCCGCTGATCGCGACCTTCGAATTCTCGCTGCGCCTGTTGCGCGGCCACTACAGTTTCGAAGCTTATAGACTGGTGTTCGCCAGCGGCGACTTCCAGTCCGCGTTCCTGTTCTCGGCGATCATCGGCGTCGTGACGATCATCGTCGGCGCGCTCATCGTCACGCCCACGGCCTATTGGGTGCAATTGCGCCTGCCGGCGCTGCGCGGAATCGTCGAATACATCACGCTGCTGCCGCTGGTGGTTCCGGCGATCGTGTTGGTGTTCGGTTATATCAAGCTGTACGGCAGCAACTCGATTTTGCCTTTGACCGCGACGCCGTTCGGCTCCGACATTCTGTTGATGCTCGGCTATGTCGCGCTCGGCCTGCCCTATCTCTATCGCGCCATCGACGCCGGCATGCGATCCATCGACGTGAAAACCTTGAGCGAGGCGGCGCAAATCCAGGGCGCCGGCTTCCCGACGATTCTGTTCCGCATCATCATCCCCAACATCCGCTCGTCGATCCTGTCGGGCGCGTTCCTGACCTTCGCGATCGTCATCGGCGAATTCACCTTGGCGAGCCTGCTCGACCGGCCCGCGTTCGGACCCTATCTGCAACTCGTGGGCGCCTCGCGCGCCTATGAGCCGGCGGCGCTCGCGGTCGTCGCCTTCCTGATCACCTGGGGCTGCATGGGAATCATCCAATGGCTCGGCAATTCCGGCTCCAACTTCTCGGCCAAGCGATGAGGCTCCGCGCGCAATGAGTTTTCTGTCGGCCTCCGGCATTCAAAAGCACTTCGGCGCGCATGTCGCGGTGAAGCGGTTCGATCTCGAAGTCGAGAAAGGTGAGTTCGTCACCTTTCTCGGGCCCAGCGGCTGCGGCAAGACGACCATGCTGCGCATGATCGCCGGCTTCGAGACTCCGACTCGCGGCACGATCAAGATCGCCGGCAAGGACGTGACCGACCTGCCGCCGAACAAGCGCAATATCGGCATGGTGTTCCAGAGCTACGCTCTGTTTCCCAATCTCACCGTCGCCGGGAACATCGGCTTCGGACTGCGCATCGCCGGCCGGCCGCCACAGGAGATCAAGAAGCGCGTCGGGGAAATGCTCGACATGGTGAAGCTGCCGCAATACGCGGAGCGCTATCCGGCTCAGCTCTCGGGCGGTCAGCAGCAGCGCATCTCGCTCGCACGCGCGCTCGCCCCCAATCCGCAAATCCTGTTGCTGGACGAGCCGCTCTCCGCGCTCGACGCGCGCATTCGCGCCTCGCTGCGCGAGGAAATCCGCGCGCTGCAACTCGAACTCAAGATCACCACGATCTTCGTCACCCACGATCAGGAAGAAGCGCTGTCGATGTCGGACCGGGTCGTCGTGATGCGCGACGGCGAGGTCGAACAGATCGGCGCGCCAAAAGAAATCTACAATCGCCCGCGCACCCGCTTCGTCGCCTCGTTCGTCGGCACGCTCAACCATCTGCGCGCCCGAATCGTCGATCCGGCGCGTGGCGCCGTTGAAATCGAAGGCTATCCCGCCTTCACGAAATCGCCGCTCGACGGCGCCGGAGTTGGCGATATTCAGGCGATGGCTTTGCGTCCGGAGTCGCTCCAGGTGACGAACGCGGACGGCAGCGCGAACGTGTTCAAGGGCGTGGTCGAAGACGCCGCGTTCCACGGCGCGGTGGTGCGGGTGAAATTGAGGCTGAAGGACACCTTGCTGCTCGTCGATGTGTTCAACACCGGTGAAGGCGCTGCGCCGCAGCGCGGACAGACGCTGAGCGTGACGTTCCGGGCCGAGGATCTGATCGCGCTTCAGGGGGATTAAATCAGCACAGCGACCTCGTCCTGAGGCGCCGCGAAGCGGCCTCGAAGGCCGTGGTGTGCAGCGAATCCCAACCCAAGCTGTCTTGCCTCGGCCCGTCCTTCGAGGCCGTCACCGAGCCCTGCCATGGCGGAAATGGCGGGTGGTTACCTCAGAAAACAATTCTCCTTGGACGTATGCCCCATGTGGCGATGACGGCTAGCGCGGAAGGGAAACGGCTCAAGTCCCCCCGAGCTTGCGCTCATGGGAACCGGTCCCGGGGCGCCGATGCGCATAGGCTTCGCCTGCAAAAGAAGATGCATCTCCGGTATTTTCGAAACATGAAAGGCATGATATTCTGAAAGAGGATTTAGAACGTTGCCGCTCCCTGCGACCGTCAGGGCGCATCGTCTGGGCGTCCCCGAGGGGCCAGAAATTTGGAGAAAATGAAATCGGGCTTGGTGGGCTTGCAAGTTATTGAAATCGCTCAATATCGCCAAAGAAATCTTTGGAAAAGCTTGCAGAAAAAAGCGCTGAATTTGCAGAAAATTGCAAAAAACTTGCAAAAAAGCTTGGACGAGGAGGGAGAGTCCCTAGGATAAGCCTGACGGTTTCCGTCATGCCCGCGCTTATCCTACCGCCTATTCCCCGAAGGGGCCTCGAAGGATGTGGCGCCGAACCGGCGTGGCCCGAACTGTCGTGTGGCGGCCCGTCCTTCGAGGCCGCTGCGCGGCGCCTCAGGACGAGATGGTTGATTTGAATTAGGTGATCGGAGAGGCCAACGATCGCTAAAACTAGCGCCTATGCCCCTTCGGGGCGCCTCAGGACGAGGGGCGTGAAAAGAGGACGAGCGCTTCTACCCCTTCGCGCCGGTCAACCGCGCCATGTGCCGCACCGCCAGCTCGTAGCCGTGCACGCCAAACCCCGCCATCACGCCGGTCGCGACGAGCGAGACATAGGAATGGTGGCGGAACGACTCGCGTTGATGGACGTTGGAAATATGCACCTCGAGGATCGGAAACTCGCAGGTTTTCATCGCGTCCATGATGGCGATCGAAGTGTGGGTATAGGCGCCTGGGTTGATGATCAGCCCCGCCGCGCCGGTCCGCGCTTCATGGATCCAGTCGATCAACTGTCCCTCGTGATTGCTCTGTTTGAAGTCGAGATCGAGCCCGACCGTCTCGGCGAGCTGGCGGCAATTGGCCTCGACGTCGGCGAGCGTGTCGCGGCCGTAAATCTCCGGTTGGCGCTGGCCCAGCAGATTGAGATTGGGCCCGTTGAGAATAACGATTTTCGGCCGCATCTTAGGCTTGAGCTCCCTTGGGCGATTTCGCGCAAACTGCCCGAACCGGCCTCACATCGCAATCGCAAAACTTTCCGCGCGAGCGAGGCCCCAGAACTTGCGCCATTGTGCGTCGCGCGCGACGTCGATCAGTTCGCCAGGTTCGAGGCTGGGATAGAGGTCGGCGAAGCTGATCACTTCGCGCTCGCTGACGCGCCGGGAGAAATGTTCGAGACGAAAATCCTGGGGATGCTGCAGCCCCGCGGCGCCGGTGAGTTCGCCCAGCGCATGCAGCATCGCCGCATGAAAATTCTTCACCCGCGTCTTCTTGTCTTCGACGACCAGCGCGCGGGCGCGGGTCGGGTCCTGCGTCGCGACGCCGGTCGGACAGAGATCGGTGTGGCAACTCAACGATTGGATGCAGCCCAGCGAAAACATGAAGCCGCGAGCCGAATTGCACCAATCGGCGCCGATAGCAAAGGCCGCGGCCATGTCAAAGGCGGTGACGATCTTGCCGGAGGCGCCGATGCGGACGCGGTCGCGTAACCCCACGCCAATGAGAGCGTTGTTGACGAAGCTCAGCCCCTCGCGCAGCGGCGTGCCGATATGATCGGTGAATTCGAGCGGCGCTGCGCCCGTGCCGCCCTCCTTGCCGTCGACGACGATGAAATCCGGCGTCACGCCTGTGGCCAGCATCGCCTTGCAGATGCCAAGAAACTCCCAGCGATGGCCGATGCAGAGCTTGAAACCGACAGGCTTGCCGCCGCTGAGTTCGCGCAGGCGCGTGATGAACGCCATCATCTCCAGCGGCGTAGAGAACGCCCCGTGGCTTGCCGGCGAGATGCAATCCTGCCCCAGCGGTATGCCGCGGATGGCCGCGATCTCGGGGCTCACCTTGGCGGCGGGCAACACCCCGCCATGCCCGGGCTTCGCGCCCTGGCTGAGCTTGATCTCGATCATCTTGATCTGCGGATTGGCGGCGGCGGCGGCGAATCTTTCCGCGTCGAACTCGCCCCTGTCGTTGCGGCAACCAAAATAGCCGGAACCAAGCTCCCAGATGATGTCGCCGCCGCCGGCGCGGTGATACGGGCTGTAGCCGCCTTCGCCGGTGTCGTGGGCGAAGCCGCCGAGCTTCGCGCCGGTATTGAGGGCGCGGATCGCGTTGGCGCTGAGCGAGCCGAAACTCATCGCGGAAATATTGAACACCGAGGCGGAATAGGGTTGCGCGCACAAAGGGCCGCCGACGCGAACGCGGAAGCTCTCGGAATGGGCGACTTTCGGCGCGATCGAATGATTGAGAAATTCGAAGCCTTGCGCGTAGACGTTGAGCTGCGTGCCGAACGGCCGCTTGTCGAGCTGCATCTTGGCGCGCTGATAAACGATGGCGCGCTGGGTGCGGGAGAACGGCAGGCCGTCCGTCTCGCTCTCGAAGAAATATTGCCGCATCTCCGGGCGCAGGTCCTCGAGCAGAAACCGCAAATGCGCCGAAATCGGATAATTGCGCAGCACCGCATGTTTGGTCTGCACGAGGTCGCGCAGACCCAAAGCCGTCAAGGCGATGAACACGAGGGCCGCGGAGAACAAGAGTCCGCGCCACGCGGGATCCACGGTGAACATTCCGACCGCGAGAATCACAGCCAGCATAGCGCTCAGCGTTAGGGCGATGAAACGACTGGAAAAAGCCATTGCCAAGACTTGCATGGAGCGCCTCCCTCTCCGCGCCGACCTAGGTTCGCCCGGCGCCTCTCTAACGCGCCAGGCGGCTTGCGCGAAGCTGATACCTATTCGCGGGAGAGCGCGCGTAAGTTACGAAAACGCGGCGGTTGAATGCCTCGCGTTGACTTGAAACGGCGCGACGATGCGCCAGCCTCAACCGACATGCGCCTCCGCTTCCACCGACCCGAACATAAAACAGGTCGAGAGACGCCGCGCGCGTAAATGCCTCAAGCAGGCCAGAAATCGGCGTCCAATGCCTCGTCCGACGACCATGGGCTGTCCTTCGGAAATGTCTTAGCCGCCAATCCCGTCTCGGCGACGGCATCCAACACCGCATCGCGGTAGGCGAAGGCCACCGCCTCGGGCCGCATGGATTTCAAGCTCGGGTTGCCGTTGAGATGGTCGATGAGACGGTTGCGCTGAACGCGGATGCTCGCCTCCCAACTGGCGCCGCGCTTGTCGGGCTGGTGGCGCCACATTAGTAGATGCATCAAGACGACCGTCAACCGACTGATGAGTTCCCGCTTCTCGGCGCGACCCATGCTCTCGATTTCCTCGGCGATCGGCTCGATATCCGCCCGGCCGAGTTGCCCCGCACGCAAAAGCGCCGCCTGTTGGCGGCTCCAGGCGTAAAAATCCTCGTCATATAGTGAGCTTTCAGCGGGCATGGGCGAAGGGTACAATGGCATCGCCCCGGCGTCCATGTGTTCCGTCCCCGCGCCATCCGTCCCCCTTCATGATGCGACGCTCACGCCGCGAACAGACTCGGGCCGCCGCCGAGCTTCTGCAAATGATAATCGGCGTCGCCATAGCTCATTTCGATCATCGTCATGCGCTTGAACAAATGGCCGAGCTTGTATTCGTAGGTCATCGCGATGCCGCCGTGCAGTTGCGTCGCCTGCTGACCGATGAACTTGGCCGAGCGGCCGATCTGGGCCTTCGCCGCTGACATCGCTCGTGAACGCGCATCGGCGTCGGTCTCGGAGGCCATCATCGTCGCGTAATACATCATGCTGCGCGCCTGCTCAAGAGCGACGATCATGTCGGACGCGCGGTGCTGTAGCGCCTGAAACGAGCCGATCGGCGTCCCGAATTGCTTGCGGGTCTTCAGATATTCGGTCGTGATCTCGGTCGCCTCGCTCATCGCGCCGACACCTTCCGCGCACAAGGCCGCGATCGCTTCGTCGAGCGTCGCCGCCACGGCGCCCGCCGCGCCCTCGGAATCGCCGAGTACGTCTTCCACGCGCGCGTTGACAAAGCCGATTTCCGCCGCCCGCTGACCGTCTTGCGTTTCATAGCCGCGACGCAAAACGCCCGTGGCGCCGGCGTCGATGACGAACAGGCCGAGGCCCGCGCGCTCGCGCCGCCCGCCCGCCGTGCGCGCCAGCACGATCAGCTTTTGCGCGCTGTCGCCGTTGATGACGAGACCCTTCTCGCCGTTGAGCGCGAAACCGGACCCGTCCCTCGTCGCCGTCGTCGCGACGTCGAACGGATTCCAACCCGCCGCCCGCTCGGCGTGGGCGAGCGCCAACCGCAGTTCGCCGGTGGCGACCGAGCCCAGCAGAGAAGCCCGTTGTTCGGCGCTGCCGGCATGTTTGACGGCGCCGCCGGCGAGCACGACGCTCGCCATATAGGGCTCCAGCGCCAAGGAGCGCCCGAACGCCTCGGCTATCAGCATGCGCTCGACCGCGCCGCCGCCATAGCCACCGTCTTGTTCGGAAAACGCCGCGCCGAGCAGACCCATTTCAGCATATTGCGACCAAAGCGCCTCGGAGAAGCCCAGTGGATCTTTCTTGTAAGCTTTGCGCTGCTCGAAGCCGTATCTGTCCTTCAAAAGTCGCGTAAGATTGTCGGCGACGAGGCTTTGTTCTTCGGTGAGATCGAAATCCATGGTCAGAGCCCCAGAATGGCCTTGGCGATGATCGAGCGCTGAATCTCGTTCGATCCGCCGTAAATCGAAACCTTGCGCGTATTGAAATAGGTCGGCGCGATGGTCGAGGCCCAATCGGGGCCGATCGACGGCTCGTTCCAACGCTCGCCGTCCTCGCGCTCGGGCTCGAACGGCAACGCATAGGGGCCGACGACGTCCATCAGTAATTCGGTCGTCGCCTGCTGAAGCTCGGAGCCCTTGATCTTGAGCACCGAAGACATCGGATTGGGCTTACCCTTTTCCACTTTGCCGGCGGCGGAGATCACCCGCATCTGCGTCATTTCCAGAGCCTTCAGCTCGACCTCGACGGCGGCGAGCTTCATGCGGAACACGGGATCATCCATCTTCGGCTTGTCCCCGTAGGTCGGCAGTTCGGCGAGGCGGCGGATTTTGGCGAGCCTAGCCTTGGAGACGCCAACGCGCGCGATGCCGTTGCGCTCGTTGCTGAGCAGGAATTTTGCGTAGTCCCAGCCCTTGTTCTCCTTGCCGACGATGTTTTCCGCCGGGATGCGCACGTTGTCGAAGAACACCTCGTTGACCTCGAAGCCGCCGTCGATCGTCTGAATCGGGCGGACGGTGACCCCCGGCGTCTTCATGTCGCAAAGGAAGAACGAAATGCCCTCCTGCTTCTTCACGCTGGCGTCGGTGCGCGCCAGCACGAATATCCAGTCGGCGTATTGCGCCAGGGTCGTCCAGGTCTTCTGGCCGTTGATCACCCAGCTATCGCCGTCGAGCTTGGCGGCGGTGCGCAGGCCCGCGAGGTCCGATCCGGCGCCCGGCTCGGAAAAGCCCTGGCACCACCATTCGGTGAGATCGGCGATGTGCGGCAGAAAGCGCGCCTTTTGCGCCTGCGTGCCAAAAGTGTAGATGACCGGCCCGACCATGCTGGTGCCGAAGGCCAGCGATTCCGGCGCGTGGCCGGCCTGGATTTCGTCGTTGAAGATCGACAGTTGCACTGGAGTCCACCCCGTGCCGCCCCATTCGACCGGCCAATGCGGGACCGACCAGCCCCGGCCGTGTAGGATGCGCGTCCAGGTTACGATGTCGTCGCGGCTCGGGTGGCGCCCGGAGCTGAGCTTTTCGCGAATCGGAGCGGGCAGATTTTTGGCGACGAAATCCCGGATTTCCCCGCGGAACGTCATTTCCTCTGCAGTGAAACTGAGGTCCATCGTCGCCTCCCTTGTTATCGTATCGCGCTGAACCACTTTTCCGACAATTGGGCGGCGGGGTCAATGCGGTTGGGGGCACAGGCTATCGGTAAGTCGGAGCGGGCGCGGCGCCATATCTTTCGGCAAGACGCCAAAACCAGTCCTGGTCAATATCCATTTCGCGCGAGTGCTCCACGATGCTCGGCGACGCTCTGTCGAAAAAGGCGTAGTAAAGCGCTTCGTCGTCGTGGCGCGCGTTGTAGGCTATGACATCCGGTTGAGTGGCGAGGTTATGAAGCGCCTTGGACCAAGTCTGGGGGACATCATGGGGACGTCCCCTATGGGTGACTTCAGTGGTTGCGCCTAATCTCCCCAGGCCGACGCCTGCCAGTTTGATGAGCTTAAGGTCGCGCGTCAGACGCATCCTCGCTCTTGCCTTCTCGCGGATCAAATCGAGAGGAAGCAACTTTCGACGGGGCGTCCGCAAAAACGTTTCGGCGAATGCGCCTCGAATGCTCTGGGCGGCGTAAAGCACGCCGTAAGCGCCATCGGGGGCGTTCATTCGGCACCTCCGGCTGCGATCGAAAAAAATTCGGGTCATGGACGATATTGAAGAGTCTCTCGACGATCGCTCCCGATTCGAGGACCAGGATTTCCGGCGCGCGCGCGACGAGATCGGGCGGCGGAAATGGGCGGCTCAAGCGCCTTGCTCACCATAGCTTTCGGCGGCTTCGACAACTCTTTCAACCTCCCCATTTCTCAGGAGATCGATTGGCTTTGCATCGTCGAGCGGCGAGCTTGGGTTGACCAGAAAGTTCAAAATCGCAAGGCCGTTTTCGGTCCGCAAGGCCTTCGCGAGGGCCTGCAGGCCCTCGACGACAGCGCCGTCATCGGTAAATTGCGCGACCGGGTAGAAACGCTTGTTGTTGGGACCCGGAACAGCCAGCATCTTGCCGTCTCGAACGCGCTTTTCGATGCTTTGCCTAGTGACGCCGTTAAAGAGTTTACGCACGTCTTCCAGGCTATAGCTGCCGCCGGACTCCAACAGATCCTGCGCCGCGATTTCCTTGCCCCTCAGAACGGCCCTTGCTCGGGCGCTCGGAACAAATGCGGCATCCCCGATGTCCGTCCCGGACCTGTCCGCGTCTCGGGATTTCAAACTGGCTTCGTCGCGACCATTAAGCCGGTCAAGAATCGGAACTTTTGTCTCGCTAGGGAAGGTCCGGACGGATAGTACGGGCTCGGCCAGCGCTGTTGCCAGGAACTCGGCAACGAGCGAAGAAAGCCTGACGTTTGAACCCACCACGCCATGTATAACAAGCTCGCCCCGGCCGGTCCATCTGATCAATGCGCCAGTGATCGCTCGCACTTGGCCCGGTCGCAGTTCACGCGAGATTACCCGCGCAATGCGCATGGGCATTTCCACGCCCTCCGCAGCCAAATCGACTCTAAATCTCTCGTTTGACGGGGAGCCCTGCCTTATTCCGAGCGCGCTTCGCCAGCGACGA
>Ga0302157_10001158_pt1 | contig 32903 bp, 27 predicted proteins | sample I_Bog_N3_3_FD_193502 | JGI IMG/M metagenome (GOLD analysis project Ga0302157, IMG submission 193502) | Peat permafrost microbial communities from Stordalen Mire near Abisko, Sweden - I_Bog_N3_3 | ecosystem: Environmental > Terrestrial > Soil > Wetlands > Peat | place: Sweden: Abisko, Stordalen...
GGATTGAGCGCCGTCATCGGGTCCTGCGGGATCAGCGCCACGCGCTCGCCAATCAGGCGGCGGCGCGCCGCCGCGGGGAAAGTGAGCAAATCCCGCCCCTCGAAGCGAATCTCGCCCGACGTCACCTGCACCGTGCGTGGCAGGATGCCGAGAATGGCCTTGCCGATCGTCGACTTCCCCGCGCCGCTTTCGCCGACGAGTCCGAGCGTCTCGCCGCTCGCGACGCGAAGCGAAATGTCGCGAAGGATCGGCGTCGCGTCGCGGTCGGACACCACGCCAAGGCCGGATATGGCGAGCACGGCCAAGCTCATCGCCGCATCACCGGATCGAGCGCCCGGCGAAGGCCTTCGCCGAGCAGGTTGAAAGCCAAAACCGTCAGGAACAGCATCGTCAGCGGCGCCGCGAGAATCCACCAGCCCTGATGCATGAGTTGGCGACCCTGCGCGATCATGCCGCCCCAGGTCGGCGTATCGGAGGAAACGGACAGGCCGACGAAGGACAGGATCGCCTCGACGATGACAGCGATGCCCATCTCCAGGCTGACGAGCGCGATGAGCACGGGAAGCACGTTGGGAAAGATTTCGCGCGCCAGAATGCGCGACCGCGAAAAGCCTATCGCGCGCGCCGCGGTGACATAGTCGGCGCTCGCCTGGGTCATCGTTTCCGCGCGCACGACGCGGCAGAAACGCGTCCAATCGATGAGGGTGATCGCCGCGATGACGGAGCCGACGCCGGCGCCGACCACGGCGACGAGCAGGATCGACAGCAGCACCGGAGGAAACGCCATCCAGATCTCGACAAACCGCGAAATCGTCGCATCGACCCAGCCGCGTCGCCACCCCGCGATCAGGCCCAGCCCCGAACCCAACACCGCGGCGAGGGTGGAGGCGACGAAGGCGACGGTCAGCGCGATCCGCGACCCATAGATGACGCGCGAAAGCGCGTCGCGCCCGAGGTCGTCGGTTCCGAGCCAATGACCCGGCTCGGCGCCGACGATCCACGCCGGCGGCGTCGCGCCCAGGATGATGTCCTGTTCCAGGGGATCGCTGGGCGCGATCCACGGCGCGCCGAGCGCGAGAATGATCAGCAGCACGACGAACCCGCCGCCGGCGACGACCTTGGGATCGCCAAGGCAGGCGCGCAATCCGTCCCAGCGCCGCGCGCGCCTGGAGGCGTCAGCCATGCCGCAACCTCGGATTGGCGGCGGCGACGAGCAAATCGACGATTCCGTTGACGATGATGAACAGCCCGCCAAACACCAGCGTCAGGCCCTGGATCAACGGCAGATCGCGGTTGATGACGGCGTCGACAGCCATGTTGCCGATGCCGGGATAGGAAAAAATCCGTTCGATGATGACCGTGCCGCCAATCAGGAAGGTGAACTGCACGCCGGTGAGCGCGAGCGTCGGCGCCACAGCGTTGCGCAGCGCCTCCTGAAGCACGAGACGCAGTCGCGACATGCCTTTCAGGCGCGCGAGCAGAACATAATCCTGCACCATCGCCTCGCGCAGAGACTCCTTGAGCACGCGCGTGATGATTGAAGCCAGAGGCAGGCCGAGCGCCAGCGTCGGCATGATCATGTGTCTGGCGATGTCGACGAGGACGGAAAACCTCAGCGTCAGCAGGCTCTCGATCAGATAGAAGGGTGTGACGAAACGTACGCCGAGGCTCGGGTCGATGCGCCCGGAAAGCGGCAGCACGGGCGCGAAGACGCCAAACGCCAGCACGAGCAGGAACGCCCAAATGAAATCCGGCACGGCCAGAAACAGGCCGTTGACCGCATCCACCAGCGGCGCCATGGCCGTATCCGCGATCAGCGCGCCAAACACCGCGACGGCGCCCCCCAGCGCCGCCGCGAAAACGAGCGAGGCCATCGCCAGTTCCAACGTCGCGGGCAGGCGCTCGGCGAGCAATTCCAGCACATGCCGATGCAAGGAAATCGAGGTTCCGAGATCGCCATGCGCGAGATCCCGGGCCCAGACCACGAACTGCGCTAGCAGTCCCGCGTCGAGGCCGTAATGGGCGCGCAACGCGGCGATATCCGAGGGCGAAGCGCCAGGCGAAATCATCATGGCGATCGGGTCGCCGGGCACCACCCGCAACAATACGAACACGATGACGGCGACGCCGATCATCGTGATCGCGGCCATGCCCAGCCGTTGCAACAGGCCCGAAGTCATTCTCGGGCCGCCGCCCGAATCGAGGAGCGCGGGGCTGCTCTCACGTTCCGCGCTCCCCTTTGCTCAGCCCTTGGAAACCAGCGTCGGCTGCAACGCGCCGGTCCCGTTGGCCACGACCTTCAGCGACGACTTGTAGATGATCGGCTGCGAATATTGCACCAGCGGGATCACGTAACCCTTTTCTGCGATGTATTTGTCCACCGCCTTCCAACCGGCGATGCGCTTGGCCTCGTCCTTCTCGCCCCACAGCGGTCCGATCAGGTCGTCGACATCCTTGGACTTCCAGGCGGAGTTGGGCGAGTATGAGAACATCGCGAAGCCGGTCGAGCAAGTGGGATCGCCGATCGCATCGCCCCAGTTGTAGAAGGCCATCGGCGCCAGCTTGTGCCCGGCGCGAAGCTCGTAATGCTTGGCGATTTCGTAGACCTCGATATTGGCTTCGATGCCGACCTTGCGCCACATGCCGACGATCGCCTGAATGGTTTCATAGTCCTTGGGTTTGAAGCCGCGCGTCGTCTGGATCGTGAACTTGACGGGTTTTTCGGGCGAATAGCCGCTGGCGGCCAGCAGCTTCTTCGCCTTCTCGGGATCGTAGGGCGTTTTGATCGAGGGGTCATAGGCCTCATAGCCGGGTGCGTCGAGCGTATCGATCGGCGTCGCGTAGCCGCGCAGCAGCCGCTTGGCGATCAACTCCTTGTCGATCGCGGCGATCGCCGCCAGGCGGACGTTATCGTCCAGCATTTCCTTCTCGACATTGGTGATGAAGATCATCCCGATATCGGTGATCGGCTGGCAGACGCCGGCCAGTCCCGGTTTGGCTTTCAGACGGTCGTATTCCTCATAAGGGATCTCGAGCGTCACGTCCGAGGAGCCGCTTTCGATCTCCGCGACGCGGCTCGTGCCGTCGGGCACGAATTTGAAGACGACCGTCTCGAAGGCAGGCTTAGGGCCCCAGTATTTGTCGTTGCGCTTCAGACGCAGGAACGCATTGCCCTGATATTCATCGACCATGTAAGGGCCCGTGCCGATGGGTTTTTTCTCGAAGCCGTCGGCGCCGACCTTCGTGTAATAGGCCTTGGGCAGCACATAGCCCGTCAGGAACGCCATCCACTTGAAGATCGTCGGATCGAAATTTTTGCAGTCCGCGGTGATGCGCTGGCCCTCGACCTTGAAATTGACGAGCGAAGCCCAGACGAACGCAACGGGGTTGCCGCCGTTGGCATCGCCCGCGCGTTGGATCGACCACACGATGTCCTCGGGCGTCAGCGGCGAGCCGTCGTGCCAGACGACGCCTTCGCGCACGTCCATCCACGCCTTGCTCTTGTCATCGTTCCAGCCCCATTTGGTCAACAGGCCCGGGGCCAAAGCCAGATCGGGGTCCTGACCGACATATTGATCGAAAATCGAACGATAGATCGCCTGGATGGTTGGATTGACCGACGAAGGTCCGACGCAGGGGTCGAACGAGGGCAGGTTGACGTTGAATGCGATCGTCAGCGTATCCGTTGCCTGAGCCTGCGCTCCGCCGCCCAAAAGAAGCCCGGTCAGAAAACTGGCGCCGCCGAAGGCCAGCGCTTCGCGTCGATTCAACTGAACCATTTGGATCTCTCCCTTATCTCGTCACTACGAGCGCCGCCGCCGTCGTCGGATTTCCCGGCCGCCAACGAGCCCTCGAAACGTATACTCCCTGGCGTCGCCGCCTCGTTCTATCGGCGCCCCGGTCCGCGAGGCGCGAACCAACTCCCTCGCTCGCCCCGCGTAAGCGCATTTGAATACATGCGATTTCATATATAATTCCATGTCGCGATCGGGTGTCAAGGGCCATTCAATCCCCGGAAATGGCAATTTTTTCCGGTAAGCCGGGCGGGGCGTGCGCGGCGTCATTTGGCCGTTGACAAGCGGTCCGGGATAAAAATATGCTTTTGCACAGGAATTGATCGCGTCGGGCCGCGACGCGTCGTGGAGGTCCGAAATGGCGGAACGCTCATTCGCACGCGAGGTCGAGGATCTGAAGCTCGGCGCCGGGGACGTGTTTCGCGGCGAAGGCATTCTCGCGATCACGAAGGCCTTGTTGCAATCGGGCGTCTCCTATGTTGGCGGCTATCAGGGCGCGCCGATTTCTCATCTGATGGACGTGCTCGCCGACGCGAAGGACGTGCTCGAGGATCTCGGCGTGCATTTCGAGACTTCGGCGTCCGAAGCGACGGCGGCGGCGACGCTTTCGGCGTCCGTAATGTATCCGATCCGCGGCGCCGTGACCTGGAAGTCGACGGCGGGAACGAATGTCGCGGCCGACGCGCTGTCCAATCTGTCTTCGGGCGGCGTGACCGGCGGCGCGATGATCATCATCGGCGAGGATTACGGCGAAGGCTCCTCGATCATGCAGGAGCGCAGCCACGCTTTTGCGCTGAAGTCGCAGATCTGGCTGCTCGATCCTCGCCCTAATCTGCCGACCATGGTGCGTATGGTCGAGGCGGGCTTCGAACTCTCCGAAGCCTCCCATACGCCCGTCATGCTCGAAGTGCGGATTCGCGCCTGCCATGTGCATGGCCAGTTCGTCTGCAAGGACAATCAGAAGCCGAAGTACACGTTGCGCGAGGCGCTCGAGCATCCCATCCGCGACGTCAATCGGATCGTCCTGCCGCCGGCGTCCTTCCTTCACGAGAAAGACAAGTTCGAGCGCCGCATGCCGGCCGCGATCGAATTCGTCAAGTCGCGCAAACTCAATGAGGTGTTTGGTCCCGCGAACGGCGAAATCGGCCTCGTCGCGCTCGGCGGCATTTACAACAACGCCATGCGCGCGTTGCAATATCTCGGTCTCGCCGACGGCTACGGCGAGTCTTCCGCGCCGCTCTATGTGCTCAACGTCGCCTATCCCTTGATTGAAGACGAGTTGATCGACTTCTGCCGCGGCAAGAAGGCGGTGCTGGTCATCGAGGAAGGCGCGCCCGACTATATCGAGCGCGACCTCAACACCATCCTACGCCGGCGCGACATCCAGACCCGAGTTTCGGGAAAGGACGTGTTGCCGATGGGCGGCGAATATACCGCGCCGGTGCTGACCAAGGGCATCCGCGAATTCCTGGCCATTTACGCGCGGGAAATGTTGGGCAACGAACCGCCGCGGCCCGACCCGTCCGCCGTGCTTGCCGACCCTCGCGTAAAGGCGCTGGCCGAGGTGGTGCCGGCGCGACCGCCGGGTTTCTGCATCGGCTGCCCGGAGCGGCCGATCTTCGCGGCGATGAAACTGGTCGAGGAGGAGCTTGGGCAGCATCACGTGTCTGCCGACATCGGCTGCCATCTGTTTTCGATCCTGCCGCCGTTCAATATCGGCGCGACGACGATGGGCTATGGCCTGGGGCCGGCCTCGGCTTCGGCCTTCAACGTGCCGGCCTCGAAGCGCTCGATTTCCGTGCTCGGCGACGGCGGCTTCTGGCACAATGGGCTGGTGTCCTCGATCGGCAATGCGGTGTTCAACAAACACGACGGCGTCACCATCATCGTCGACAATTTCTATTCGGCGGCGACGGGTGGGCAGGACATCATGTCCTCCCGGGCGCAAAATCCGCGGCGCAAGACCAACAACAGCATCGTCAACGCCGTGCGCGGCATCGGCGCCAAGTGGGTGCGACAGATCGACCGCACTTACGATGTCGCCGCGATGCGCGACGCGTTGCGCGAGGCCCTGACGACCAAGGAGAAGGGGCCGAAAATCATCGTCGCTTCGTCCGAATGCATGTTGAACAAGCAGCGCCGCGTGCGGCCGCTGATGAATAAGGCGATCCAGTCTGGCGAGCGCATCGTGCGCGAAAAATTCGGCGTTGACGAGGACATCTGCACCGGCGACCATGCCTGTATCCGGCTCTCGGGCTGCCCCTCGCTGACGGTCAAGCAAACCGACGATCCATTGAAGGACGATCCGATCGCGGCGATCGACGAAAACTGCGTCGGCTGCGGCAATTGCGGCGAAGTCGCCGAAGCGGCGGCGCTCTGTCCGTCGTTCTACCGCGCCGAGATCCTTCACAACCCCAACGCCTTCGATCGCTGGATAGAGCGGGTGCGTTCGAGGGTGATTGGCTGGTTCGAGGAGCGCCGCAATCGCGGCCGCGTGCGTCTCGCGGGAGAGGCTGCGTGAGCAACGCCAGTGGCCGTGCGCTGGGAGCCGTTTCGCAGCGCATTTCGCTCGCCATTCTCGCGATGGGCGGGCAGGGCGGCGGGGTGCTGGCGGATTGGATCGTCGCGCTGGCGGAAGCGCAGGGCTGGGCGGCGCAATCGACTTCGGTGCCCGGCGTCGCGCAGCGCACCGGCGCGACCATCTACTACATCGAAATGGCGCCGCCCAGGGCTGGCGTCCCTCCGGTTTTCGCGCTGATGCCGACGCCGGGCGACGTCGACATCGTCATGGCTTCAGAATTGATCGAAGCCGGCCGTTCGGTGCTTCGGGGCCTGGTCACGCCGGATCGCACCACGCTGATTGCCTCCACCCACCGCGCCTTCGCGGTCGCCGAGAAACAGTCGCCGGGCGACGGCTCCGCGGATCCGGCCATCGTCTCGCTCGCCACCGAATTCGCCGCCAAGCGCATCATCGCCTTCGACATGGAGGCGATGGCGAAGGCGAAGGGCAGCGTGATCTCGGCTACGCTGTTTGGCGCCTTGGCGGCGACCGGCGGTCTGCCGTTTCCACGTTCCGCCTTCGAGGCGGCGATCCGCGCCGGCGGCGCAGGCGTCGAGGCGAGCCTCAGAGCGTTCACGGCGGCCTTCGATCAGACGAATGCCAAGCCCATCGAACCGATCCGCCGCTACCCGGAAAAGCGGTTCGCCCACTGGCCGGAGCGCACGGGCAACGACGAACTCGACAAGATCGGCGCGCGCTTGCGGGCGTTTCCGGAAATCGTCCAACCGATGCTCGCTGCGGGGGCGCGAAAACTCGTCGATTATCTCGATCCCGCCTATGCGCTCGAATATCTGGAACGGGTGGGAATGCTGTTCGATCTCGATCGCGCCCACGGCGGCGAAGCCAAGGCGTTCGCCTTCACGGTCGCCGCGGCCAAATATCTCGCCGGGGCGATGGCCTATGACGACATAGCGCGCGTCGCCGATCTGAAGATCCGCGAGTCGCGGCAAAAACGGGTGCGTAGCGAAGTGGGCGCCGCCCCGGATACGATCGTCACGACGACCGAATATTTTCATCCGCGCGTCGAGGAGCTTTGCGGCTCGCTGCCCAAGGCCTGGGGCGAATGGCTCGAGGCGCGGCCGGGTCTGGTTGGAATTCTAAGACCCTTGGTTGATCGAGGTCGCCGCATTCGGACCAATACGATATCAGGCTATCTGCTGCTCGCCGCCGTCGCGTCCCAGGGCGCGAAGCGTCGTGGTTCCCTGAGATATGCGCGTGAGAAGGCGCATATCGACGGTTGGCTGACGGCGGCCAGTCAGGCGCTCGAGGCGCGCTACGAACTGGGCGTCGAAACGCTGGGCTGTCGCCGGCTGGTCAAAGGCTATTCGGACACTTACGCGAGAGGACTGTCCAAGTTCGACCGTGTGATGGCGGCGGCGCCACTCCTCGCGGGGCGGGAAGATGGACCCGTCTGGATGGACCGCCTGAAGCGCGCCGCGCTCGCCGACGAGAAGGGAGTGGCGCTCGATGGCGTGTTGAAGACCATCTCGACGTTGTGAGGCGGCGAGCAGTCAGATCTCATGTTTGCGAATGTTGTAGATCACCTTGTGCAGCGTCGCGGTGAACGCCTTGTATTCCTCGTTGTCGACGCCGTCGAACAGCTTCAGCAACAGATCGTACATCATCGGCCAGACCCGCGAAAACGCCTCGCGTCCCGCCTGAGTGATGTCGACGTCCCGGACGCGCAAGTCTTCGGCGCGCGGTTTGCGGACGATGAAGCCCTGCTCCTCCAGCGCATCGAGCGTGCGGCTCATCGTCGATTGCTCGGTCAGGGCATAGAGCGAGAGCTCGTTGATGGTGACGGGCGAGGAAATGCTCAGCACCGCCAGCGCCCGCATCTTCGCCGTCGTCATGTCGTGCGCCTTGAGCGCGGCGGCGAGATGCGTCGTCCAGGTCAACGACACATTGTTGATCAGATAGGGCGCGAATTGTTGCAACCCAATCTGCCCGAGTGAAGGTCGCAAGCCGGCGCCGGCGCCGCGACTCCAGGGCGGATCCTCGAAGGGCGAATTTCTCGGCGGCGGCTGGTCGGTCATCAAAGCGCGTTGGCGAGTAGGAACCCCGAGCCGCCGCCGAGACCGGGCCCCGGATGCGTCGAGGCGCCGATGTGATAAAGGCCGGGGATCGCGGTGTTGTGATTGACGGAGCGGGAGAACGGACGCCAGAGGAAAAACTGGTCGATGCCGCAATAGCCGCCGTAAGGGTCGCCGCCGACGAGGTTGACATTGATCGCTTCCAGATCCGCCGGCGAATAGCATTTTCGCGCAATCACGTGCGCCTGGAAATTCTCGATGTGGCTCGAGAACAAAGCCTCGACGCGATCCGCGTAAGCTTCGCGGACGTCCTCCGTCCAGCGTCCGTCGGCCGGCGTGGCGATCTCGCCCTTGGCGTCTCCTTTCAGCACTCGCGGCGCCTCGGGCAATTGCAACCAAAGGATAGCCTTGCCCTCGGGGGCGCGTGACGGATCGAGCGCGGTGGGTTGGCCGACGCAGATCGTCGGCTCCGCGGGCAGCAGGCCGCGTTCGCATTCGTTGGCCGCGCGCGAGACGCCGTCCAGCCCCGGCGTCACATGCAGCAGCGCGACCTTGCCCAGCTCTGCGCCGCCCTTCCAGATCGGCGCCGCATCGAGCGCATAATGGATCTGCATGTCGCCCTTGCCGTAACGGTAGTGTTTCAGCGACTGCATCGCTTCCACGGAGGCGGGATGATCGCGCAACAAGCGCCCGTAAAGCTGCGTTGGCGTCATCGAACAGATGACGCCCCGCGTCGCGTCGATCCGCTCGCCGGAAGCGAGCCGCACGCCGCTCGCTCCGCCATAGGCGCCGATTTCGATGCGCTCCACGTCCGCGCCGCACTGGATGCGCCCGCCCTGATCCGTGATCAGGCGCTCGAAGGCGGTGAGCAGGGTCTTCGCCCCACCCACCGCAATCGGGCAACCGGCAAGCTCGACGGCAAAGGCGATGACCTTGATCATCTCAGCGGAATAGGCGCTCTCCGGATTCAGGCCGCAGTGAAGCCCCCAGGGCGCCCAGAGCGCGTGAATGTCCTGCGAAATGTAAGTGGATTCGAGATAGTGCCGCGACGGCCGCATCGCCTCGCCGAACCAGGCGGCGAGGGCGCGCGGGCCTCGTTTCCAAGCCTCGCGGGCGATCGTCATCGCCATCTGTCGCGACCAAAGCTGACCGCCGAGCAACGCGAACACAAAGGGCGCATCGGCGCCCATCTGGTCCATCTCCCGGGCGAAGCTCAGGCCATCGCCCGAGGCGAGCGCCTCGAAAGTCGCGACGTTGCGCTTGCGATCCATCGCGTATAGCACATGCGAACCGTCCGGCCGCAGGACGCCGGTCGGCAGCGGACTGTGAGCGACCGCGAAACCACGAGCCTCGAGATCCTTGCCTATGGCGCCATAGGCCGGAGAGGTGAGAAACAGGACGAGCGTCGTCGCCATCACGTCGTGGAGGAAGCCCGGCGCGGTGACTTCTTCCGTGCGCAGGCAACCGCCGACGCGGTCATTGCGTTCGAGCAACAGGACCTTGCGGCCCTTCCTGCCGAGCAGGACCGCGGCGACGAGGCCATTGACGCCGCCGCCGACGATGATGTGATCGACGCTCGCCATGGTTTCGACTCAAGCGGGAACGAGCGCCAGGGCGCGCACCGGCGAACCCGTGCCGTCGATGAACTTCAATGGCGCCGCGATCAGCACCGCGCCCTTCGGCGGCAGTTCGTCGAGATGGCAGAGGCTGGCGAGGCCGTAGCGATTGGCCTGATGCATCAGCGTGTGAGCGGGGAACGGAGGATTCATTCCGCCCGCCGAACCGGCGTCCGTGCCGACCGTCTCGGAACCCCAGCCGATCACGCCCTTGCCGATCAGATAGGTGATCGCCTCGGCCGTCGGTCCCGGAGAATGCGGGCCGTTGGCGTCGGCGTTGAGGAAGGTCTCGGAGCGGTCGCCGCGCTTATACCAATCGGTGCGCAACACGACCCAGGTGCCGGCTTCGATCTCGCCGTGCTGCTTCTCCCAGTCCTGGATGCTTTCGACCGTGAGCAAATAGTCCGGGTTGGCGCTCGCTTCCGCGGAGCGGTCGATGACGTTCACGGGCGCGACGAAGTTTTTGGGGGGTATCGTGTCGGTCGTCCCGTCCGCGTAATCCTTGCCGCTGATCCAATGGCGGGGCGCGTCGAAATGCGTGCCCGTGTGCTCGCCGAGTTCGAGCCAGTTCCAGGCCCAGTACGGTCCGTCGGAATCATATTTCGAGATAGCGTGAACCTTGACCGGCGGCGTGTTCTTGAAGAGTTCCGCGGGCAGATAAATGACGGGAGTTTCGGGACCTAGCGGCGCCGTGAGATCCACGACCCGGACCGCGCCCGTGAGCAGCCCCGACGCGAGGTCGGCGAGCGACGAACCTGAACTCATTTGCGTCCTCCGATTTCGCGCCTCTTCCGTCGGGCCGAGGCCTCGCCCGGGGCGCAATGGCGCGAGCTTAGGCGGGAAAATATGATTTTGCAACAATCAGCGGCGCTGGAATTTCATCGTTTCGTACGACGCGGGCAAAGCCGCTGGCGTTTTTGGATATTGCGTATCGGCCTGGATTGCGGCAAGTTTGACGCATGAGGGATTGAAGCTCCGCGACGCGGCGTTCGAAGCGGGTCGCGGCGCTCTTCTCGATTGCTTGGATATGCATGGAGTTGGGCGGGGGCATGCATGGCGTATGACGCGGTGGTCATTGGCGCGGGACACAATGGACTGGCCGCAGCCGTGAGGCTTGCCGAGAAGGGCTGGCGCGTCGCGGTCGTCGAAGGCAAGAGCGAACCCGGCGGCGCGGTGAAGACGCGGGAACTGACGCTGCCGGGGTTCCGCCACGACGTCTGCGCGATGAACCTTTCGATGTTCGCCGGCTCGGCCTTCTTCCAGGCGCACAAGGACGCGCTCCTGGCCCAGGGGTTGGGTTTCGCGCCGGTGGAGGATTGCTTCGCGACCGTGTTTCGCGACGGGACCTATCTCGGCGTCAGCAAGACGCTCGACAAGACGCTCGACCGCATCCTGGCGATTTCGGTGGCGGACGCTCAGGCCTGGCGAGAAATGCTGGCGCGCTTCGGCGGCGACGCGCCGTTCCTGTTCGCGCTGCTCGGTTCGCGGATGCCGTCCTGGGACGTGGCGAAACTCGTCGCAAAGGCGTGGCGCGAGAAGGGGACGTCCTGGCTGTTCGACACGCTCAAATTGCTGCTGGCGACGCCGCGCGATTTTCTCGACGCGCATTTCGAGCATCCCAAGGTCAAGGCGATGATGGCCGCCTGGGGCCTGCATCTCGACTTCGCGCCCGACGTCGCCGGCGGCGCCTTGTTTCCGTATCTGGAAAGCATGGTCAATCAGAGCTTTGGCATGGTGATCGGCCAGGGCGGCGCCAATACGATCGTCAAGGCGATGGTCGGCGCGCTGAAGGCCAAGGGCGGCGAGCTGCATCTGGGCGATTGCGTGGCGCGCGTCGAAATTCAGGGCGGCGCGGCGACCGGCGTGACATTGAAAAGCGGTAAGCGGCTCGACGCCAAGGCGGTGATTTGCAACGCGCATCCGCAAATCCTGTTCAGCGATCTGGTGGCGGCCGACGCCGCGCCGGCGAAAGTCCGCGGCGACGTCGCGAAATTTCGCGCGGGGCCCGGTACGATGATGCTGCATCTGGCGCTCGACGATTTGCCGGACTGGCGCGCCGGAGAAGCGCTGCGCGGGTTCGCCTATGTTCATGTCGCGCCGGACCTCGAAATGATGTCGCGCGCCTATGCCGAGGCGTCAGCGGGCCTGCTCCCGGCCGAACCCGCGCTCGTGGTCGGCCAACCCTCGGCGATCGACGCTTCCCGCGCGCCTCCCGGCAAGCACGTGCTCTGGGTTCAGGTGCGGGTGCTGCCGGCGGAAATTCGCGGCGATTCGCTCGGCCTAATAAAGGCCCAAAATTGGGACGAAGCGAAGGAGCCCTACGCCGAGCGCGTTCTCGACATTCTCGAATGCTACGCGCCGGGCCTGCGGGCGCGCGTGCTCGGCCGTTGCGTGTTCTCGCCGCTCGATCTGGAACGCGAGAATCCGAATTTGATCGGTGGCGACAACCTTTCGGGCAGCCACCATCTCGATCAGAACTTCTTCCTGCGGCCCGTCGCCGGCTGGTCGCGCTATCGCACGCCCGTACGCAATCTCTATCTCTGCGGCGCCTCGACCTGGCCGGGCGCGGGCACCGGCGCCGGATCCGGCTTCCTGCTCGCCAAGATGTTGGCGGGTTGACGCCATTCTTTGACATTTAAAGCATCGCGTGGTGAATGCCCGGCGTGGGAGTTCGTTGCTTGCCAGGACGCCGTGAGCGAAATTATCGAACCGTCTGACGCCGCCGATATGGAGATCCTCGTCCAAGGGACGCGGAAGGGCCAGAAGACGCAACTGCGACTCTGGCTGCGGATGCTTTCGATCACCAAGCTGGTGTCGCAGGAGATTCGCCGCCGGCTGCGGACCGAGTTCGACGCGACGTTGCCGCAATTCGATCTGCTCGCCCAGCTCTATCGAGAGCCCGACGGGTTGCGTCTGGGCGAGATTTCGCGCCGTACGATGGTGACCAACGGCAATATCACCGGGCTCGCCGACCGGCTGGAAGCCGACGGACTGATACAGCGCGAGGCTTTGGACGGCGACCGCCGCGTGACCGTCGCCAAGCTGACGCGCAAGGGCCGTGAGACTTTCGCCGTCATGGCCAAGACCCACGAGGGCTGGTTGCGCGAACTGATGGGCGACGTCGACGATTCCACGCTCGACGAGGCGCTGAGCCTGCTGGCGCAAGTCAAGGCCTCCGCTAGCCGAAGGCTGGCCGCGAGCGAAGACTGATCAACGACGTTTCAGCGTCTCGCGTGGCGTCTCGCCGTAGCGTTGCCGATAGGCCGCGGCGGCGCGGCCGAGATGACCAAGCCCGACGGAATAGGCGATTTCGCTGATCGAGGTGGAAGCCGCGGGATCCCGGAGGCGACGGCGGAACAGTTCCAGACGCTTGCCCTGAATGCTCTCGGTCAGCGTGGCGCCGTGGATCCTGCGATAGGTGTTTTGCAATGAGCGGAGGTTGGCGCCAGCGGCGCGCGCGATATCCGCGATCGCGATCGAATCGGCGATATGCGCGTCGATATAGGCCTCGGCGCGACGCACCGCGCCGGGCGCCGCCTCGCGGGTCGGCGCCGCCAGGACGTTGGATTGATTGTGAGCGAGGCCGGTCAATAGCAGCGTCGTCAGCGCGTCTTGCAGCAGCGCCTGATAGGACGCCGGCGCGCCGTTTTCGGCCGCGGCCGTCAAGAGCTCGAGATGTCCGAGGATATGACGTCCTGTGGGCGAGGCCATCGCAATCGCCACGTCGAATTCGAGCGACTTCGCGGTGCGGCCCGTGAGCGCTTCGAACTGCCTGAGCATCGCGTCGCGTCGAATGAGCGCAATCACTTTCTCGCAGCCTTCGCGCCAGACCATGCGGGTCGGCAAAGTCGGCGAGAGCAGCGAGGCGCGCTCGCCGGCGCCCGCTTCGACGGACTCGGACCCGCATCGAACCGCGGCGCCTCCGCGCAACGGCCATTGCAACAGGAAAAAAGCTCCAAGCTCGCCGGGGTCGATTTCCACTTCGGCGCCGTATGAGACGAAGTTTACCGAATAACCCGCCTGCGGAGCCGAATTGTGCCGCGCATGAAAGGCTCGCGGCCTGGCTTCTCGAGGCAAGAGAAAGTGCGGACAGAAAATCTGGCCGATCCTCTCGCGCGCCTCTTCGGGGCAGCGGGTGTCAACCAAGGCATGCCGCGCCAGCGGCGCATTCTCGTTCGTCAGAACCATGTCCGCCCTCGGAAGCCAGAACGAGGTTCGCAATCCGGATACAGGCTGCGCGTTCCGGATAGACCTGAGCGCAAAGCCGCGACAAGATGACGATACTTTAGATTTAAAAGACGCGGAAGCGAATTCCCAATGGACGAGATTTCGCTGTTCAAACAAGGCATGCGCCGCGTGTCCGGCGCCGTGACCATCGTCACCACGCTTGGGCCTCGCGGCGAGCGCCGAGGCGTCACCGCGACCGCCGTCTGCTCGCTCACGGCCGAACCGCCTGCCGTGATCGCCTGTATCCATCGCGAGACCTCGGTCGGCCAGCTCGCGCCGCTCAGCGGGATCTTTTGCGTCAACGTCCTGGCGCTCGACCAGCGGACGACCGCCGAGACCTTTGCCGGCCGTAGCGGGCATGTCGGCGAGGAGCGCTTCCGCGTCGGCGCCTGGGCGCGCCTCGTTTCAGGGGCGCCCACCCTGGAGGGCGCGCTTGCCTGTTTCGATTGCCGGCTGGAACGGTTCGTCGAATTCTCCAGCCATCTCTTGCTCGTCGGCGCGGTCTCGCGCACACTCATCGGCCAGAAAGCGGCGGAACCGCTGATTTATGTCGACGGGGGCTTCACCACCGCGACGCGCGAAATTCGTTCTGAAGGGAGAAAATGATGCGAGGGCTGAAGGACAGGACCGCGATCGTCTCGGGCGGGGCGACATTGATAGGTCAAGCTGTCGCCGAGACGCTGATTGGCTATGGCGCGAAGGTCGTGATCGCCGACATCAACGAGGTCGATGGCGAGGCCGCGGCGAAAAAGCTAGGCGCGATATTTTTACGCGCGGACATCACCAATGATGAGGAGGTCGGCGCGCTGGTCGCCAAGACCGTCGAGGCGACCGGCCGCCTCGATTTCCTGGTCAACGTCGCTTGCACCTATCTCGACAATGGCGCCGAGACTTCGCGCGCCGACTGGTTGAAGGCGCTCGACGTCAACATCGTCGGCTCGGTCGTGCTGATGCAGGCGGCGCGCACACATCTCAAGCTTAACAAGGGCGCGATCGTCAATTTCGGCTCGATCTCCTCGCGCGTCGCGCAGACCGGCCGATGGGTCTATCCGGTCTCCAAGGCGGCCATCCTGCAACTGACGCGCAATCAGGCGATGGACCTGGCGCCCGACGGCATTCGCGTCAACGCGGTCTCGCCGGGGTGGACCTGGAGCAACATCATGGTCCAACTGACGAACAACGACAGGGCGAAGACCGACAAGGTCGCCGGCACCTTTCATCTGCTGCGCCGCGCCGGCGATGCGACCGAGGTCGGGGAGGCCGTCGCCTTCCTGCTCTCCGACGCTGCGAGTTTCATCACCGGAACCGACATTCGCGTCGATGGCGGCTACACCGCGATGGGGCCGGAACGCGCCGACCCCGCCATACCGCTTCTTATGGAATGATGGTTTCACTCGAGGACAAGGGAGGTTTTTATGAAGAGAGAGCGTAAAATCACCATCGTCGGCGGCGGTCAGGCCGGGCTGCAACTGGGGTGCGGACTGCTGACCCAAGGCTATGCCGTGCATGTCGTTCAGAATCGGACCGCGGAACAGATTCAATCCGGTAGGGTCTTGTCCAGCCAGTGCATGTTCGATGCGGCGCTGCAAAATGAGCGCGATATCGGCCTCAACTTCTGGGATGAGACTTGCCCGACGGTCGACTCGATAAACTTCTGTGTTCCCGCGCCCGATGGTTCCGGCGCGAAAGCGATCGACTGGAACGGCAGGCTCGACAAGCCCGCGCAGAGCGTCGATCAGCGGGTGAAGATTCCGGTCTGGATGACGGAGTTCGCCAGGCGTGGCGGCGAATTGACGATCGCCGACGCGGGCGTGGCGGAACTCGAAGCCTATGCAAAGACCTCCGACCTGTTGATCGTAGCGGCCGGCAAGGGAGAGGTTTCTCGGCTCTTCGAACGCGATCCCGAGCGTTCGCCTTTCGAAAAACCCCAGCGCGCGCTGGCGCTGACTTACGTCAAGGGCATGACCCCGCGCGCCGACCATTCGGCCGTGTGTTTCAATTTGATTCCGACGGTAGGCGAATACTTTGTCTTTCCGGCGCTGACGGTGAACGGCGCCTGCGAGATCATGGTGTTCGAGGGCGCGCCGGGCGGCCCGATGGACTGCTGGGGCGACGTGAAATCGCCGGCCGAACATCTGGCGAAGTCGAAATGGATTCTCGACACGTTCCTGCCTTGGGAGGGCGCGCGCTGCCGCGATGTCGAGCTTACCGACGACAATGGCATTCTCGCCGGCGCCTTCGCGCCGACGGTGCGCAAGCCGATCGCCAAACTGCCCTCGGGCGCGCTCGTCTTCGGCATCGCCGACGCTGTCTGCCTCAACGATCCGATCACCGGCCAGGGTTCCAACAACGCCTCGAAGGCCGCCAAAATCTATATGGATGCGATCGTAGCGCACGGCGACCGGCCGTTTGACGCCGAATTCATGCAAGCGACGTTCGACCGCTATTGGAACTATGCGCAATTCGTCGTCGGCTGGACGAACGCGCTGCTGATGCCGCCGCCGCCTCATGTCCTCAACATCATGGGCGCCGCGCAAGGGTTGCCGAAACTCGCCAAGCGCATCGCCAACGGCTTCGACAATCCGTTGGACCTGTTCCCGTGGTTCGCCGTGCCGGAAGAGGCGGACAATTATCTGCGCCAACTGGCGGCCTGATACTAGGTCTGGCGTTTGTGCGCTCAGGGCGCGCGGGAAATTTTCCGCGCGCCCTTTTTGTTTTGTGGGCCGGTTGGGGCGGAGGGGGGGGGCTTGACGGCGCCCTTGCCATGCTGATACTTTAAGTCTAAAGTAAAATCCAAGACGCGGTTTTCGGCAGCGGTCGGAGGAAGTTCGCATGCGCATCGTCTGTATCGGCGGCGGCCCGGCGGGTCTGTATTTCGCGCTGTTGATGAAGTTGCGCCATTCCGAACACGCGATCACGGTCGTCGAGCGCAATCGCCCGTACGACACGTTCGGTTGGGGCGTGGTGTTCTCGGACGCGATGATGACGGCGATGCGCGCCGCCGATCCCGAAAGCGCTGCGGAAATTGCTGACGCCTTCAATCACTGGGACGATATCGAGTTGATCTTCAAAGGCCGCCGCCAGCGGATGGGCGGCCACGGCTTCATCGGCATTGGGCGCAAGCATTTGCTCAATATCCTGCAGCGCCGATGCGAGCGGTTGGGCGTCGAACTCGTCTTCGAGCGCGACGTGGAATCGGATCGTGAATTTCCCGACGCCGATCTGATCATCGCCTCGGACGGCATCAACTCGCGGATTCGCGAGCGTTACGCCGAAATCTTCAAACCCGACATAGTCGTGCGGCCGAATCGTTTTCTTTGGCTCGGCACCAACAAGCTGTTCGACGCCTTCACCTTCGACTTCCAGCGCACCGAACATGGCTGGTTTCAGGCCCATATCTACAAATTCGACGCTCACACCTCGACCTTCATCGTCGAAACCACCGAGGAGACGTTTGCGGCGCACGGGCTCGGACAACTCGATCAGCAGGGCTCGATCGACTTCTGCGAAAAGCTGTTCGCTCAGACGTTGGACGGCGCCAAGCTGATGACCAATGCGCGGCATTTGCGGGGATCGGCGTGGTTGAACTTCAACCGGCTCATCTGTGGGTCCTGGAGCCATTTCAATGGCAATTCGCATGTGGTGCTGATGGGCGACGCGGCGCATACCGCGCATTTCGCCATCGGCTCCGGCACCAAACTTGCTCTCGACGACGCCATAGAATTGGCGAAGCAGTTCGACGCTGTCGGTCACGGGCGCGAGACCATAGGTCGAGCGCTCGCGGCCTATGAGGACGAGCGCCGCGTCGATGTCGCGCGCATTCAGAACGCGGCGCGCAATGCGATGGAATGGTTCGAAGTCGTCGGGCGGCGCTACGCCGACACGATGGAGCCTGAGCAATTCTTCTATTCCATGCTGACCCGTTCGCAGCGGATCAGCCACGAGAATTTGCGGCTGCGCGATCCTGACTGGTTGGAAGGCTATGAGCGCTGGTTCGCCAAACAGGCCGACGCGCCGGAAGCGGAAGGCGGCCGGGCGCCGCCTCCGATGCTGACGCCCTTTCGCGCCCGGGGCGTCACATTGGCGAACCGCATCGTCGTCTCGCCGATGGCGATGTATTCCGCGCATGACGGCCTGATCGGCGATTTCCACGTCGCCCATCTGGGCGCGCGCGCGATGGGCGGGGCAGGGCTCGTGTTCGCCGAAATGACCTGCGTCTCGCCCGACGCGCGCATCACCCCGGGCTGCCTCGGCCTGTGGAACGACGAGCAGGCCGCCGGCTGGAAGCGACTCGTCGATCTCATTCATAGCGTGGGGCGCGCCAAGGCCGGGATTCAGTTGGGCCACGCTGGCCGCAAGGGATCTACGCGCGCGCCTTGGAACGGGATCGATGAACCGCTCGCCGAGGGCGGATGGCCGCTCATTTCGGCCTCCGGGCGACCCTATCTCGAGCATGGACAAGTCCCGCGCGCCATGACGCGCGAGGATATGAATAAAGTTCGCGATGATTTCGTCGCCGCCACGCGCCGCGCCGCGGAGGCGGGCGTCGATTGGTTGGAACTGCATTGCGCGCATGGCTATCTGCTGTCGAGCTTCCTTTCGCGACTGACCAACCAACGCGACGACGAATATGGCGGAAATCACGAGAACCGCGCGCGCTATCCGTTGGAAGTTTTCCGCGCCGTTCGCGCGGCTTGGCCGCAAGATCGCCCGATCTCCGTGCGGCTCTCCTGCCATGATTGGACCGAGGGCGGAAACGCACCCGACGATGCGCTGATCTTCGCGCGGATGTTCCGGGACGCCCGGGCGGACCTGATCGACTGCTCGTCGGGGCAAGTGTCGAAAGAAGAGCGGCCCGTCTACGGTCGAATGTTCCAGACGCCTTTCGCCGACCAGATCCGCAACGAAGGCGGCATCGCGACGATCGCCGTCGGCGCGATTTCCGAGGCCGATCACGCCAATTCGGTCATCGCGGCGGGACGCGCCGACCTCTGCGCGATCGCGCGCCCACATCTCGCCGATCCCGACTGGACCATCCACGAGTCGGCGAAAATCGGTTTCAACATCGTGCCCTGGCCCAGGCAATACGCGTCCGCGAAGCGCCAGTACGAGGCTAATCTGGCGCGCGTCGCGGGGCCGCCGCGATGACCGGCCGGCCGCTGGACGGGCGCCATGCGCTGGTCACCGGCGCGGGCAGCGGCATCGGCGCGGCCATTGCGACGGCGCTGGCCGGCGCTGGGGCGCGCGTAACCCTCGCGGGCCGGCGCGCGGAGCCCTTGCGCGCCTTGGCCGGCCGCTTGGGGCATGATTTCGCCGTCGCGATCGATGGCTTCGACGTCACCGACGCGGAGGCGATCGCGCGCGGCCTGGAGCGGGCGAGAGCGGCGTTTGGTCCCATAGGCGTGCTCGTCAACAATGCCGGCGAGGCGCCCAGCGCGCCGTTTCGCAAGATGGACCTAGAGACGTGGTCGCGCGTGCTGGCCGTGGATCTGACGAGCGTGTTTCTCGTCACCCAGGCGGCGCTGGCGGATATCGAAAGCCATCGTGGCGCCGGCCGCATCATCAACGTCGCCTCGACGGCGGGATTGACAGCCTATTCCTACGTTTCCGCCTATTGCGCCGCCAAGCATGGCGTCGTCGGTTTGACGCGCGCTCTTGCGTTGGAACTGGCGCGCACGGGCGTCACCGTCAACGCGGTCTGCCCCGGGTTCACCGAGACGCCCTTGGTCGACAAGGCGATCGAAAGCATCGTCGCCAAGACCGGCCGCACATCAGAGGCGGCGCGGGCGGAACTCGCCAGGGCCAATCCGCAGGGGCGGCTCGTCAGGCCCGAAGAGGTCGCCGATTGTGTGTTATGGCTGGCGTCGCCGGGCGCGAGTTCGGTCAATGGACAGGCGATTCCGGTTGCGGGCGGGGAGGTAATGGCGGGATGAGCGAGGCTCTGGCGATGCATTCGGCGCGGCGGCCATTCAAGGATTTTCGCGCGAAAAACTTCCATTTCCAGGCGAGCGAAGATGGTCGCGTCGCGACGATCCGCCTCAACCGCCCCGAGCGGAAAAATCCGCTGACGTTCGAGAGCTATGCGGAACTGCGCGAGCTGTTTCGTGACCTCGTCTACGCTTCCGATGTCCGCGCCGTAGTGTTGACCGGCGAGGGCGGCAATTTCTGCTCGGGCGGCGACGTGTTCGAGATCATCGAGCCGCTGACCCGCATGGCGATGCCGGATTTGCTGGCGTTCACCCGCATGACCGGCGATCTCGTCAAGGCGATGCGGCGCTGTCCGCAGCAGATCGTCGCCGCGGTCGATGGCATCTGCGCCGGCGCCGGCGCAATTCTCGCGATGGCCTCGGACATCCGGCTGGCGACGCCGGAAGCCAAGACCGCGTTCCTGTTCACCCGCGTCGGTCTGGCGGGCGCCGACATGGGCGCCTGCGGCATCCTGCCGCGCATCATCGGCCAGGGCCGCGCCTCGGAATTGCTCTACACCGGCCGGGCGATGACCGCCACCGAGGGCCACGCCTGGGGCTTTTACAACGCGCTCCACCCGCGGGAAAATCTCGAGCGCGAGGCGTCGGCCTTCGCCCGCGTGATCGCCGACGGCCCCTGGTTTGCGCATGGGATCACCAAGACCATGTTGAATCAGGAATGGGCGATGGGCCTCGAAGAGATGATCGAAGCCGAGGCGCAGGCCCAGGCGATCTGCATGGCGACTGGCGATTTCCGTCGCGCCTTCGAGGCTTTCGCCGCCAAGCGCAAGCCTGTCTTCGAGGGAAACTGAGCGATGCGCGCTCCCGCTCCCCGTTCCGCGCGCGACTGGATCGAGTGGCCGTTCTTCGAGCCACGCCATCGCGATCTCAGCCGCCGTCTCGATGAATTCGTCGAGTCGGGCGCGCTCGACGCCGTCGATCACGCCGACGCCGACGCTTCCTGCCGCAAGCTGGTGCGCGCGATGGGGAAAGCGGGCTTGTTGGAGGCCGCGGTCGCGCTCCCCGGCGGCGACGCCTCCGGCATCGACTCACGGTCAGCCTGCCTGGCTCGGGAAACCCTGGCCTGGCGCGATGGCCTCGCCGATTTCGCCTTCGCCATGCAAGGTCTCGGTTCGGGCGCTGTCGCCATCGCCGGCTCGCCTGAGCTCCGCGCCGCCGTATTGCCGAAGACGCGTTCGGGCGAATGGCTTTCCGCTTTCGCGCTTTCGGAGCGCGACGCGGGCTCCGACGTCGCCGCCATGGCCTGCTCGGCGAGGCTCGACGGCGAGCATTACGTGATCGACGGCGAGAAGACCTGGATCTCGAATGGCGGCATCGCCGACGTCTACACTTTGTTCGCCCGCACAGGCGAGGCGCCGGGCGCGCGCGGCCTTTCGGCTTTCGTCGTGTTCCCCGACGATCCCGGCTTTTCCATCGCCGAGCGTATCGACGTGATCGCGCCTCACCCTTTGGCGACGCTGCGGTTCGACCATTGCCGCGTTCCCATCGCGCGTCGCCTCGGAGCGCCCGGCGCCGGGTTCAAGATCGCCATGCAGACCCTCGACATTTTCCGCGCCTCGGTCGCCGCCGCCGCGCTCGGCATGGCGTGCCGGGCCCTGGACGAGTCGCTTGACCATGCCCGCAACCGCCGGATGTTCGGCGGCGCCCTTGCCGATTTGCAGCTCACCCAAGCCGCGCTCGGCGAAATGGCGACCGAAATCGACGCGGCGGCGTTGCTGACCTATCGCGCCGCCTGGCGGCGCGATGTACAAAAACTGCCGACGACGCGCGAAGCGGCGATGGCCAAGATGACGGCCACCGAATCCGCTCAACGCGTCATCGATCGCGCGGTGCAGATGTTCGGCGGTCGCGGCGTCAGGCGCGGCGAGATCGTCGAAAGTCTCTACCGGGAAATCCGGGCGCTGCGCATTTACGAAGGCGCGACCGAAGTGCAAAAGCTGATCGTGGCGCGCGAACTGTTGAAGTCGCGCTGAAGGGGATGCCAAGTGAGCCAAGCCGTGTTTGAATGGTCCGACCCGTTCGATCTCGAGTCTCAACTGACCGAAGAAGAGCGGATGGTGCTGAAGACCGCGCGCGATTACGCGCAGGCCAAGCTCGCGCCTCGTGTGCAAATGGCCTTCCGCGAGGAAGAGACCGATCCCGCGATTTTCCGCGAGATGGGCGAACTCGGCTTTCTCGGGCCGACGATCTCCCCGGACTTTGGCGGCTCGGGGCTCGGCTATGTCGCTTATGGCCTGATCGCGCGCGAAGTCGAACGCGTCGATTCCGGCTATCGCTCGATGATGAGCGTGCAGTCCTCGCTGGTAATGGTTCCCATCGACGCCTTCGGCTCGCGGGCGCAGAAAGAGAAATATCTGCCCAAGCTGGCGACGGGCGAATGGATCGGCTGTTTCGGCCTCACCGAGCCCGACCATGGCTCCGACCCGGGCTCGATGATCACGCGGGCGAAAAAAGCTCCGGGCGGCTATGTCCTCTCCGGGGCCAAGACCTGGATTTCCAATTCGCCGATCGCCGACGTGTTCGTCGTCTGGGCGAAGACCGAAGACGGCGCCATCCGCGGCTTCATCCTGGAAAAGGGCTGGAAGGGGCTTTCGGCCCCGGCGATCCACGGCAAGGTGGGTCTGCGCGCCTCTATCACCGGGCAGATCGTGCTCGAAGACGTGTTCGCGCCCGAAGAGAACCTGATGCCTGGGGTGAAGGGGCTCAAGGGTCCGTTCACCTGCCTCAACTCGGCCCGTTTCGGCATCGCCTGGGGCGCGCTCGGCGCGGCGGAATTCTGCTACGCGACGGCGCGGCAATATACGCTCGACCGCAAGCAGTTCGGCCGCCCGCTCGCCGCCAACCAGCTCATCCAGAAGAAGCTCGCGGACATGGTGACGGAAATCACCTTGGGTCTGCAGGGCTGCCTGAGGCTCGGCCGCATGAAGGAAGAGGGCCATCCGCCGGTGGAGCTGACCTCGATCGTCAAGCGCAATTCCTGCGGCAAGTCGCTGGAAATCGCGCGTATGGCGCGCGACATGCTGGGCGGAAACGGGATTTCCGACGAGTATGGCGTCGCCCGGCATCTGGTGAACCTCGAAGTCGTCAACACTTACGAGGGCACGCACGACATCCACGCCCTGATCCTCGGGCGCGCGATCACCGGCCTGCAAGCCTTCGTGAATTGACCCTCTTCCCGGAGCCGCCCATGCACCGCTACTTACAACCGGAAGGCTGGGCCAAGCCCGCCGGATATTCCAACGGGGTGTCGGCTCGGGGTCGAACGATCGCGGTCGCCGGGCAGATCGGCTGGAATGCCGAGGCGCGCTTCGAGACCGACGATCTGGTCGCCCAGATCGCGCAGGCGTTGCGCAACATCGTCAGCGTGCTCGCCTGCGACGGGGCCAAGCCGGAGCATGTGACCAGCCTCAACTGGTACTTCCTCGACAAGAAAGAATATCTCGCCCGGCTTCCGGAGGTCGGGCGCGTCTATCGGGACATCATGGGCAAGCACTTCCCGGCGATGACGGCCGTGCAGGTGTCCGCCTTGATCGAGGAGGCCGCCAAGGTGGAGATCCAGGCGACCGCCGTCGTGCCGGAATAGGCGGCGCGGCATGTGGCGTCCTTCCGAGCGCATCCGCTACTTCTCCGAGCAAGGCAATATTCCGACCCAGGATGAGGCGGCGCACGCGCGCTTGTTTTCGCCGCTTCGCGAGGGACGGCTGACGCTCGAGCAACGAACGTGGGTCCCGGCGATGGTGCCGTGGCGCGCGACCGACGACGGCTTCGTCACCGACGCGGTCGTCTCCTGGTACGAGCGGTTCGCGCGCGGTCGCCCAGGCGCGATCGTCGTCGAGGCGACGGGCGTGCGTGACGTTCCGAGCGGGCCGCTGCTGCGCATCGGACATGACCGCTATATCGAGGGGCTGCGGCGACTCGTCGACGCCGTCGAACGCGCCAGCGACGGGCGCACCCGGCTGTTCATCCAGATCATCGATTTTCTCGCCATCCGACGCAGGCCGGAGCCGGCAAAATTCTTCCAGCGCTTCCTGAGCCTCACTCAAGCGCATCGGCGCGCGGTCGACGGCGCGGGCGTGTCCGATACGGAAGTCCGGGCGCGCCTGCTGGCGCTGGGCGAAGCCGGATGGAAAGAGGCGTTGTCGCCGCGCGAATACGAATCGCTGATGCAGGGCTATCGCGAGCGGGTCACGGACACCGACCTGCCGCATATCCGGGACCTGCCCGCGACCTTGCCGCCCTTGTTCGCGGCGGCGGCGAAACGCGCCGAACAGGCGGCCTTCGCCGGCGTGGAATTGCACTATGCCCATGCCTACACGATGGCGTCGCTGCTTTCGCGCACCAATACGCGCGACGACGGCTATGGCGGCGCAATCGAGAACCGGGTCCGGTTGCCGCTCGAAGTGTTCGACGCCGTGCGGGCCTCCGTGGCCAAAGGTTTCGTCGTCGGCTGCCGATTCCTGGCGGAAGAGTGCATCGACGGTGGCAATGGGCTCGACGATGCAACGGCGATCGGCGTCGCCTTCGCCAAAGCCGGCATGGATTTTTTATCGACCTCGCGGGGCGGAAAATTCGACGACGCGGCGCGGCCGGCGGTCGACGCCGCCGCTTATCCCTACACGGGCCCGAGTGGTTATGAATGCATGCCGCAGTTCATTTCCGACGCGCGCGGCCCGTTCGGCCGCAACGCGGCGCCGACGGCCGCCATTCGCGCCGCGGTGCGAGCGGCGGGCTACGAGACGCCCATCGTCTGCACCGGCGGGGTCCACAATTTCGAAATCGCGGAGAAATGGCTCGCCGAGGGCGTCTGCGACATCGTCGGCGCGGCGCGGCAGTCGCTGGCCGATCCCGATTGGGCGCTGAAAATCTCGCTCGGCCGCGGATTGGAAGTGCGCACCTGCGAGTTCACCAACTATTGCGAAGCGCTCGACCAGAAGCACAAAGCGGTCACCTGTCAGTTGTGGGACAAGGTGGATCCGCGCGGCGCCGGCGTGCTGCGAACGGCCGACGGCAAGCGCCGGCTCAACGCACCGGAATGGACGGCGTAACCCAAGCATGATAATTATTGGTAAGTAATTTAAGCTGGGGCGTTGAGTTCGTCATGTATGAATCCACGCTTCCGCCGATCAAGTTTCCTTCGAACGCTATAGGCAAACGTATCAGCCTCCTCCTCGTTCTTCGCATCAAGTAAGTGATCGAGAAAAATATTTAAAGAAGGTCCTGCCGTCAAACCAAAAAATCTACCTCTGAAACAGGCTATCGCCAGTGCGTAAATTCTGACAAGTATGAAATTCGCATAAGTATTTGGATGGCTTGTCAAAAATTCACTGACTTCTAGAGCGTGAATTCTTTCCCCAGGATTTTTTTTCCTCAAGAAACCTCTAGCCAAGATTACAACGGCAACCCGCTCTGACAATCGTTTGTCGGCCACGAGCTCGTTCCAAAATGATATGTCGTTCAATAGCCTTAGCGGAAGCTCTCGCTCACTCGTCAAAATCAGGTCGAACGCCATCGCAAATTTGTCCGAATAACACTGCAAATTCTCAAGCCTTACGGCCTCCAGTTTTCTGTAATACTCGATCATCGCGCCAGCGAAGGCGGCGAAAGCAAAGGCTAGAATCAATATGACCGGCGTGCTCATCGTGGCTCCTTCCTTTCCCGTTTGACAGCAATCTGGGCTTTTCGTCGTTCAATTTCAATTCGGTTGCGTTCTGTATATTTAAGGATCTGAAAATCAATAGTTTTTCTTTTCAACGAAAAATCTTGGAAATCCTTCAATCCTTTCCGTACGCTTTCGAAGATCGAAGCCGCCCTTGCGGCGACGCCGATGGCGATTATGATAGCCACCGATCGCCAAAAACCGATCTGGACAACCAAATTTCCAACTTGCTCCAATGAATACATAGCGCCTTGATGCCTGTAAAAGCAACGACGGTATGTCGATTTGAGCGGTCCGGCAACTCCCTATGGAGGTTACCCGGCGGTGGCCAAGTTGACTTTTCTCAACGCCTCCTTCCGCGAATGCGGGCCCTTGCCTCGAAACGCCGCTTGAAAACCGAGTCCGGCGAGCCCTACGAGAGGTCCGCGAACGATGGGCTTGGGAAGCGAACTGATGGAGCTGGACTCGCCCGGCGAGGGCCGGACGCGCTTTGGGCCGCGCGGGCTGGCGCGGATGGCCGCGGTCTGGGGACCGGGCCTGCTGGTGATGCTGGCCGACACCGACGCCGGCAATGTCGTCACCGCGGCGCAGGCCGGCGCACAATGGGGCTTCCGGCTCGCCCCTCTGTTGCTGCTGCTTATTCCTGGCCTGTTCCTGCTTCAGGATCTTTCGCTGCGCCTGGGGCTCAGCCGTCGCGCCGGGTTAGGGCGCTTGATCCGCGAGCGTTGTGGCCGAGCCGGCGCTTGGCTGGCGGCCGCGGCGTTGGTCGCGGCGACGTTGAGTTCACTGGTGACGGAACTTTCCGGCATCGCGGGCGTTGGCGAGATGTTTGGCGTATCGCGGACGCTCACCGTCTCCGGCGCGGCGATCCTACTCATGGGCGTCGTGTTGACGGGCGCCTATCAGCGCACCGAACGAATCGCGCTGCTGCTTGGGCTGTTCGAGGCGTCCTTCTTCATCGTCGCCTGGAAGACCCATCCTTCCTGGGTCGAGGCGGCGCGCGACGCGGTCGATTTGCCGCTCGCCAATCCGCGGTTTCTGTATCTGGGCGCGGCGCTCATCGGCGCGACGTTCAATCCCTGGATGGTGTTCTATCAGTCTACGGCCGTTGTCGAGAAAAAGCTCGGACCCGGGGATTATCGCGCCGCCCGCGCGGATACGCTGGTCGGCGCCGTCCTGACGCAGGCCATCACCGCTTCGATCCTCATCGCCATGGCGGCGCTCAAGGGCGGGGCAGGCGGCTCGATCGACGACATCGGGCAAATAAGTGGGGCGCTGACGCCGCTGCTCGGCGACTTCACCGGCAGGCTGGTGTTTGGTCTAGGCGTCGTCGGCGCGGCGATGGCCGCCGCGATCGTGGCGACCCTCGCTTGCGCCTGGGGCCTCGGCGAACTCATCTGCGCTCCGTCGACTTCATCGACGGCCTCCTTCCGCCGTCCTGGCTTTCTCGCCCTCTATTCGGTTGCGGTGGTCGGGTCCGCCGCGTTGGTGCTTGGATTCCGCGATCTCGTCGGTCTGTCCATCGCTATGCAGGCGCTCAACGCCGTTCTGCTGCCCGGAATCGGCGCCCTGGCGCTATATGTCGGCGCGACGGCGCTTAGGTCGCCCTTCGCCATCGGCCCCGTCCGCATCGCCGTGATCGGGGCGATCCTGGGCGCGGTGTCCCTGGCCGGGCTGACCGGCGCGGCGGCCGGCTTCTTTTGACTATTTGTTCTTCGGCTCTAGGTGCCCACCAAAACCCTTGCGCATCGCGGAGATGATTTTTTCGGCGAAGGTGTGGCTCTGACGCGAGCGGAAGCGGGTGAACAACGCGGCGGACAGCACCTCCGCCGGCACCGATTCCTCGATCGCCGCCTGCAAGGTCCAGCGGCCTTCGCCGGAATCCTCGATATAGCCGGAATAGGAGTCGAGCCGCTCTTCCTGCGCCAGCGCCGAAGACGTCAGGTCGAGCAGCCAGGAGGTGACCACGCTACCGCGCCGCCAGACTTCCGCAACATCGGCGAGATCGAGGTTGAAGCGGTGTTCGGCGGCGACGCTGGGCGCGTCGGCGTTGCGCAGGATGTCGAAACCCTCGGCATAGGCTTGCATCAGGCCGTATTCGATGCCGTTGTGCACCATCTTGACGAAATGCCCGGCGCCGCAGGGGCCGGCGTGCATGTAGCCTTGCTCGATACGGGGATCGCGCCCGTCGCGGCCGGGGGTCTTCGCGATGGGTCCGGCGCCGGGCGCCAGGGCGGCGAAAATCGGATCGAGGCGTTTGACTTCCTCGGCGTCGCCGCCGATCATCATACAATAGCCTCGCTCCAGGCCCCAGACGCCGCCGCTGGTGCCGACGTCGATATAGTGGAGGCCCTGCTTGGCGAGCGACCCGCCGCGGCGGATGTCGTCCCGCCAGAACGTATTGCCGCCGTCGATGATCGTGTCGCCGGGCGAAAGCAGACCGCTCAACGTCGCGATGGTCGCTTCGGTCGGGCCGCCCGCGGGCAACATCACCCACACAGCGCGAGGCGGGGTAAGCGCCTTGACCAGGTCCTCGAGCGAGCCGGCGGCGCTCGCCCCCTCGGCGGCGAGCGCCTGACCGGGCGCCGGGTCGCGATCGTAGACGACGCACGCATGGCCGGCTTTCATGAGACGCCGGACGATATTGGCGCCCATGCGCCCCAGGCCGATCATTGCGAGTTGCATGCTTTGCGCCTTTCTCAGGGTGAAGCGAAGGTCGCGATCAGTCCTTCGCGCGTTCTACATACGAGCCGTCTTCGGTCTGGATCACGATGCGGGCGCCGATGCTGACATGCGGGGGCACAATCACGCGCGCACCGTTGGACATTTTGGCGGGCTTATATGACGAGGAGGCCGTCTGCCCCTTCATCGCCGGCTCGGTCTCCACGACTTCGAGCGTCACGCGCTGCGGCAGTTGGATCCCCACGGGAATTTCATTGAACAGAGAAATGATGACCTTCATGCCTTCTTGAAGCCATTGCGCCTGATCGCCCACGACGTCGGGCGGAACCTGGATCTGGTCGAAGCTTTCCTGGTTCATGAAGTGATAGCCGTCGGCGTCATTATACAAGAAGTCGAAATTCTTGTCCTCGACGAAGGCGCGCTCGACCTGTTCGGTGGTCTTGAAGCGGTCGGTGATCTTCACGCCGTCGGTGAGGCGGCGCATGTCGATCTGCGTCGTCGGCGTGCCCTTGCCGGGGTGGAAACTCTCGGCCGACAGCACGACGCAAAGATTGCCGTCCTCGCGTTCGATGATGTTGCCCTTGCGAATCGAGCTGGCGATGACTCTCACGGAATTTCCTCGGGTTCTGGCTTGCGCTTGACCAGCGCGGTGGTTGAACTGGCGACGGCTCGCGCGTTTGCTGAAACGCGGGTAAAGCCGATTCGCGCGCCACAAACCAGATTGGAAGCCAATTGTCGATTCCCTCCGCACGCGGCGCCTCGCCGTTCTGGGCGCCCGACCGCCATTTCGACCGGCGCCCACGGCTGCTGGCGCGGGCCCGCACGCTCTCCGCCCTGCGCAATTTCTTTGCCGACGAGGACTTTTTGGAGGTCGAGCCGGCCTGTTTGCAGGCGTCGCCCGGCAACGAGACCCATCTGCACGGGTTTTCCACCGAAATGATCGGACCGGACGGCGCACGCGGAACCGTGTACCTCCATACCTCGCCCGAATTTGCGATGAAGAAACTGCTGGCGGCGGGAGAACGGCGAATCTTCGCGCTCGCTCGCGTGTTCCGCAACCGCGAGCGCGGAGCGCTCCATGCGGCGGAGTTCACGATGCTGGAATGGTATAGAGCCGGCGAAACGCCAGCGGCGCTGGAGCGCGATTGCGCGGCGCTGCTGGCGCTGGCGGCCGAGGCGGCGGGCGCCAAAAGCTTCCGCTTCCGCGACCGCGAGGCCGATCCGTTCGCCGAACCCGAGCGGCTTTCCGTCCGCGAGGCGTTTTTGCGCTACGCCGGCGTCGACTTGTTCGAAAGCGTTCCGGGCGACGCCGCGCGCCTCGCGGCCGACGCCGCGAAGATCGGCGTGCGCACCGCGGCCGACGACAGCTGGTCCGACATCTTCAGCCGAATTCTGAGCGAGCGTGTAGAGCCCCTACTGGGAATGGGCCGGGCGACGATCCTCTGCGATTATCCGGCCACCGAAGCGGCGCTGGCGCGGCTCTCGACTTCGGACCCACGCGTCGCGGAACGCTTCGAACTCTATGCCTGCGGCGTCGAACTGGCCAACGCCTTCGGCGAACTCACCGACGCCGATGAGCAGCGCCGGCGCTTTCAGGAGGACATGGTCCTGAAGCAAAAACTCTACGGCGAGTCCTATCCGATCGACGAAGATTTTCTCGCCGCGATATCGGCGATGCCGGAGTCGAGCGGCGCCGCTTTGGGGCTCGACCGGCTCGTGATGCTGGCCTGCGGCGCGGATCGTATAGAGGATGTGCAGTGGACGCCGGTGTTCGATCCCTGGAGCCTGACATGAGCGAAGTGGATCATCTGCTGGACGTCGCGCGCGGAGAACTTCAGCGCGTCTATGGCTATCCGAGCTTCCGCCCGGGTCAGGAGGAAGTTTTGCGCGCGGTGTTGTCGGGCGAGGACACGCTGGCGGTGATGCCCACCGGCAGCGGCAAGTCGCTGCTGTTTCAATTGCCGGCGCTCGCGCGCAAGGGGCTGACGATCGTCGTTTCGCCGCTGATCGCGTTGATGCGCGATCAGGTCGCGCAATTGCAGGAGCTCGGCGTTTCCGCCGCCTCCCTCAATTCGGCGACTGACGCCGTGGATCGGCAGCGCATCCGCGACGGGCTGGAGAAGCGCAGCCTGCGCTTGCTCTATGTCGCGCCGGAACGGCTGTGCCGCGACGAAACGCTGGAGTTCCTCAGCCAATATGCCGTCGACCTCTACGCGATCGACGAGGCCCATTGCGTGTCGCAATGGGGCCACGACTTCCGGCCCGAATACTTGCGTCTGAAGGAGGTCGGGCGCGCGCTCGGCAATCCGCCCGTGATAGCGGTGACGGCCACCGCGGACGAACCCACCCGCGCGGAAATCGTCGAGCGGCTGTTTCCTCGCCAGCCGCATGTATTCGTGCGCTCGTTCGATCGGCCCAACCTGTTCCTGGCGATGCGGCCGAAGGCGAAGTCCACGCGGCAATTGCATGACGCGCTGCAACGCCATCGCGGCGAGAGCGGCATCATCTATTGCGCCTCGCGGCGGCGCACCGAGGAACTGGCCGAGGAGCTTGCCCGGGAGAGCGTCAAGGCGCTGCCCTATCATGCGGGCCTTCCGCAGGAACTGCGCTCGCACAATCAGGACGTCTTCCTGCAACAGGACGGCGTCGTGATCTGCGCGACGGTCGCGTTCGGCATGGGGATCGACAAGCCCGACGTGCGGTTCGTCTTTCACGCCGACATGCCCTCGTCGATCGAAGCCTATTATCAGGAGATCGGCCGCGCCGGTCGCGACGGTCTTCCGGCGGATACGCTGACCCTCTACGGCGCCGGCGACATCGAATTGCGGCGCCGGCAGATCGAGGAGGGCGGTTCGCCGGAGGAACGCAAGCGAGTCGAGCGCGCGAAGCTGGACGATCTCGTCGCGCTTTGCGAAAGCGCGCGATGCCGCCGTCAGGTGTTGCTCGGCATGTTTGGCGAGGCAAGCGAAGCTTGCGGCCATTGCGACGTTTGCAAGGGCGCCGTGCGACTGGTCGACGGCAGTCTCGAGGCGCAGAAGGCGCTCTCCGCGGTGTTGCGCACTTCCGGGCGCTTCTTCGTCGGGCACCTCACCAATATCCTCGTCGGCAACGTCAGCGAGGCCGTCACCCGCCACGAGCACGACAAACTGAAGACCTTTGGCGTCGGCAAGGATCATAGCGCATCGGATTGGCGAGCGGTATTCCGCCAATTGCTCTCCGCGCGTCTCATCGAGCACGATCGCGGCGACCGCGATCGGCTCGTCGTCACCGACGCCGGCCAATTGGTGCTGCGTGGCAAGGCGCCGTTCCAACTGCGCGAGGACGTGCTGAGCGCGAAGCCGAAGGGGCGGCGCGAGAGCAAGCTGCCGCAGACGCCGCGCGACGCCGACATGGAATTGATCGAGCAGTTGAAGGCCTTGCGCGGGGCGATGGCGCGGGCGGCCAATCAGCCCGCCTATGTCATATTCCCGGATCGGACGTTGATCGAAATGGCGCGCGCAAGGCCGAAAACCCTGGACGACCTCGCCGCCGTCCATGGAATCGGCGCGGCGAAGTTGCAGAAATACGGCGCGGCGTTTCTCGCCGTCATAAAGGACCATGCGTTTGCCGGAACTGCCTGAAGTCGAGACCGTGCGGCGCGGCCTCGCGCCGGTTTTCGAGGGCCATCGCCTCGCGCGCGTGGAAGCGCGTAGGGAGAATTTGCGCTTTCCGTTTCCCGAAGGCTTCGTGCAGAGGCTGACAGGGAAGCGGGTCCTTTCGCTGGGCCGGCGCGCGAAATACCTGCTGGCGCCGTTGGACAATGGCGAAACGCTGGTGATGCATCTGGGCATGTCCGGCTCGTTCCGCATCGAGGACATCGGCGTCGAGACCCCGGGCGCCTTTCATCACGAGCGCTCGAAGGACGCGACGCACGACCACGTCGTGTTCCACTTCGAAGGCGGGACGCGCGTGGTCTACAACGACCCCCGGCGCTTCGGCTTCATGGACCTCGTCGATCCCGGCGCGCTCGACGCGCATCCTCTGTTCGTCAACATCGGCGTCGAGCCGCTGAGTGAGGCGTTCGACGCGGCGCGATTGGTGGAGATCCTGGCCGGCGTGCGCGCGCCGTTGAAGAGCGCGCTGCTCGACCAGCGGCGGATCGCGGGCTTGGGGAATATCTACGTTTGCGAGTCGCTGCATCGCGCAAGGCTTTCGCCGCTGCAAGAGGCGGGCGCGGCGCCGCGCGGGAAGGTGAAGGCGCTGCACCGGGCGATCCGCGAAGTGCTCGAAGAGGCGATCGAGGCCGGCGGTTCGACGCTCCGCGACCATCGCCAGGCCGACGGCGCGCTCGGCTATTTCCAGCACACGT
>Ga0302157_10001161_pt1 | contig 32793 bp, 30 predicted proteins | sample I_Bog_N3_3_FD_193502 | JGI IMG/M metagenome (GOLD analysis project Ga0302157, IMG submission 193502) | Peat permafrost microbial communities from Stordalen Mire near Abisko, Sweden - I_Bog_N3_3 | ecosystem: Environmental > Terrestrial > Soil > Wetlands > Peat | place: Sweden: Abisko, Stordalen...
CGAGCGCGCGCGCGCTCGTCGCGTCGTCGATGCCGAGCGCGCGCGCCACGCAGAGCGCCGCGAGCGCGTTCGCAACGTTGAAGCGGCCCGGCAGGCGGAGCGCGTACGCGCGCCCGTCGACCGTGAAGCGCGCGCCGTCCGCGAGCACCGTCACGGCCGTGGCCCGGACGCCGGCATCCGGCGCGAAACCGTATGTCGTGACGCGCCGTCCCTGCTCGGTAAACGCGCCGGCCCACGCACGCCCGCACGGATCGTCGACGTTGAGGACGAGCTGTGCCGCGTTCTCGAAGAGGCCCCGCTTCGCGGCCGCGTACGCTTCGAAGGTTCCGTGAAAATCCAGATGATCGCGCGTGACGTTCGTGAGCGCGGCCACCGAAAAGGCGACGTCGGCGACGCGCTCGAGCGCGAGCGCGTGCGAGCTCACCTCCATCGCGACGGCCTCGGCGCCGAGATCGCGCATCTCGGCCAAGAGCCACTGCAGTTCGGAGGCGAGCGGCGTCGTGTTGGCGAGCGGCCAGTCCGTACGGGCGAAGTGCGCGCCGAGCGTTCCGATCACGCCGGTGGGAACGCCCGCTTCGCGCGCGATCGCCGCGATCAATTGCGTCGTCGTCGTCTTTCCATTCGTGCCGGTCACGCCCGCGATCACGAGCGAGCGCGACGGATCGTCGAAGAACGTGGAGGCGAGCCGCGAGAGCGCGCGGGTCGTGTTCGAAACGACGATCGTCGTCGCGTCGCGCGCGAGTTCGTGCGTGGCCGCGTAGCGCTCGTCGACGACCACGGCACGGGCGCCCGCCGCGATCGCTCCCTCAACGTACGCGTGACCGTCGGCGTGCGCGCCGCGCAGCGCGACGAACACGCTGCCCGAACGGACGGCTCGCGAATCGTGAACGATGCCGAGGGCGACCCGCTCGAGCGTTCCGACGACGCGCGCCCCGTCGAGCGCTGCGACGAGCACTTCGAGGTCCATCGCACGCGACGTCGTGCCTTTCATAAACTCCGTTTCGAGACGTTCTCCGCGCGAACCAAGCGAGGCCCCGCGGGCAAGATTCCGGCATGCAGCATCGCGAGCCGCGCGATCTCCGCAAAGGCCGGAGCCGCCACCACGCCGCCGTAGATCGAGCCTCGGGGCCGCTCGATCTTCACGAGGATCACGTATTTCGGCGACTCCGCGGGAATCATGCCGACGAACGACGCGACGTAGGCTCCCGGCGCGTACGACCCGTTCTCGGCGATCTGGGCCGTCCCCGTCTTGCCCGCCGTCGTATAGCCCGCGACCTGGGCGCCGGGATTTCCCGTTCCGTTCGTCACCACGTTCCGCAGGAAGCGCCGCAGGATGGCGGCGGTCGCAGGGCTCGCCGCGCGCCGCTCCACCTCGGGCCCATAGCGGTACACCGGGCGCCCGTCGCCGTCGAGGATCGCCGACACGATGCGCGGGCGCAGGAGGACGCCGCCGTTGGCGATCGCGCTGTACGCGCGCGCGATCGCGATCGGCGTCGTGGAGATGCCCTGCCCGAAGGCGACCGTCGGCAGCGTGGTCTCGCTCCAGTCCGCGAGCTTCGGCACGATCCCCGGGCTCTCGCCCGGCAACTCGATGTCGGTCGGATCGCCGAAGCCGAAGCGGCGCACCGCGTCGTACAGCGTGCGCGCCCCGATGCGCAGGCCGACCTCCGCGGCGCCGACGTTGTGCGAGAGTTCGACGATCGTGCCGAGCGTTTCCGACGAGCCCGTGCCCGCGAGGAAACCGTCCTCGGCGTTGTTGATCGTGTAGCCGCCGATCTGCAGCCGGTCGCGCGCCGGGAACGAATCGCGCTCGGTCACCTTACCGCTGTCGAGCGCAGCGGCCGCCGTGATCAATTTGAAGACCGATCCCGGTTCGTACGCATCCATGACCGCGCGGTCGCGCCAACTGTCCGCGCTGTAGCTCGCGAAGTTCGCGACGTCGTAGTCCGGCGCGTTGGCGAGCGCGAGCACTTCGCCCGTCCACGGGTCCATCACGATCGCGCTACCGCTCTCGGCCTGCCACTTCGAGACCGTCTCGCGCAAGACGCGTTCGGTCTCTTCCTGGAGATACGAATCGAGCGTGAGGACCAGCGAGTGGCCGGGCCGGGCGGCAACGACCATGTTCAGCTGCGCGAACGGAATCGCGTGGCCCGCATCGTCGGCCATCCCCTCGCGTTCGGCCCGGCCCGGCGAACCACGTAAGAGCCCGTCGAACTCGGACTCGAGTCCGGCGAGGCCGTTATCTTCGGTACCGGTGAAGCCGATGACGGTCGATGCCAAACGACCCTGCGGATCGAAGCGCAGCCCCGTATTCTCGTTCTCCAGTTTGATGCCCGGCAGCGCGAGCCGCGCGATCTCTGCCGCTTGCGCGCGCGCGACCTTGTGATGGATTTGCACGTAGGCGTGGCGCAAGGCGAGCCGGCTCAAGATGAGTTCGTACGGCATGTCGGGGAAGATGCCGGCGAGCGTCCGCGCTTCGCGCTCGCGGTCCGTTACGTCGGGCGTGTTCGCGTAGACGCTTTGCGCCGGAACGGAGTGTACCAGCACCGCACCGTTGCGATCGAGGATCGCGCCGCGTAAGGCGCCGACGCCGTGGAACCGCAAACGTTCGACGTGACCACGTTCGGAGAATTCCCGCCCGTCGCGAACCTGCACGACGTAGTAGCGCCCGACGAGCGCGCATGCGATTGCGAAGAGCACGTAAAAAAGTACCTTCGCACGCCAGGCCATCGCGCGCGCCGATGCTTCCGCCGGCCGCCGCGGCGCAGCCCGGTTCACCGCCGGCAGATCACTTGAGCCAGCCGAGCAACGCGACGCCCGAGGGCGCCGGCGGGAGCCGGTCCGGCGGCAGGGAGATCGCGGTAATGCTCTGCGGCTCGTGCATGTGCAGGCGATCGGCGAACGCCTTGAGCCGCTCGTCCGATTCGGCGCTCGCGATCGCATCGTCGTTCAGTTCGGTCTCGTCACGAAGCACATCACGCTGCCGGTCGAGCGTGGCGAGTTCGTAGTTCATCCGCGTGATGTTGGCCATGAGGCCGAGATAGATCGTGACGATCAACACGAGAAGGGCGATGAGCGCCATGATGCGGCGCAGCGCGGCGTAGCGATTGCGCCGCGTTCGCGCGCGGCGGCGCTGCACGGCCGAACGGCCCGCCCGCGTGCCGCCGGGGCGGCCCGGTGGATCGTCGTAGCCGTAGCGAGCGGGGCGGTCGGTCAGCGGTGATGCGATCATGGCAGACGCTCCGCGACGCGAAGCTTCGCGCTTCGGGCGCGCGGATTGCGCGCGAGCTCGTCGTCGCCGGCTAGGAGTGGCTTTTTGGTGAGGGGCCGTACGCGCTCGTCGTCGCGGAAACGCCGCTTGACGATGCGGTCTTCGAGCGAGTGGAAACTGATCGCGGCGATGCGGCCGCCCGCGTGCGTGCGTTCGATCGCGGCATCGAGCCCGCGTTCGAGCGACCCAAGCTCGTCGTTCACCGCGATGCGCAACGCTTGAAACGTGCGCGTTGCCGGATGCACGCGCTCGCGCTTCCCGCGCACCTGCACGACGCCCGCGATCAAGCCTGCGAGCGCGAGCGTCCGTTCGGGCAGCCGGTTCGCGGCGCGGGCCGCGACGAGCGCGTGCGCGATGCGACGCGCCGCGCGCTCCTCGCCGTAGGTGAAGATCGCGTCGGCGAGCTCCCGTTCGTCGAGCGTGGCGAGCAGATCGTAGGCGCTCGGACCCGTCCCCGCGTTCATGCGCATGTCGACCGGACCGTCGTGTTGCAGAGAGAAGCCGCGTTCGGGGCGGTCGAACTGCATCGAGGAGACCCCGAAATCGAAGAGCGCCCCATCGACGAACGGCTCGCCGAGGTCGTCGAGGGCCGCTGCGAGCCCGGCGAAGTTGCCGTGCACGAGCCGGACCGCGCCGGCCAGATCCGGCGGGACGGCGGCCGCCGGATCGAGGTCGAAGGCGACCACGCGGCCGCCGCGCGCGACGATCGCACGCGTGTGGCCGCCGGCTCCGAAGGTGCCGTCGAGGTAAAGGCCGCCGGGGCGGATCGCGAGCGCGTCCACCACCTCGGCGAGCAAGACCGGAACGTGCGCGTCAATAGAGACCGAGCTCCGTCATGAACGCGGCCGCTTCGTCCTCGCTCGGTGCGGTCGCCACGAGGCGTTCCTTCGACCACAACTCCACCCGCGTGAGCGACCCGATCGAGACGACGTCGCGCTCGATCCCCGCGTACGCACGCAGCGCGGCCGGGACGAGCAACCGGCCCTGCGCGTCGCAGGCGGCGTCCTCGGTGTGCGACGAGAGGTGGCGGACCAAGCGGCGATAGCGCTCGTCTTTCACGGTCGCGGCCTCGAGCCGCTCGCAAAAGGCGTCCCACGTGACCTGTGGATACAGCGCGAGGCACGGGTCGGGCTGGGCGATCGTCACGATGAATTTCGGGCCCAGGCGCTCGCGGAAACGGGCGGGCACGACGAAACGGCCCTTGTCGTCAAGCGCTCCTTCGACGCGACCCGTAAAACGCGCAACCTCGCGAGCCAGGGAAATACCTCCACAACGACCCACCTGCTACCACTGTGCACCACTATACCCGGCCCGCCACGCATTCGCAACAGAACGCGGCGAATGTGACCCTGAGCCTGTCGAAGGGCGATCGCACGGCGCCGTTCGTTTGCGTTTGTCGCGGAGCGGGAATCGTATGAGATGCATACCAGCGCCGTTGGAGGCGCGGCACTCGACGAAGCCGTGTTTGTGGAGCAGATCCGTCTGCTCTCCCGACGGCGCTACGATCTCTTCGTCAATCTCGCCGTCTCGGCGGTTTTCGCAATTGCCTTGTGGCGGATCTACCCGCTGTGGGAGCGAGAGTCGTGGCTGGCTGCCGTCTGGGCGGTCATCCTCGCGCGTGAGGTCATCCGGCGCAAATTGCGATCGGTGTCCGGCGCAAACCCGAGCAAATCGCTCGCGCAAGCCTATACGGCTCTAACGTTCGCTGCCGGCCTCCTCTGGGGCGTGACGGGTACCGTCCTTCTCTTGACACCGGACCCGATTTACGCCGTGCTCACGACGTTCGTCCTCGCCGGTTTGATGGCGGGGGGGATCGTGATCAACGCGCCCTACCGTCCATCCCTCTGGGCCTTCCTCTCGCCGATCCTCCTGCCGACGATCGCGATCTTGCTCGCACGCTCGACGTCGATCGAGATCGAACTGGGATTGCTACTCGCGGTCTTCGGCGCCGTGATGACGGCAGCCGGACTCGGCGTCAATGCGATGGTCGTCGAGAGCCTGCGACTGTGGATCGAACAGGAATTCTTGGTCGTCGAACTGCGTGCCCGGGAGTCAGCGGTGCAGGCAGCGCAAAGGCTCGCGCACGTCGGCGGTATCGAGTTCAACCTCGCGAACGATACGATCGTCGGCTCGGACGAGTTCTTTCGGATCGTCGAAAGAAATCCGGCGAGGTTCGAACCGTCGCTCGATGCTCTGCTCGAACTCGTCCATCCCGAGGATCGGGCGCGCGTCGCCGCCCGGGTCAGCGCCTTCCCCGCGAGCGGGGTGGAGGATAAGGAGATCGACTACCGCTTGCTGATGGACGACGGATCGATCAAGTTCGTTCGATCGACCGGACGCAGCATCGACGGCAGGCGTGGAAGAAAAGAGCGGTACCTCGCGTCCGTTCAAGACGTGACCGAGCTGACGAAGGCACTGAACGAGATCGCCTACCGCAATCGCTTGCTCGATGCGGTTACGGCCGGCGCGGCGACCGCGCTCGCGTCCGACTCGATCGATTCGGGCGTGCCCAAGGCCCTACGGACGCTTGGGGAGAGCATGCGGCTCGATCGCATCGACGTGATCCAGGAGGCACCGGATCTGACCGCTACGGTCGCGCTTCGGTACGAATGGGTGGCTAAGGACCTCACGATGCCGGTCAATCAATCGGTATTTGTGGACCCGCCGGCGTGCGTCTCCGAGCTGACCGAGGTTCGCGCACGGCTCGAGTCGGGCCAAGTCGTGATCGGCCAACTCGGCGCGGGCCCGCTGCAGGCGCTGCTCGAGCGGATGAACCTGCAGTCGTTCCTCTTGGTTCCGATCGTTGTGGACCGGGAGTTGTGGGGAAGTCTCGGGATCGACTCGTCGCGCAACCCGCGGACGTGGACCGCCGTGGAGATCGATACGCTCAAGACCTTCGCGAGCATCGTCGGCTCGCTGGTCGGGCGATTCGAGGCGACACCTCCGTCAAAACCGCTGAGCGTGGCCAACCGCCACGAGGCCCTCGAAGCATAGCCCCACTTCCGACCTCGCCCTTCGACGGGCTCAGGGTGACGACCGTCGATATGTCATGCTGAGCCTGTCGAAGCATGACGCGGTCATTCCCAGCGTACTATGAACCTTCGGATCGGCCGAAGGCCGGGAGGCGCGTCCGACGAAGGCTGGCGTAACGTGAGACTGGCGACTCTTCTCGTATTGGTTGGGACGCTTTGCGGCTGCGGTGCCGGAGGGTGGGTTCCCGGTGGCCCGCATGCGATGGACCAAGTCCGCCTCGCGCAGATCGTCACGGCCAACGCGAAGTCGGCCGGCGTCGACCCGAAGCTCGTCGCCGCCATGATCGCCGTCGAATCGAGCGGCGACCCGGCCGCCGTCAGCCGGGCCGGCGCGCAAGGGCTTATGCAGCTGATGCCGGACACCGCCTCCACCTACGGTGCCCCCAACGCCTTCGACCCGGACGAGAACGTGGCGGCGGGTTGCCGCTACATGCGCGCCCTCTTGAAGCGCTACCACAACGACGTGAAGCTCGCGCTCGCCGCGTACAACGCAGGCCCCGGCGCCGTCGATGCGACGCGCGGCATCCCCGCCTATCCGGAAACGCGGGCCTACGTGGCTCGCGTGTCGGCCGCGCTTCGTTCTTCGCCGACGCTGTAACCGGCGATGGCGACGCTGCCGCTCGGGCGAACCGCACCGCTCGCGCCTCCGCGCTCGCTGCCGCGCATCCCGATCCTCGACTCGTACCTCTTACGTGAGATCGTCCCGCCGTTTCTCTTCGCGTTCGGCGCGTATCTGCTGTTCTGGTTCGTCAACATCTTTTTCTTGGCGGCCGACTACATCATCAACGCGCACGCCCCGATCTTTCTCGTACTGCGCTTTCTCGTGTTTCGCATTCCGCAGAGCACGCCGCTCGCGTTTCCGTTCGCGTGCCTGCTCGCATCGCTGCTCGCCTTCGGCAGGCTCGCGCAGGATAACGAAATCAACGCGCTGCGCACCTCGGGCGTCACGTTCCTGCGCATCTGCTGCACGCCGCTCCTCTTCGGCTTCGCGATGTTCGTGGTCTCGTACGAGATCAACGAGACGATCTCGCCGATCACGACCGATCTCTCCACGCGCACGTTCTACCAGATCGTGTATCACACGGAGCAGCTCCCGATCGTGCCCGGCTTCTTCCGCAAGGACGACGCGACGGGCAACGTCTTCTACGTCGGCGACGTGAGCCAGGATCACAAGACGATGCACAACGTGATGATCTTCGAGAACTCCACGAACTCGCCGTACAAGACGGTGATCAACGCCGCCGGAGCCGACGTCGATGGCCCGGTCCTCCACCTCACCAAATCCCGGGTGACCGAGTTCAAGCCGACGGGGGAAGTGAACGGCGCTTCGACGATCAAGGACGTCGACGTCGCGCTGCCGCTCGGCGAGACGATCGATCAATTCGTCAACACGACGACGAACGATCCGTACACGATCAACTCGAAACAACTCCGCTCGCAGATCGCGGCGATGGAGAAGAACGGTGAGGGCGGTCAGACGCTCGACACCCTCAAGATCACGCTCGCGCAACGTCTCGCGTTCCCGTTCGCGGCGTTCATCGCGGTCGTGCTCGCGCTCCCGCTCGCGGCGCAGATCGGCGGCAAGGGCAAGAGCCTCGGCACCGCGCTCGGAATCGCCCTCTCGGTGCTGCTGCTCTTCGTCTATTACATCTTCATGTCGGCGTTCGCGGCGCTCGGTAAGAACGACGCGCTCAACCCGTACCTCGCGGCGTGGGCGCCGAACATCATCATGGGTGCCGCCGGAGCGATTCTGTTCCGGCGTGTCGAGCGCTGAAGCGTCCGCTTCCGCTCCCGCTCCTTCTGCGGCGCGCACGCGTCGGCGTCGCGGCGCTCGCTCTGTGCTCGGTGTTCTTCAACGGGATCGCGCCCGCGTTCGCCGCCGTCTTCGCGGAGCCGGAACCACAGCCGCTCGACTCGCGCTTCGCCGCACTCCTCAAGGCCCACGTGTGCGGGAAGGAAGCCGTGGATCCGGTCAAGCCCGGCGCGGCCGCGCACGCGTTGCTCGCCTACGCGCCGGCCACGCGCGCCGACGTCGTACCGATGCCGCGCGCGACGCCGGCCCTCGTGCGCGTGCCCGACGTCGTGGAGTTCGGTCGCACGATCGGCGACGTGAACGCGCTCGCCGCCCAGGTCGCGCAGGCGGCGACCCCGGCGCCCGCCGCGAGCCCGGCCGAAGCGTCGAGCCCCGCGCCCGCGGGATCGGCTGCACCGTCCGACGAGAGCCCGCCGCCGGTGGCGCCGGCCTCCGCCTCGCCGGCACCCTCGCCATCGGCGACCCTCTTGCCGCTCCCGCCCGTGCCCGCGACGGCCCCCGAAGAGATCATTCCGCCGACGCCCCGGCCGACGGGGAGCCCGAGCGCGTCGCCCGTGCCGCTGCCGAGTTCGAGCGCGAGCGCGAGCGCAGACCAGCCCGTCTTCCTCGTGCGCCCGAGCGGGCTCCCGACGACGCTGCCGCTCGTGGGCGGTCCGCATTCGCCGGGGCCGAGTCCGAGCCCGAGCGGCACGCCCAAGCCGCAGTTGCAGCCGTACCAGATCGTGACGATCGCCGACCAGATCGTCGGCTCGAGCGACGAGCATCGGCCCTCCGATCTGATCGGGAACGTCCACATCTTCTACGTGGAGGGCCAGATCGTCGGCGACCGCGCGCACTTCGACGGCGACCATACGATCGTGGTGCGCGGGCACACCTATCTCGTCAATCGCTCGCAAGACTCGATTCTCTACGCCGACCAGATCGTGTTCGACATGCGCACGCGCCGCGCGACCCTCGAGAACGGGCGCGGCGAATCGATCGAGGGCGTCGCGCAAGGCAAACTGCACTTCAGCGCGCAGAACCTCGTGACGCGCGCGGACGGCGTGACCCACGGCGATCACGCCAACTTCACGACTTGCGAGAACCCGCACGGCGGCTATCACGTGGAAGCGCGCACGATCGACGTGACGCCGGGCGACAAGCTCGTGGCGCGCAAGGCCGTCGTCTTCCTCGGGCCGCTCGCGATCTTCTATCTGCCCCTCCTCGTGATTCCGCTGCGCGACGTCGAGGATCCGCGGCGCCAGGCGAGCTTCTTGCCGCTGGTCGGCTACGACTCGAGCGAGGGCGCGTGGATCAAACTGCGCATCGGTTTCGCGCCGTCGGACACGTACTACGGATACTATCGCGTCGAGTACTTCACGAAGCGCGGACTCGGGCTCGGCTACGATGCGTACATCGGCGCCAAGGACCACCATCGCTTCACGACGATCGACTCGTACACGATCGACGACCGCGTCGCGAACGCACGCGAGACCAACATCAACATCCAAGATACCGAAAACTTCAGCCGCCGCCTGCGCGGCCAGTTCGGCATCAACTATCAGGGCGATTTCGGCCCGGACCTCTCGCTACCGGCCAGCCTCAACATCACGGGCTCGCTGATCCATCAAACCGGAACGACGAGCACCGAGAACCTCACGTTCTCGCGCTATCTCCAGGGCTCGCTCTCCGACAACCTCAACCTGGGCTTCATCGACTCGATCACGCTCGGCCAGTTCATCCAGCAGCAGATCAACCTCACGTACTCCAAGTTCAACAGCCAACTCTCGTCGTCGGATACCTTTCACATCGATCTGAACACGCACGTGTTCACGAAGGCGGCCGACTACAACCTCACCTACGACAAGACGGACTATTCGTCGAACCCCTTCGGGTACGACACCGTCCCGCAGCTCCAGATCCTGCCGCACATCAACTGGCACGGCTTCCGGTACGCGCCGCAGATCCAATTCACGGTCGGCGAATATAGCGAACCGGAAGATCACTTCTCGACGTCGCGGATTCAGGGGCAATTCCAGGAGTCGTACTACGCGAAGGTCCTCGGCAACAGCGACTTCTCGGCGAACTACAACATCACGCAAGATTACTACGGTACGGGCGACGAGAAGGCGTTCGACCAACAGAACGCGTCGCTCTCCACGCCGATCGGCAACCACCTGATCAATTCGATCACCTATAACGAGCAGCATCCCATCGGTCCGTCGGACGTGCCCTTCCAACTCCTCGACAACCTCTCGCCCGGCGCGCACTCGGCACAAGACGTGCTGCGCTTCTACAACAAGGACGTGTACTCGCTCTCGCTCTCCGACGGCACGAACTTCGACCGCCAGGGCCAGCCGATCGACTACCAACTCAACTACAAACCCTCACCGCGCGCATATCTCGTGGTCGGCGGTTACTACGAGCCCGGTCCCGGCAACGGCTTCGGCACGACCAACGTGCAGGCGATCACGCCGCTCGGCAAGGATTCGATGCTCCAGCTCACGACCAACGTGGATTGGAAGAATCACATGCGGCTCGAGGACAAGAACGTCAACCTGAGCCAGATCGTGGACAACTGCTATCAGCTGCAGTTCACGTTCAATCAGGACCTCAAGCAGTTCCAATTCCAAGTCGTGATCCTGGCGTTCCCGCAACAGGGCGCCGGCATCGGCTTCGGCGGCGCCCAATCCCAGTCGATCATTCCGCAGAACCTCGCGTTGTGAGCGCCGGTGCGCCCTCACATGTAGTTCTGGACGTCTCCTCCGCTCAGTTGCGCCGAGGGATTGCTCGGTTCCGGACCGCCGTTCGCTTTGAAGATCGGATAGTCGCTCGTTACGTTCACGTCGAAGCCCACGCCGTTGAACGTTTGGTCCGTGGCGCCGCCGATCCCGAGTGAGTCCAAGATCGTGTTGTTGGAAATCGTGAAGAAGTTGAGATACCAGTACTGCTGCGACGGCTGCGTCGGGAACGAGCTCGGCGACGGCGTCGCGCTCGCAGCCGGCGAGGCCGCACCCGTCGCGAACGTGATCGTGGTCGGCGTCGCCGTGGGCGTGACCCCGGACGAGGGGCTGGGCGTCGGCGTGGATGGAGACGCCGTGAAGTTCGGGCACGGCTGCGCCTGGTCCAGCGGATTGTCGAGTTCGGCGCGATCGAAGATCAGCTCGAACTCGTTGCCCTGGCCGTTGTCGTTCGGCAAGAATTGTTCGAGCGACGGGTCTTCCGGAACGGTCACGTACTGGATGCTGCCGTTCGAGTTCGGATTCACGAAGTATTCGACCAGTTGCGGAAGCGCCGTTCCGAACTTCGACCCCACGAAGAAGCCGTACGAGAAGCTGTTGAACGTGGTGAGGTACGCCTGCGGATACGGCGTGCCGTTCCCGCACGTGTCGATGACGATCGCATAGGTGAAGTCGTTGAAATCGAGCGTCCCGTTCACGCGAAACTTGATCACGACGTGGCCGGCGAGGTTGTTGTTGGCCGCCGTCGGCGAGGGCGTCACCTGGTGGCCGCAAGCGACGACGAGCAACGCGGCGGCTGCGAAGAGTGCGATTGCGGCTCGGCGGAGCATGGTGTCCTCACTGATTCCGTTCGTCGTCGCCACGCTCGGCGCGATCGCGATGGCGCTTGCGTTTCCGCGTACGAACGCGGTGGCGCTCGCGCCGCTCGGTGCGGTCGCCCTGTTTTGGGCGTGGTTTGGGATGTCGCCCAAACGCGCCTTCTGGACCGGTTGGTTTGCCGGCTCCGTCTACTTTAGCATCACGTTCTGGTGGTTCGGTGAGACCGCGGGCGCGTTGATCGCGCCGTTCGGATTCTTGCTCGCACTCGCCCCGTCGATCGGCGACGCGTTCTTCGGCTTCGGGCTCGCGGGAGCACTCGTGGCCGTCGCCGCGCGCGGCCTCGGGAACCGCGATCGCACGAGCCGCGCGCTCGTGCCGGCGGCGGCCGCGGCCGTCTTCGCATGCGCCGAGTGGCTGCGCAGCGAGGGTCTCGGCGAGATCGGCGTACCGTTCGGCAGCCTCGGTTATACGCAAGTCACGTCGCCGCTCGCGCCGCTCGCCGCGTTTGCGGGCACCTACGGCGTCACGTTCGCGGTGTGCGCGATCGGCGCGTATCTCGCGTACGCGCTCCGCATGCGCTCCGTGCGCGGTAGCGCCGTCGATACGGCCGTCGCGCTCGCCGCGATTGCGCTCGCCGTCGCCGCTGCGTGGGCGTTCTGGCCCGCGCGTTCGCTCGCCCCGCCGACGTATCGCGTCGCCGCGATCCAAGGAAACATCCAGCAAGGTCTCAAGTTCGCGCCGGGCTCGCTCGAACGCGCTATCACGGTCTACGAGTCGCTCACGCGCACCGCCGCGGCCACGCATCCGCAACTCGTCGTCTGGCCCGAGACGGTGATCCCCGCTTCGTTCGGCCGCTCGCCCATTTTGCACGTGCGTTTCGGCGCGCTCGCGAAGTCGATCGGGGCCGAACTCGTGGTGGGCACGTTTCTTGCCGAGCCGGACGGCGATTTCAACGTGCTCGCGTTCTTCCGCCCCGACGGCACGCTCGAGCCGCGCTACTATCGCAAACGGCAGCTGGTCCCGTTCGCCGAACACATTCCGTTCCGGCCGCTCTTCGCGTGGATCCCGTGGACCTCGAACGTGTCGAATTTCGCCGAGGGCGCGCACGATGAGACGTTCGCCGCAGGCGGCCTGCGCTTCGGTCCGATCGTGTGCTGGGAATCGGCGTTCTCGCAGCTCGCGGTCACATCGGTGCACGACGGCGCGGACGCGCTGATCGTCGCGACCGACGACGCGTGGTTCGGGACGACCGCCGGGCCGTATCAGCACGCGCAAATCGCGCAGATGCGCGCGATCGAGACGGGGCGTTGGGTCGTGCGGGCCGCATCGACCGGCATCAGCGGAATCGTCGCACCCGACGGCCGGTACGTGGCCGCGAGCCGCCTGAACCAGCAGGCCATCGTCGCGGGTTCGATCGGCGAACCGGTGAACACCGCGTACGATGCGATCGGCGCACCCGCCGTCGCCGCGTTCTTCGCCGTTGCCTACGCGGCGATCGTCTTCCGCGCGAGCCGCCGGCGACGCGCGTGACGCGCACCGCCGCCGTCCGCATCGCGACGATCGCGGGGGTGGCATTCGTGGCCTACGTCGCGTACGGAATCTACGCGGCCGGGTTCGACGAGCGCCCCCCGCCGCCACCCGCCACGAGTCTGACGTTCCGCGTGGGCCACGTGACGGGCCATCGCATCGCCACGCGCTCGTGGTCGGCGAACTTCGATCGCATCGTCAGCAATGCCGATCAGACGCTCCTCGATCTCGACAACGTGCGCGACGGCATCATCTACAAGAAGGGGAAGCCCTATCTCCACGTGCGCGCCGCGCACATGACGGTGAACACGATCTCGCGCGACTTCACGGCACGCGGCCCCGTCCACGTCGAAACGGTCGACGCCAAGCCGGAGCGATCGTTCGACACGACCTCCGCGGCCTGGCAAGACGCGATTGGGCGCTTGACGATGGCGCAACGCATCGTGATCCATCGCGGCGCGGAGGCTCCACTCGTCGTGGGCAGCCTCACCTTCGACGTGAAGTCCGGCGAAATCGAAGTCCACGACATCGACGGACCGCTCAAATAGCCGCGCCCGCGGTTATGCTTTGTGGTTGGTCTTGGCCTTCGGTTCGGCTTCCGGCGTCGCGCCGCCGGCGGCCGCGAGGCGTTCCGCCGCATCGGCCTGGTTTTTCTTCGCCTCGGCGATCAGGGCTTTGACCTTCTGGCCGCCCTTGTGACCGATCTCTTCGTAGAAGTCCGAACCGTACTTGTCCTTGACGACGCGGCCGCCTTTTTGACCGATCGTTTCGTAGAACTGTGCACCGTGACGCTCGCGCGTCGCCTGACCGCCCTTTCGGCCGATCGTCTCGTAAAAGCCCGAACCGTAACGTTCGCGGACCGTATCGCCGCCTTTTTTGCCGGCTTCGCGAACGGACATCTCTCCGCCGGGCGCCTTCGCCTTGTCCGATTCCTTCGAGGACTGATCTGCCATATGAAAAACCCTTTCGCGCTCCGGCGAAACTGGAGTGTAGAGCGTACAAGTGGTCTCGTACCCAGGGTACCCGGCATTAAACTTCCATGATCGATGCAATTATCGCAGGCGCCCGTATCTACGACGGAGTCGATACCGCACCGTTCGTCACCGATCTCGCGATCGTGGGCGAGCGCATCGCGTTGCTCGGCGATCTCGCGGGCCGCGACGCCTATGCCCGCGTGGACGGCCGCGCGCTCACGCTCGCGCCTGGCTTCATCGACGTGCACTCGCATTCGGACGAACTGTGGCTCGCCGACGGTCGCTGCGAGAGCAAGATCATGCAGGGCGTCACGACGGAGATCGCCGGAAACTGCGGCACGAGCGTCGCGCCGCTGCGCGGCGAGGCCGAGGTGCGCAAGGCGCACGAAGCGCGAGCCGTGGGCGTCGAGATCGCCTGGCGCGAGTTCGACGAGTTCTTCGACATCGTCGAACGCAGCGGCGTCGCACTCAACGTTGCGAGCCTCGTCGGGCTCGGAACGACGCGCCGCTGCGTGCGTGGCGACCTCGAAGGCCGGCTCGACGACGACGAACTCGCCGCCGAGTGCGACCTCGTGCGCGCGAGCGTGGAACGCGGCGCGCTCGGCGTTTCGAGCGGCCTGATCTACGTTCCGTCGCGTTACGCCGACGAACGCGAGCTCGGCGCGTGTGCGGCCGCGGCCCGCGATGCCGGCATGCCGCGCTACGCGAGCCACCTGCGCAGCGAAGGCGACGATCTCTTCGCGGCCGTCGATGAGGCGCTCGCGGTCGCGCGCGCGGCGGACGTCGGCGTGCAGTTCTCGCACCACAAGGCGGCTGGTAAGAAGAACTGGGGCGCCGTGCATCGCTCGCTCGACGCGATCGCGCGCGCCCGCGCGCAAGGTCTCGTCGCGTACGCCGACGTGTATCCGTACGTCGCGATGTGGACCGATCTCGATACGATCCTCCCCGAGGACGCACTCTTCGGCGGTCGCGACGCGGCGCTGGAGCGACTCGCCGATCCGGAAATCGCGGTCGCACTCGCACTCCGTCTCCAGCTCGAACGCGCGGACGAGTGGCACGACATCGCGATCAGTACGGTAGGAAGTGAGAAGAACGCCGGGCTCGCCGGAATGCGACTCGATGAGATCGCAGCGGCGTGGCGCCTCTCGCCGCCGCGCGCCGCCCTACGGCTTCTCGTCGAAGAGCGCTTGGACGTGCAGGCCATCTTCTTCGCGATGAACGAGGACGACGTCGCGACCGTGCTCTCGGCCGACTTCGTCTCGATCGGCAGCGACGCGTCGTCGCGTTCGGCGACCGGGCCCACGGCCCAGGGTCTGCCGCATCCACGCACGTTCGGCACGTTTCCGCGCGTGTTCGGTCGCTACGTTCGCGGACGCCGCACCCTCGAACTCGGCGAAGCGATCCGGCGCATGACGTCGCTCGCGGCCGACCAATTCGGCATCCCCGAACGCGGCCGCATCACGCCGGGCGCGTTCGCCGACCTCGTGCTCTTCGATGCCGAGACGATCGTCGACACCGCCACCTACGAGCGCCCCTACGCATACCCGCTCGGCATCGACGGCGTGTGGGTCAACGGCAGCGCCGTCGTGAGCGGCGGGCGTCCGACGGGTGCCCGCCCCGGCAAGGCGCTGCGCGGCGGACGCGCGCGATGAACGTGCTCGAACTCGCGGCGGACGTGCGCGACCGGCTGCTCGCCGATGCCAAACGCACGAGCGTCGCGCGCGGCGAATTCGTCTACACGGCGCTCGACGCCGCGGATTGCGTGTACGTCGTCGAGAGCGGGCGCTTCAAGATCGTGCGCTCGAACGCGAGCGGTTCCGAATCGATCGTGGGCATCCGCAATCGCGGCGATATCTTCGGCGAGATCACGTGGATGATGCCGGGCGCGCGCCGCACGACGAGCGCGGTCGCGCTCGATCCGGGCGACGTCGCGCGGCTCGATGCCGGAACGTTCGAACGGCGCCTCCGCGCGGACTCGGTGCTGGCCGGCAGTTTCGCGCGCGGCATCGCGCTGCGGCTCTCCGCGATCGAACGCGAACTGACGGAGCTGGCCGGCAAGAGCGTGCCGGGGCGCCTGGTCGACGTTCTCGGCCGGCTCGCCTCCGAGCACGGCGAACCCGCGGGCGACGGCACGCTGCGCATCGCGCTCAGCCTCACGCACAAAGATCTCGCCGACCTGATCGGCACGAGCCGCGAGACGCTGACGAAGGAACTGAGCGTGCTCGCCGACGTGGGGCTGTTACGGGTGGAACACCGGACGATCGTGCTGCTGCAGCCGCGCGCGTTTCCGTTCGCCGTGCGCCGCGAGGAGCGCGCCGAGGCGTAACGGGACGCTACGCGACGGCGTTTGCGTTCGCGTTCGCACCCGCGGTCCGGCGCCGGCGAACTTCCCGAACGAGGACCGCAAGCACCACGAGCGCCGCGACCGCCACGGCCACCGCGAGCGCAGCGCCGATGAACGGCAGCGCGATCGCGAGCACCGTGATGCCGAACGAGAGTGCGTCCTCGAAGAGGCTGACGAACGGGTTCGCGACGCCGAGCGTCATCGCGCTCGACGCGCCGCGTAACGCCGTCACGCCGGTGTGGACGCCGAGCGCGTTGAGCGCCGCGACGCCCATCGCCGCGTACGTCACGCCGTCGGCGGATCCGCCCACGCTCCCGAGTGCGCCGCCCACGAGGATGGCCGCCGCGATCGGCTTGATGCCGAAGTGCACGGCGTGCAAGAGATGATCCACGGCCGGTATCTTATCGCCCGCGAATTCCAAAACCGCGAGACCGCAGAACACCCAGGCGGCGCCGTCGCTGCCGAGCCCGGCGAATGCGGGCGCGACGTGGAGGTAGCCGAAGTGCATCGCGAGCGCGGCGAGCGCCAACGTCAGGAACGGCCGCAGCCCGATGCTCGTGCTGAGCGCGTAGGCGGTCGCAAAGGTGGCTGCATCCATCGCGGTACTCCCCTCGTCGGTGCGTGATTACTACGCGGCCGGCCCGGAGTTTCGTTTGGAAACGGCGGGGACCCGCGATTCCAGGTCGGCGTACACGTCGCGCACGGCGGCGCCGAGCGCCTCGATCGTCCCGTCGTTCTCGATCGTATAGTCCGCGAGCTCCCGGGCGCGTTCCGGATCGATCTGAGCGGCCATGCGCCGCTCGACCTCCTCAGGCGTGAGGCCGGAGCGCGCGACGACGCGCCCGATCCGGCGCTCCTTGTCCGCCACCACGAGCACGTTCGCATCGCACTGCCGGTAGAACGACCCTTCGAAGAGGAGCGGAACGTCGTGGATCACGATCTGCTCCGGACTCGCGGTAGACTCGCGCTCGGCCCCGAGGCGCCGCACCTCGGGATGCACGATCGCGTTCAGTTCGTCGCGCGCCGTGCCGCTCGCGAACACGATCGCGGCGAGCGCCGCCCGGTCGAGGGTGCCGTCCGCAGCGATGGCGCCCGGCCAGCGCGCCGCGATCCGCGCGAGCCCGGGCGACCCGGCGGCCACGGCCTCGCGCGCGAGCGCGTCCGCGTCGATGACGAGCGCTCCGAGGCGCGCGAACACGCTCGCGACCTCGGATTTGCCCGACCCGATTCCGCCGGTCAACCCCACCCGCAAACGCATCGCGCGACCTTCAACGCGCGACGAAGAATTCGCTACTCGACGGTGGCCGTTTCGAGGGCGTCGGCGATCGAGCCGACCTCGCCGTCGACGCCGAACTGCTCGAACTCTTCGGGCGAAATGTCGGCGACGTGCTGGATGGAACCCGTGATGCGGCGCGTCGTGTGATTGATCGTGAGCAGCGTGACCTCGACCTCTTGGCCGGGGCTGTACTGCACGGCCGGATCGAATTCGCCCTTCGGTACCATCGCGAGCACGCCCGGGATGATCTCCACGAGCAGATAGTTCGGCGTGACCTTGACGATCTGGGCGATCAGGCGCTGGCCTTCGATCAGCTTGTCGGCGTGCTCGAGCCAGGGATCGGGCAACGCGTGCTTGAGCGAGAGCGAGACCTTCTTCGCGTCGGGATCGAACTTCATCACTTCGACCTGCACGACGTCGCCGATCTTGACCACTTCGCTCGGGTGCTTGATGCGCGCGTACGAGAGTTCGCTGTTGTGGATCAGGCCGTCGATGCCGCCCAGGTCGACGAACGCGCCGAACTCCGCGAGCCGCACCACGACGCCTTCGCGAATCTGTCCGACCGCGAGCGTTCCGAGCAACTCGGACTTCTTCGCGTTGAGCTCTTCCTCGAGGACGAGGCGCTGCGAGAGGACCACCCGGTGGCGCTTGTGATCGAGATCGATCACTTTGAGGCGAAGGTGCTTGCCCACGAGCTCTTCGAGATTGCCGACGGGCTGCCGGCGAATCTGCGAGGCCGGGACGAAGCCGCGCATGCCGAGGTCGACCAGGACGCCGCCCTTGACCACTTGCGTGACGGTCGCTTCGATCACTTCGTCGTTCTCGTGCGCCGCGATGACCTTTTCCCACGTCTTGAGGGCGCGGGCGCGGCGTTCGCTGAGGAAGAGCGTGCCTTCTTCGTCGATCCGGTGGATCATGACTTCGAGCTTGTCGCCGACCTTGAGTTCTTTCGGCTCGATCGCGAGCGAGAGCTCGCGGAAGCTCAAGAAGCCTTCGGATTTCCCGCCGATGTCGACGAGCAGTTCGTCCTGATACTTCGCGACGATCAAGCCCGTGAGGACCTGGCCTTCGTCGAGAACCTTCAGGCTCTCTTCGTACATGCGCTGTTCGAGCGCGAGTTGATCTTCTTCTTCGATCGGTTCGACGGGTGCGACGTCGGGCGGTGCGATAGTGGTAATGTGAATCCCCTTTACTCGTGCGCCGGATCTATGTCGTCCGGTCGCACGCCGCGCGTTGCGCGACTTAAGATCTTTGACAGGTGCGGCACCACCAGGTGCCACGTTGTGCGAGGACGGTTCGCACGATGGGACGCGCGCAGCGCGGACAGTTTTGGCCGGTCCGGCCGTAGACGCTGAGGACGTTTTGGAAGCCGCCGCGGAGCCCGTCGGCATCCACGTAGTCGTCGACGCTCGTCCCCCGCATGTCGATCGCGCGCCGGAGCACGTCTTGAATCGAATGATGGAGGCGACGCCGCGCCTGCTTCGTCAACGTTCCGGCGGGACGGTTCGGACGGATCCGAGCGTCCCAGAGCGCTTCGCAGGCGTAGATGTTGCCGATCCCCGCAATGCGGCGTTGATCCAGGAGAAACACCTTGACCGGTGTCGTTCTCCCGTCCAAGAGGCTCGAGAAACGGTCGAGTGAAAAATCACCCGAAAGCGGCTCGATGCCGACCTCGGCAGCCCACGGTTCTTCAGGCCCGACCAGGCGCATCCTGCCGAACTGGCGCACGTCTGCGAAGCAGAGGCGCGTCCCGTCCCGGAACCCCAGGAGCACGTTGCTATAGCGCTCCGGGGCCGCGGCCTCCGCACGCTGGACGATCAGCCTCCCGGTCATCCGGAGATGAACGACGAGTTGCCGGCCCGAGGCGAGCGAGAGAACCACGTGTTTGCCGCGCCGGCCCACCGCATCGATGCGCTGTCCGGAGAGGTCGCGAGCGAACCGGTTGGGTTCGGGCAACACGACCTTGGGGCGGAGCACCGTTACCGAGTCGATCGTCTTTCCCACGACCGCGTTCGCTAGACCGCGAGCGATCGTCTCGACTTCGGGGAGCTCAGGCACGTCAGTTCCGTAGAACGCGCCCCAGCCCGGAAAAGTTGCGTCCCCCGCCCTCGCCGGTCGCCGCCGGCACGGGCGGCGTGGCCGACAGGTCGCTAGTCGGTGCTCCGCAGGGTGGCCGGGAGCAGGAGCTTGGTTCCGGCGGAGATGCCGTCCGCGGCGGCCTCCCCCGCAGCCAGCTCGATCACGTAGAGGCCCGCGCCCCGCCGCCGCGCGACCACGTCATCCGGCGTGCTCCGGGTCGAGGCCGGGACGTTCCCGGCCACCGTCGTGACGGTCCCGCCCGCGTCGACCCAGACCATGTCGAGCGGCACGAGGGTGTTCTTCATCCAGAACTCCTGGACCGACGCGGCGGAGAACACGAAGATCATGCCGGCATGCGGCCGCAGTCGCGTCACACACATGAGGCCGAGCTCACGGGCGTGCTCGTCCGATGCGACCGCGAGCACCAGGGGCACGGCGGCACCGGCGACGCGGATCGTCGGCAGCGGCGCAGGCGCGACCGCGGGCGCAAACGGTCCGCCGAGGATGTCGTGGGGCAAGGCCGGATTCGCGCACGCGGTGAGAGCCCCGACGGGGCCGCCGTCGGCGGCGCACGCAGGCGCGGCCACGAGGGCCGCTGTCGCGACCATGAACGCAAATGCGATCGTCTTCAGCATCCCGGCCATCTTACGTCTCGACGGCGCGCAACGTCCTTCAGACCTCCGGACACGTCCACGCGAAGGCGTCGTCCGCCGGCAGCGCGGGCGAGAAGAGGAAGCCCTGGCCGATCGGGACGCCGATGCCGAGCATGAACGCTTCTTGGGCGGCGGTTTCGATGCCCTCCGCCACGATCGTGAGCCCGAGCGTCCGGGCGACGCTCACGATCGCGCGCACGATCGCTTCATCCCCCGGAGTGCCCGTGGCCGAGCCGATGTCGCGCACGAAGAGCCGGTCGACCTTGAGCGCGTCGAGCGGGAAGCGTTTGAGGTAATTGAACGACGAGTAGCCGGTCCCGAAATCGTCGATCGAGATCTCCACGCCGAGGCCCTTGAGTTCGGTCAACGTCGCGATCGCACGCTCCGGCGACCGCATCAACAACGACTCCGTCACTTCGAGGTGGAGGCGCGACGCGACGAGCCCGGTCCGTTCGAGCACGTCCGTGACCATTGCGACGAAACCCGGACGGTCGAACTGGCGCGCGGAGACGTTGACGGCGACGAAACGCCGGAGGCCGGCATCCTGCCAGCGCCGCGCGAAGCGGCAGGCCCGCTCGAGCACCCACGCGCCGATCGGAACGATCAATCCCGTCTCTTCGGCGGCTCGAATGAATGCGTCCGGCATGACGATACCGCGAACGGGGTCGCGCCAGCGAACGAGCGCTTCGGCGCCGCACGGCTCGCGCGTCCGCAGATCGACGAGCGGCTGAAAGAGCACGAAGAGTTCGTCGCGTTCGAGTGCGTACCGCAGCGCCGCCTCCAACTCGATGCGGGCGATGCCGCCGCGGCCAGCGTCCGGCTCGTCTTTCTCGAAGAACGCGACGTCGAGCCCGGCCACTTGCGCGACGGTCATCGCGCTCTCGCTGGCCGAGAGCAGCGTGCTCGGCTCGTCGCCGTCGTCCGGGAAGAGCGCGATCCCCATGGAAGCGCGCACGAAGACCTCGCGGCTACCCAGCGTGAAACTCGGCGAGAGCTCGAGCAACAGGCGACGCGCGATGCGGGCTGCGTCTTCGCGACTTTCGATGTCGTCGACCGCCACGACGAACTCGTCGCCGCCGAGCCGGCCGACCGTGTCCCGCGGACGCGCGGCCCGCTCGAGGCGCGCGCCGATGGCGCGCAAGAGCTCGTCGCCGGCAGCGTGCCCGAGACTGTCGTTGATCAGCTTGTAGCCCGCGAGATCGCAGGTCACGATTGCGACTTGCCGTCCCCGCATCGCTGCAACCGCCAGCGCTTCGCGAACCTTCACCTCGAAGAGCACGCGATTGGGCAACCCGGTCAGCGCGTCGTGGTGCGCCAAGAACTCCAGGCGCTCGCGGTCCAAGCGCCGTTCGACCGCGATGCCGGCGAGGTAGGCGAGTTCGCTGCCGAAGCGTTCCGCATCCGGGACGCCGGCATCGCCGTAGAGATGTTGCGCGAACGTGCCGACGACGTCGCCCGCGGAATTACGGATCGGCGTCGACACGCAAGCGCGAATGCCCGCAACCTGCGCGCCGGGCGTGACGACGTCGACGATCTCGAAAGGGGGTTTTCGTCCGGCGAGGGCCTCACCGAACCAACTACCGTAGACCGCCGGTTGCACGAATCGGCCACGTTGCAACGTGATCGAGGCCGCGACGCCCGGACGCGACCGCTCCGCCGCGCCGACGAGCGCATCGAAGATCCGGTCGAGCGGCGCGTCGCGCGCGATCAGTTCGAGCACGTCATCGCGGTCCTGGCGCAGAATCTGCTCGGCGCTGCGACGCGCGGTCACGTCCCGCAGGATCGTGACGAAGGCCTCACACGTGCTTCCGTTCACGAACACGGGCGCGATCGTCGATTCGCACCAGAAGCGGACGCCGTTCTTGCGCCGCCCGAGATATTCGAACGTGACCGGAAAGAAACGCCGGCGTGCGTTCGCAACGAGCGCGAGGGTCTCGAGGTCGTTGTCGCCGGGCATCGCGATGCGGGCCGGCGCGCCAACGAGCGCCGCCGCCTCGAAGCCGAACGTCCGCGCGAAGGGCTCGTTCGCGAAGAGAAGTTCGGCATCGTCGGTCGGCGCGGACGTGCTGACGGCCATCGGGACGTTCGACGCGTCGACGATGGCTCGCAAGAGCGCGAGCCGGCGTTCGCGGCGGAACGCCGGCGACGCGCGGCCGCGCATCGCCTTCTCCGCGGCGAAACGTGCGCAGGCGCCGAGGACCGCTATCTGCTCGTCGCCGTAGCTTCGCGCGACGACGTCGAACACGCCGAGAACGCCGAAAACCGTGTGGTCGCGTCCGACGATCGGAAAGCCCACGTACGAGCGTGCTCGGCGCGCCTCGAACGCGAGAGCCACGCTCGGGTTTTCGCGACCGTCCGGAATGACGAGCGCGCCTCCGAGCGCGATGACATCCGCGACCAACCGAGCGTCGGCCGCCGGCGCGACCGACTCCCGATCGGTCCCGAAGCAGCCATCCACCTGCGGATAGCTCGCGCTCCCGCGCAGGATGACGAGTGCGATCGGCATGTCGAGAGCGCGCGCCGTGATCTCGGCGACGCGATCGAACGAACGTGCGTCGGCCGACCGATACGTCGGCATTCCGCGCCCGGCAGGCTCCAGCGCGGCGCTAACGCCGGGGACTGCCGCAAGCGCCGCGATGCGCGATCCTACCATGAGCCACCGTCTCGAACGTCAAGCTCACTCGATTAGGAACGAGTCTCGCAATCCATATTGGTTATCGGTTCTTAAAATCGACGTTCGACGCAACTACTTTCGTACCTCGCCACGCCTAAAACTCCGCGCTTGCGGCCTCCTCGTATGGCTCCACGTCGTACCACGAGCGCCCGGTTTTCAACGTGACGTCGAGCGGGACGCTCAGCGCGAGCGCACCTTCCATCTCGCGTTTCACGAGCGCCGCGACCTCGCCGATGCGTTCCACCGCCACTTCGAAGATCAGCTCGTCGTGAATCTGCAGCAGCATCACGGCCCGGTCGTCGTCGCCGAGCGCGGAGTCGATGCGCACCATCGCGAGCTTCATGAGGTCGGCGGCGCTGCCTTGCATCGGGGCGTTGGTGGCCTCGCGTTCGGCCGCGCTGCGCAGCGGGAAGTTTCGCGAGCGCAGATCGGGCATGTAGCGGCGCCGGCCGAGGATCGTCTCGACGTAGCCGTGCTCGCGTCCGAACTCGAGGTTGCGCTCGATCCAGGCGCGCACGCTCGGGAAGCGCGCGAAGTACGCTTCGGTCATGGCGCGCGCCTCGCCGCGTTCGATCTCGAGCCGTTGCGCGAGTCCGAAGTCCGACATGCCGTAGAGCAAGCCGAAGTTCACCGACTTCGCGATCCGGCGCTGATTCGGCGTCACCGCGTCCGCCGCCGCGACCGCGAAGATGCCGCGTGCCGTCACGTCGTGGATGTCGTCGCCGCGCGCGAACGCGTCGCGCATCGCTTCGTCGCCCGAGAGGTGCGCCATGATGCGCAGTTCGATCTGCGAGTAGTCGGCCGCCAGCAGAATGCGTTCGGCCGACGGAGCGACGAAAGCGCGCCGGATGCGTCGCCCGAGTTCCGTGCGCACCGGCACGTTTTGCAAATTCGGGTTCGTCGAGGAGAGCCGGCCCGTGGCCGTCGCCGTCTGATGGAACACCGTGCGCAGGCGTCCGTCCGGCCCGACGAGTTTTGGGATCACGTCGATGTAGGTGTTCTTGAGTTTCGTGACCTCGCGATATTCGAGCACCTTCGCGACGATGGCGTGCTCGCGCGCGAGCGGCTGCAGCACTTCGACGCCCGTCGCCCAGCCGGTTTTCGTGCGGCCGCCGTTCGGCAGTTGCAGCTTTTCGAAGAGCACCGCGCCCAATTGTTGCGGCGAGCCGATGTTGAACTCGCCTTCCGCCAGCGCGAAGATCTCTTCTTGCAGCCGCACGGCCGCGGCATCGACGTCGAGCGAGAGCCCCGCGAGTTGCGCCGGATCGACCGCGAAGCCCACGCGCTCGAGTCCCGCAAGGATGCGCGCGAGCGGAACCTCGACATCCGTGTAGAGCGAACTCTGCTCGCGTTCCGCCAGGCGCTCGCGCGCGACGGGAACGATGCGCAACACCGCGTCGGCCCACGCCGACGCGTCCGGCGGCAGCCGTAGCTCGAGGAGTTCACCCGCCGCATCCTCGAGGTTCGCATACGTTCGCGACGGGTTGAGCACGTGCGCCGCGATCATCGTATCGTCGACGAGCGCGCCGCCCGCGGCGGCGGCCAAGCCGCGACCGCGCAAGAACGCCTGCAAGCCCTTCCAATCGTGAACGGCGAGCGGCGTCGCGCCCGCGAGCAAGGCCGCGAAGGCGTCCGCCACGTCGGATCGCTCGAGCGCTGCGGGACGGAACGCGAGGCCGCTTTCGACGGCCCCCGACACGCCGATTTCGTCGTCGCCGCGAAACGCGATGCCGACGCGCTCCGCGCCCGCGAGTTCGCGAAGGAGGCCCGCGAGCAACGCGAATTCCGGCGGATCGGTCGAAGGCACGAAGGTGCGGTACGTTCCGCGCACCGCCTCCGCATCGTCGCGCGCGAAGAGCGCGGCCTCCTCCGGTTCCGGCAAGCGCGCGAGCAGCGACTTGAACTCGAGGTCGCGGTAGAGCACGTAGAGCGCGTCGGTCGCGGGCGGCGCGTAGCGCGCGCGCTCCCACGGGACCGCGACCGGCAAGTCGCGCGCGATGACGGAGACGTCGCGGCAGCGGCGCGCGATCTCGCCGTGCTCGCGAACGAGTGCCTCGAGTTTGGGCGAGCCCGCGAGCGCCGGATTTGCGAGCAGCGCGTCGAGCGAACCCGCCGCTTTGATCAGCTTGATCGCGGTCTTTTCACCGACGCCGGGAATGCCGGGCAAGTTGTCGGACGGATCGCCCTTGAGGCCGCGATAGTCCGGCAGTTGGCGCGGTTCGAGATCGAAGCGTGCGCGCACGGCGGCGGTATCGTAGCGCAGCACGCCGCCCATGCGCGTGCGCACGGCAACCGTCGTCCGGTCGTCGACGATCTGCAAGAGATCGTTGTCGCCCGTCACCACGACCGTCTTCGCGCCGTCGCGCTCCGCTTCGGCCGCGAGCGTGGCGATAACGTCGTCCGCCTCTTCGCCTTCCACGTCCATCATCGGAATGTCGTAGACTTCGAGCACGCGCCGCACGAGCGCGAACTGCGAACGCAGATCGTCGGGCATCGTTTCGCGCTGGGCCTTGTAGGCCTCGAAGATCGCGAGGCGCGCGGCGGGCAACCCGCGGTCGAAACACGCGACCACGTGCGTCGGTTTCTCGTCGGCCAAGAGCTTGATCAGCGTCGTGGTGAAGACGTACGCGGCTTCGATGCGCACGCCGCGCGAGGTCGTGAGCGGACGATCCTTCATCGCGAAGAACGCGGCGTACACGAGCCCGTACGTATCGAGCAGCATCAGCGTCGGCGTGGCCGGTACCGCGCTCGCGGCGGCCCGCTTCGCCGGTGGCCGCGCCTTCGCCGGCGAGAAGACGTCGAGCAGGGACGGTGCGGCGTCGTCGTCGTTCATCGCGTTCGCTATTGAACGTTGAAGCTCAAGGAGGCGGCGCCCACGTCGCCGTCGTCCGACATCTTCAGGATCGAGACGACGAAGTGCCCGCGTTCGCTCGGCACGGTGAAATCGACGGTCGCGCCGTCCGCGCGAACGATCTGCCAGAGCAGCGTGCGCGGTGCCGCCGCACCGATCGACGGAACTTCCGTCGGGACCTTGCGCGGCCGCTCGGCGGCGAAAATGTCGCTCGCCTTCGAACTCGCGGGCGCGACGTACGCGTGCCACTCGGGATCCGCGGAGGCCGGCGCCTGCTCCGTGGTCGCGCCGGTTCCGAGCACGTCCGGCGCGTCGTCGAAGAGCGCGGGGCCGCTCTCGCGGCCGTCCGCGACGCGCAGCGCGATCGTCGCGCCGGGGGTCGCGACCCCGTCGTGGATCGTCAGATGCGCCGTTTCGCCGGCGGCATACGACGCTCGATCGAGCGTGAGTTCGGTGAGCCGCGCGTGGCCCGGCGCGTCGAGCGCAACCGGCGCGTCGCCCGTGGCGATCGCGCCGTCGCGCACGAACGCCGCGGATACCCGGACCGCGCCCTGCGGATCGCCGAGCGCGAGCGTGGCGCCGGCGCTGCCGCTCGACACGTTCGCGAGATGCAGCGCGAACGTGCGCGAGCCCTCGATCGCGAGCAATGCGTCGCCCGACGCGCCCGACTCGCTCGCGTTCACCGTGAGACGATCGCCCGGGCGATAGCGGAGTTTGTCGATCTTCACGTTCACGTCGCTCGCGTCGGAGAGCGTCTGGCCGGATAGCGCGCTCGGCTCCACGAGCACGGAGGTCGCGTCGAGCGCGCGACGGCCGTTCGTCACCGTTTCCGCGATCGCGAGGTTCGAGCCGAGGCTCGTTTGCCGGAACACGACGTGCGCGAGTCCGCGCGCGTCCAGCGCCACGACCTGTTTCTGTTCCGACGCGCCGTGTGAGAGGCGCACGCTCACCGTGACGTTCGCTGCGGGCGAACCGTCCGCCGGGTCGAATCCGCGCACGTCGAACGCGACCGGAGCGCCGACGTCCGCACTCGGTTCGTTCGCCTCGATCGCGAGCGATACGGCGGCTGCCGGCACGACGATCCGCGAGGTCGCGGACGCACCGCGCGTCGTCGCGCGGATGCCGTACGTCGAATCGAGACTGTCGCTCGGCGCGCCCAGCGACAATCGCGCGCGACCGTCGGCGTCCGTCCGGACGTTTCGCTCCATCACAACGGTCGTTCCCCAGCGAACCGCGTCGTCGGACGAGCCGGGCGGCACGACGTGCGGCGTGCGGATGACGATCACGTGCACCGGAACGTCGGGCACCGCGACGTCGGCGCGACGCGTCGTCACCGCGAACGACACGTCGCGGTCGGGATCGCACGGGCACAGCGGCCGAATCGCGAGCGCGACGTCGCTTACCGCATCGACGTGGACGGACGTGCCGCCCACGCCGCCCGCGGCGGTCGCGAGCACGGCGAAGTCGCCCGCTTCCGTGCCCGCCGGAATCACGAGTTCGCCGGAGAAAGCGCCCGCCGCATCGAGGTGGCCGGTCGTGCTTGCGAGCGTGGCGCCGCGCCCGGCGAGGACCACGCGCACGTCGCCCGTCGCTCGCCGGAGATGGCCGGCAATGCGCTTGCGCACGAAGCCGACGAAACGCACGCGTTCGCCCGCGCGCGCCACCGCGGAATCGAGGCGAATTCCGACGACGGCTCCCGGCACGGGCGCCTGCGGAAGGATCGAGACGAAGGCCCGCCCCGCGCCGCTCGATGCGAGCGCGAAGGTGGGGCGTCCCGGATCTTGCCACGTGATGAGCCCGCTCTGATCCGTGCGCTTGTCGACCAGGCGCAAATCCACGAGAAACTCGACGACCATTCCCGCGAGCGCGTGGCCCGAACGCAGGTCGACGCCCCACAGCACGAGCCCGTCGGGACTCTCCTTCGTGAGGAGTCCGACGTGGGTCCGGTTGATCCACACTTGCTGCACCGCGTCACCGCGACGCGCCTCGATCACGTAGAAGCCCTCTTGGCTTCCGAGCGGAACCACGACGTCGTTCGATTCGAAGCGGTAGCCCTGCGGCGGAAAGAAGCGCCACCGCAGCAGCGGCCGCAGCCGCGACGTGTCGAGCGCGCGCGCGCTGCGGTTCTGCCCCGCGACGATCACCTCGGCCGGGTCGACGTTGTAGGCGGCGAAGTCGACGGGCGCGCCCGAATAGGTATCGAGCCGCACTGTGGTCGTCTTCCACGGTACGTAGACGTCGCGCGCGAAGAGCGCGAAGTAGGCGTCCCACTGGTGCTTGTCCAGCAGCGGCCGTGCGGCGGACGCGGGCGCCGCGAGCGCGATCAACAGCGCCACGATCGCGGCGCATGCCCGCGTCTTAGAAGGTCGCGTCGTAATACAAGATCCCTTGCGTGTTCTGCGGCACGCGGAAGCCGATCGTGTAGTCGTGGCTCTCGCCGACCTTCAAGATGCCGGCGTAGTTCGAGATGCCCGAGAGGTTCGCGTTGCCGGAATCCGCCCCGAGGTACCGTTGCTTCTGCTGGTCCTCGATCACGAAGTGATCCGGACGGGGCGCGAGCGCGAACCCGAGGTTGTTCGTGAACGTGAACGTGACGATGTAGTATTCGTCGTTCGAATACGCCGTGTTGTCGCCGGGCGAGAGCGCGCGGACGTTCTTCACGACGATGTCCGTGCCCGCGTGCACGAGCGAGGTCTGCGCGCTCGGCGACGCACCCGTCGGCGGATCCTTGCAGCCGGCCAGGAACGGAACGAAGCAGAGCACGAGGAGCGAGAGCGAGCGGTTCACGCGGCTCGGCTTCGGCGGTTCACGCAGGCATCCCCCGCGCGTGCGAGTAAGCGCCGATGGGTGAATTCGAATTCCGGAGAGCGCGCCTCCACCCGCTGCCGCGCGTGCGGCAGCGAGGGCGACGAGCGCGGCGCCAACACGTACGAGCGCATGGGGAAGAACTATCAGGTCGTCGTCGCGTGCGGGTCGTGTCGTACGTCGTTCGTGGCACTTTCCCGAAACTAGCACCGCGGTGCGCGCGGCAGCGACCGCTTTCGCGACGCTCGCGACCCTGGCAATCCTGGGAGCGTCGCCGAGCCCGCACGCGGTCGTACACCTGCCGACGACGCCCCAGCACGACGAGTTCGTCGTCGAGGTGAACGGCAAGGGGCAGGTGGTCCGCATCGATTCGGGCACGCCGTCGCACGATCGCGCGTTCGACTCGATCACCTTCGGGAACGCGCTGCAGGTCTTCATCCGCACGACCGAAGGGAACGCCGTGGCGGGCCGCTACCGCTTGCGCTACGACTACGACCCGGCGACGCGGCGCATCCGGCGGAACGTCGCCATCCTGCAGCGCGGCGGCGTCGATCCGAACGCGCTCGGGGCGGTCGACCGGGAGTTACGCGCCGAGGCGGCCGAGAAAGCTCGCACCCGTATGAGCCCTTCGCCGCGACCCCGCTGACGCCGACCGCCGTGCAGCACGTCTCCGAAACGACCTCCCCGAGCGATGCGATCGCGCTGCTCGAACGCACGACGCACGCGCTCGCGTTCGCGCCCGGCCCGTTGCCGCCGATGGCGCTGCGGCGCATCCTCGAGGCGGGCCGGCTCGCGCCCTCGCTCTACAACAGCCAGCCCGTGCGCTTCGTCGCGATCCGCGACCGCGATGCGTACGAGCGCTTCCGCGCGGCGTGCAACAAGTCGCGCGACACGTTCGTGAGAGGCCGCAAGGTCTTCGCCGCGATGAACAAGCGGCTGAATCATCCCACGTTCGTGAGCGGCCTCGAACGCCAGTTGACGGGCGACGTGTTGCCGCCGCACGGGTACGCGATCGTCACGCTGCAGGACGACACGCTGACCGAGTCCGTCGAGGCGTGCGCCTGCGCGCTGATGGCGATGCAACTCGAAGCGACCGCCGTCGGGCTCGCGAGCGCGTTCTGCAGTTGGACGCGCGGCTTGTCGTTCCAGAAGGACATGGTCGCGATGCTCGGCGTACCGAAAGGTTTCAAGATCTTCACGAGCCTCGTGGTCGGCAACCCCGCGGCCCCGCTCGTCGCCGCGCCGAAGTCGCGCAGGGCATTCGACGATGCCGTCACGTGGATCTAAGGGCGGCGACGGCGATTTCGACGTGATGAAGTGGTGGCTGCGAAGCCGCGACGGCATCGACGACGTGCAAGACCGCGACGTGGCGCGCAGCTGCAGTTCGAAAGACGGCTACCGTAGCGAAGCCGAAGCCCGCGCGCACGTCGCGATGAACGGCATGCAGGGCCGGCTCTTCACGTACCCGTGCACCTACTGCGGCGAATGGCACCTGACGCGCCGCAAACCGGAGCCGTGAACGCGCCGCGCGCGGGCGGCATCGTCGGTGTGTCGGATCACGGCGGCTGGGCGGTGTTCGTGACGGTCGCGCGCGATGGGACGTTGCTCGACCGGCGGCGTGTGGAACTCGTCGACGACGCGCTGCCGAGCATTCCCCATCACCACGAAGGCCAGGGGATGCCGCTCGACGAGGCGGTGGCGTTGGTCGAGCGGGTGCGTGATTCCGCGGAGAAACACGCGGCGCTCGCGCTCGATGAGGTCGCGCTCGCTGTGCCTTACGCGCGCGGCGTCGCCCTTCGCACGTGCCCGCCGCTGCCGCCCACGGTCGCCGAACGCATCACGGATTACCGCGCACGAAACGTGGCCGACTGGGTGATGTACCGCATGGCGCTCGCCGGCGCGGCCGAGGCGCGCGGGTGGCCGGTCCACTGGTACGACGCGAAAAAAGTCTTCGCGTTAGCGAGCCGGGCGCTGCACGTCGAGGACTTCGACGCGCACTTCCTGCAGTTGCGACGAAGCGTCGGCCCACCCTGGAACGCAGATCACAAACTCGCAATGGCAGCCGCTATCACCGCGGCAACCTCGCTGGTCGGCTAAAGTTCACGTCTCGATGAGCCCATGCTTCGACAGGCTCAGCATGACAAGATAGCGCTGTCGCCTCTCAGCATGACGAAATGCCCCCGTCACCCTGAGCTTGTCGAAGGGCGGGTCGGCAGCGAGTCCATGCATCGAGGAGTTCATGACGTGCGGTCGAGGTTCAGTGCGTCGCGGCGGGATGCGAGGTGGGCGCGGACGGACGGATCGATCGCGAGGCCGATCGCCCGTTCGAAGGCCTCGCGCGCGAGTTGGGTCTCGCCGCACGCTGCCGCGAGCGTGGCCTTTGCCGCCCAATACGGTTGATAATCGCGAAGCAACGGCTCGAGAACGATGACTTCGGCATATCCGCGCGACGGTTCGCCGGCGCGGCCGAGGGCGACGGCCCAATTCACCGCGACGACCGGCGACTGCGTCAACGCGAGCAACTCACGATACAGCAGCACGATCGCGTGCCAATCGGGCTCGCGTCCATAGCGGCGAACGGCGTGCGCGGATTGAATCGCGGCCTCGATCTGAAAGCGTCCGCGCCGTCCGTGCGAGGCGGCGAACCGTAACGACGCTTCCGCTTCGTCCAAGAGCGCGGCGTTCCAACGTGTGACGTCCTGCGCGTCGAGCGGAACGAATTCGCCCGCCGCGTTCCTGCGCGCATCGCGGCGCGCCGCCGCGTGCAACATCAACGCGAGCAATCCGAGCGGTTCGGGCTCGTGCGGAACGAGCCGCACGACGAGCCGTCCGAGGTCGATCGCCTCGAGCGTAAATCCCTCCGAGCGCGGATCGAGGCCGGCGGGATCCTCCCAGCCTGCCGAAAACGCGGCGTAGATCGCGCCGAGCACGGCATCGAGTCGTTCGGGCAATTCGTCGTTGAAGGGCACGCGGAGCGGAATGCCGGCGGCGGCGATCTTGCGCTTCGCACGCACGAGCCGCTGCCCCATCGTCGCGGGCGCGACGAGGAACGCGGACGCGATCCGCTGCGCGTTGAAGCCGAGGACCGCTTGCAGCATCAGCGGACCGTGAATCGCCCGCGGTAACGACGGGTGCGCGCAGGCGAAGAGCATCGCGAGCCGTTCGTCGGAGAGTGCTTCCGTGCGATCGAGTTCGTCTTCGGCAAGCGTGGCCGCCGTCGCGAGCGCGTCGTCGAGCGCGACGAACCGTCGTTCACGGCGCGCGCGATCGACGAGCCGATGGCGCGCCGCAACGAGCAGCCACGCCTCGGGATTGCGCGGCACCCCGTCTTTGGGCCAGCCGTCGAGCGCGGCGGCAAACGCATCGGCAAGCGCATCTTCGGCCGCGACGAGTTGCGCGCCGCGCGCCGTCAGGAACGCGACGAGCTTGCCGTAGCTCTCGCGAGCCGCTGCGTCGGCCGCACGATGCGCTTGCCTCGCGTGCACGCTCGAACTAAGCCGGCGCGCCGATCTCCATCACGGGGCGCACTTCGACCGTCCCGTGGCTCGCGGCCGGACAGCGCGCCGCCCAGGCGAGCGCCGCGTCCAAGTCGGGCACGTCGATCACGTAGTAGCCGCCCAACTGTTCCTTCGTCTCCGCGTAGGGTCCGTCGAGGACCGTCGACTTGCCGTCGCCGGTAACGCGCACGGTGGTGGCGGTGGCCGTCGGCTGCAGCGGGTTGCCTTCGACGAACGCGCCGGCCTCGTGAAGCGCCGCGGAATAGGCCATGTACGCCCCGTACTCGCGCTCGGCAACATCCGGAGGCATGTTCTGCCAACGTTTCTCGTCGTTGAAGAGCAGCAGCATGTAGGTCATCTCGATCTCCTCGATAGCACGCGCGCGGTGAATTCCGTCGCGCCGAACGGATGACGTTTTCGAACCCGGCATTTCGACAGCCGAGTGGCCCGAGCCCTCA
>Ga0302157_10001166_pt1 | contig 32771 bp, 28 predicted proteins | sample I_Bog_N3_3_FD_193502 | JGI IMG/M metagenome (GOLD analysis project Ga0302157, IMG submission 193502) | Peat permafrost microbial communities from Stordalen Mire near Abisko, Sweden - I_Bog_N3_3 | ecosystem: Environmental > Terrestrial > Soil > Wetlands > Peat | place: Sweden: Abisko, Stordalen...
CGGTGCGGTCTACCAGAACCCGGTGCGGTCTACCAGAACGAGGTCTCCTTGGTCAGCCCCAGCGCCGGGAACCCACCGGCGACGATGGGCTGGCAGTTGCCCACGCCCTCCGCTCCGGTGTCGAGGTCGCGGATGCGGACCACGGTGTCGCGGATCTGGTGGAGCTGGCGGGTGAGGTCGGGATCGCTGCAGTCGGCGAGCCGCTCGCCGTCCACCACGAGTTCACCGCGCCATTCGCCGTGGTGGTGGCCCTGCCAGCCGAAGTAGAGGCCGGCCCCGAGGTGGAACCCCGTGTCACCGATTGCCTCGAGGGCGAACCGGCGGTCGGTCCCGTCCTCCAGCGTCACGCCCACCGTGCCGCCGAGCAGGCGGCGGTTGGAGGGGTCGTAGGTGAGTTCGGGACGGATGTCGGCCATGCGCAGGACCGTGCCGTCGGGGCGTTCGACCGACCCGGTGACCGTCTTCTGCGTGTGCCCGAAACCGGACAGGTCGACGACGTGCAGGAACAGTCCCCACCGGGCACCGTCCGGGTCGGTCATGAGGGAGGGGCACCAGATCATCTGGAAGTCCATCTCCGGGATGGGGTCGAAGGGATCGAGGTCGGTCGGCGGGGTCCCCACGTCGTAGCGGACACCCCAGGAGTGGTCGCGGGTCGACACCCAGTCGTCGGGGTCCATCTCGTGGCGGACCCCGTCGAGTTCGATCCACCCCGACGCCGTGCCGATCTGGTGGTAGCGGACGAGGTCCGCACTCACCCGGTAGCCGAGCGGAGTCCGTTGGTGGGTCCGCTCCTCGGTCGCCGGCGGCAACGCCGCCTCGAACACCCAGTCGAACGCCAGCGGCTGGGTGTCGTTGGCCTCGAGCGAGAAGCGCACCGTACGCATGGGGTCGAGGACCTCGTAGCGGACCGGGCCCACCGACAGGTCGTCCGGGGTCGGGAACAGCCGCCGGCTGCCCCGCACGGTCACCTGCTCCACGCCCCGGGACAGTCCGGCGTAGCCGTCGAGCACATTGCGGTTCAGGTACTTGCCCATGCCGAAGCCCAGCTGCAGACTGCCGTCCCGGGCGGCCGCCATGGCGCACACCTTCTCCGTCCAGGACGGGTCCGAGGTGCCGACCGTGGCGAAGGTGTCCGGTACCTGGTGGTCGAACCGTTCGTCGGCCGGCCCGAGCGGGCCCAGTGGGTTGGTCACCGTTGCTCCTCCATCGTGCGTGTGCCCTTTCGCCCGGAGTGTCTACTCGCGCCGGGAACCGTGACGCTCCACCTGGGACACACCCCGGTCGGCGTGCTCGGCCACCAGGGTGGCGACGGCCCCGGTCACCCGCTCGGCGGTGGGCAGATGGAGCGACTCGTCCGGGCCGTGGTGGTTGCTCCCGGGGATGAGCACCCCGAGGGCGAGTATCTGGGCGTCGGGGAACCGCGCGGCCAGCCACCCGAGGAACGGGATGGTGCCCCCCTCCCCCACCTGGGCCGAGGGGCGACCGAACGCCGCCTCGGACGCCCGGTCCAGGGCTCGGTCCAGCCACGGCGCCAGGGCCGGTGCGGCCCAGCCGTCGGCCGACTGCTCGCTCTCCCAGGTGATCCGGGCACCGTGCGGGGGATCGGTCGTGACGGCCCGGGCGATGGCGGCATCGGCCGCTCCGGCATCGACCGTCGGGGGCACGCGGACCACCAGCTTCAAGGTGGTGGACGGACGGAGGACCGCTCCGGCCTCGACCGTCGGCGGCAGCCCGTCGGCCCCGACGACGGCGACGGAGGCCGACCAGGCCACCCGCACCGCCTGCTCGGCCCGGGTGGCACCCTGGAGCTCGAGGCCCTCGACGACGGGGAACGGCGGTCCCTCGGTCCCGGCGTCCTCGAGGGCCTCCGCCATCCGCTCCGCGGCGGCCACGGTGCCGGCCGGTGGCTCCACCACGAGCTCGGGCAGCAGGGGGTCACCGGTGGCGGCGTCCTCGATGCGACCGAGCAGCAGCCGGGCGATCCGGAACGAGTCGGGTACGACGGCCCCGGCCGAGCCACTGTGGACGCCGTGGTCGAGGACGTCGACCCGCAGGGTGCCCACCACCGCACCCCGCAGCGACGTGGTGATCCACAGTCGATCATCCGTCGGGCTGCTCGAGTCGAGCGCCAGCACGAGGTCGGGGGTCCCGATGCGGTCGGCCAGGTGGGCCAGCACCGCGGGCAGGTGCGGACTCCCGCTCTCCTCGGAGCCCTCGATCAGCACGACGCAGCGGGCGTGGCGGCCGCCGGCGGCCCGGATCGACTCGAGGGCCACCAGGGCGGACGGCATGGCGTAGCCGTCGTCGGCCATACCCCGGCCGTAGAGGAAGTCGCCTTCCAGCGTGGGGGTCCACGGTCCACGGCCCTCGCCCCAACCGACGAACGGGGGCTGCTTGTCGTAGTGGCCGTAGACGAGCACGGTGCCGGTGGCCCCGGGGTCGGTGGCCGGCACGTCGATGAACACGGTGGGGCTGAGGCCGTCGATGCGGACCACCTCCACCTCCGCCCCGTCGAGGCCCCGACCCCGGGCCCACGCCGCGTAGAGCTCGGCCGCCCGCTCCAGCTCACCGTGGGCCTCCCATTCGGGGTCGTAGGCCGGTGACAGATTGGGGATCCGGCCGTACTCGAGCAGCAGCGGCACGACGGCATCGTGCCAGTCGGCGATGGCCCGGCGGGCGATCTCGTCGTACGTCTGGGCTGAGGTGTCGGTGGCCATGGGACCCACGGTACCGACCACCGGGGTGGGATGCCCCTCTGGAAGACTGCGGGGATGAGCGACCTCACCACCATCGACGGCCCCGACGGACGTCGGTTGGAGCTGTACGTCAGCGGACCCGACGACGGCGTCCCCGTCGTGTTCCACCACGGGACACCGGGATCGGCGCTCCCGGACCGGTTCATGGAACGGGCGATCCACGCCCGGGGCCTGCGACTGGTCAGTGCCTCACGTCCGGGCTACGGACGGTCGACGGCCCGGCCCGGCCGTCGGGTGGTCGACGTGGTCGACGACACCGAGGCGGTGCTCGACCACCTCGGGGCCGACCGCTACCTCGTGGCCGGCTGGTCCGGTGGAGGGCCCCACGCGTTGGCCTGTGCCGCGCGGTCGCCCCGGGCGGTGGCGGCACTGGTGATCGCCGGTGTCGCCCCCTTCGACGCGGACGGGCTCGACTGGCTGGACGGGATGGGCCAGGAGAACCTCGACGAGTTCGGCGTGACCCTGGAGGGCGAGGCGCCGCTCCGGGCCTACCTCGTCGAGCAGCGGGAGGGGATGGTCGACCTGACCGCCGAGGGCGTGGTCACCTCGCTCGAAACCGTGCTGCCCAACGTCGACAAGGCCGTGATCACCGGTGAGTTCGGCGAGGACCTGGTGACCGGGTTCGCCCAGGCCCTCCTCGAGGGCGTCGAGGGCTGGCTGGGCGATGACCTGGCCTTCGCCGGGCCGTGGGGCTTCGACCTGTCCGAGGTCACGATCCCCACCATGGTCTGGCAGGGGTCCGACGACCTCATGGTGCCGTTCGCCCACGGCCGGTGGCTCGCCTCGCGGCTACCCGCAGCGACGGCCCACCTGGAGCAGGGCGAGGGCCACCTCTCCATCGGCATCGGTGCCGTCGGCCGCATGCTCGACGAACTCGTCGCCGCGCTCGACGGCTGACCGGACCCGGTCCGGTGTCACCGGTGTGGGACCACGTGGGACGTGGCGCACACGACCGGTGTCACCGGACGTCGGTTCGGATCAGCTGCAGCCGCTGGTCGCTCCGCAGCTCGAGCACACGTAGCACGACCCGGCCCGCTGCATCGAGTTGCCGCACTGGTAACACATGGGCGCGTCCCGCTGCTCGGCCCGGGCGATGAGCCCCTCCACCGGTGCGGCCGGAGCGGCCGGCACGGCGGCCGGGGCCTCGGGCACCGTAGGGGCGCTGCCCTCCACCACCAGGGTGATGGTGGGGTCGATCGACTCGGCCTCGACGATGCCGCTCGACGGCGTGGCCAGCTCCTCGACCCCGGGCAGGGTCGGCTGCATCCGCTCCGCGGTGGACAGGATGCCCAGCTCGGCCCGCTCCTCGAGGGGCAGGTAGTCGACGGCCAGCCGACGGAAGATGTAGTCGACCAGGCTGGTGGCGATGCGCAGATCCGGGTCGTCGGTGATGCCGGCCGGCTCGAAGCGCATGTTGGCGTACTTGCGGACGTAGGTCGACAGCGGCACCCCGTGCTGGAGACCGAGGCTGACCGAGATCGAGAAGGCGTCCATGATGCCGGCCAGGGTGGACCCCTGCTTCGACACCTTCATGAACACCTCGCCCGGACGGCCGTCCTCGTACTCGCCCACGGTGACGTAGCCCTCGCAGTCGGCCACCCGGAACGAGAACGTCGACGACTTGCGACGCCGGGGCAGGCGCTCGCGCACCGCACCGACGAGCAGGGTCTCCTGCGTACGACCCTGCTCGTGGAGCAGCGCCGCCTCGAGTTCGGCGATCTTGCCGCTGAGCTCGCGGGCGTGGGCCTCGGCGTCGGACAGGGCGACGGGCCCACCCGATGCGTCGTCCACCGCGCCGTCCTTCTTGGTGGTCGACAGCGGCTGGGCCACCTTGCAGTTGTCCCGGTAGATGGCGACGGCCTTGATGCCGAGCTGCCAGGCGTCGATGTGCAGCTGCTCGACGTCCTCCACCGTCACGTCCTCGGGCAGGTTCACCGTCTTCGAGATGGCGCCCGAGATGAAGGGCTGGACCGCGCCCATCATCCGCACGTGGCCGAGGTAGTGGATGGTGTTGTCGCCCATCGAACAGGCGAAGACCGGCAGGTGCTCGGCGGCCAGGTAGGGCGCACCCACGATCGACTTGTGCTCGTCGATGTAGGCCACGATCTCGTCCACCTGGTCGGGCGAGTAGCCCAGGCGGGTCAGCGCACGGGGCACCGTCTGGTTGACGATCGACATGGTCCCGCCACCCACCAGCTTCTTGGTCTTGACCAGGCCGAGGTCGGGCTCGACACCGGTGGTGTCGCAGTCCATGAGCAGACCGATGGTCCCGGTCGGGGCGAGCACCGAGGCCTGCGAGTTCCGCACGCCGTACTGCTCGCCGAGCTCGACGGCCAGGTCCCAGGCCTCCTGGGCGGCGGAGAGGATCTCCGTCGGGACCTGCTCCTCGTCGATGGACGCCACGGCGTCACGGTGCATCTTGAGCACCTTGGTCATGGGCTCCACGTTCTCGTGGTAGCCGGCGAACGGCCCCATGCGGGCGGCCGTGCGGGCCGACGTGGCGTACGCGTGGCCCGTCAGGAGCGCGGTGATCGCCCCGGCCCACGCTCTGCCCTGGTCGGAGTCGTAGGGCAGGCCCTGGGCCATCAGCAGGGCGCCGATGTTGGCGTAGCCGATCCCCAGCTCACGGAAGCGCCGCGAGTTCTCGGCGATCTTCTCGGTCGGGTAGTCGGCGTTGCCCACGATGATCTCCTGGGCGGTGAAGATGACCTCGACGGCGGCCCGGAAGCCCTCGACGTCGAACGACGAGTCGTCGTGGAGGAACTTCATCAGGTTGAGGCTGGCCAGGTTGCACGCCGAGTTGTCGAGGTGCATGTACTCCGAACACGGGTTGGAGCCGTTGATCCGCCCGGTGTTGGAGGCCGTGTGCCACTTGTTGATGGTGGTGTCGAACTGCATGCCGGGGTCGGCGCACTCCCATGCCGCCTGGGCGAACTGGCGGAAGAGGTCGCGGGCCGGCACGGTGCGCACGGTCTCGCCCCCGCCTCGGGTCACGAGGTTCCAGTCGGCGCCGTCGATGACGGCCTGCATGAACTCGTCGGTCACCCGGACCGAGTTGTTGGCGTTCTGGTACTGCAGGCTGATGGCGTCCTTGCCGTCGAGGTCCATGTCGAAGCCGGCGTCGCGTAGCACCCGGGCCTTGCGCTCCTCGGTGGCCTTGCACCAGATGAAGTCCTCGATGTCCGGGTGGTCGGCGTCGAGGATGACCATCTTGGCGGCGCGACGGGTCTTGCCCCCGGACTTGATGGTGCCGGCCGAGGCGTCGGCGCCCCGCATGAAGCTGACGGGACCCGAGGCGGTGCCGCCGCCCTTCAGGAACTCGTGCGAGGAGCGGATGCGGGACAGGTTGACGCCCGCTCCCGAGCCGCCCTTGAAGATCACGCCCTCTTCCGTGTACCAGTTGAGGATGGAGTCCATCGTGTCCTCGACGGACAGGATGAAGCAGGCCGAGCCCTGCTGGGGCACACCGGCCACGCCGATGTTGAACCACACGGGCGAGTTGAAGGCGGCCATCTGGTGGATGATCAGGTGCTTGAGCTCGGCGCTGAACGCCTCGGCCTCCTCGTCGTCGACGAAGTAGCCGTCCTTGATGCCCCAGCTCGTCACGGTGTCGACCACGCGGTCGGCCACCTGGCGCAGTGACGTCTCGCGCTCGGACGTCCCGGGGGTCCCCCGGAAGTACTTCTGGGTGAGGATGTTGGTGGCGTTGAGACTCCACGTCGCGGGCACCTCGACGTCGAGCTGCTCGAAGGCGACCGATCCGTCGCGGTAGTTGGTGATCCTGGCGTCGCGTCGCTCCCACACGATCGTGTCGTAGGGATGGGTGCCGGCTTCGGTGAAGTGGCGGCGGATGCCGATGCCGACTCGCTGCGGTGCGATGGCCATGGGGTGGACCTCTTTCTTTCGTCGTCTGTGGAGCAGTAGGTGCTGCCGGTGGCGTGTGGTGCGGAGTGTGTCGTCGGAGATGCTGCGTCTGCTGTGCTGCTGAGGGTTCCCGTCCCCGGTGGAGTGCTGCCAACCATGCCCATCGACGGAACGTCGTCCGTCACGTGTGTCCGTTCCCGGTGCCCGAGCGGTCGATCCTGCCCGTCGTACCGCCCGTAACCGCCGGACGTTCCTCCGGTTACGTACCGCCCGACCGCCTGGGCCCTTCACCATCGTATCCGGGCCGCCCCCTGCTCCAGGAGACCCGAATTTCGATGGAAACACAATATGTTGTGGTTGGTCCTCCCCCGAGGTACGAGATAGTGGGTCTATTACAGCAGTGTAGTTACACGCTGTCAACGAACTACGGGTCGATCGCCACCGATCTGGTCCGCGAATTGCCTGATCGGAGGGCGTTCGCGAAGGTTTGCAAATCATTGCGCCGCGCGAGCGCGTTCCGGGGCCCGATCGGCTCCCCGCTCCCCCGCTCCCGTCGTCGCTACAGTCCCCCTGTGGCCACCTCGTCCCCCGTCAGCATCGCCGTCGACGCCGGCACCACCGGCATCCGGGCCCTGGTGGTGGACGAGCAGGCCCGGGTGGTGGACATCGCCTACCGCGAGCTCACCCAGCACTTCCCCCGCCCCGGCTGGGTCGAACACGACGCCGACGAGATCTGGCGCCTGGTCCGAGAGACCCTGGCCGAGGTAACCGGGCGGCTCGCCGACACCGGACGCCGGGCCCGGTCCATCGGGATCACCAACCAGCGCGAGACGGTGGTGGCGTGGGACCGCACCACCGGCCGCCCGCTGCACCGGGCCCTCGTGTGGCAGGACCGCCGGACCGCCGAGCGGTGCGCCCGACTGGAGGAGGAGGGTCACCTCCCCCTGGTGCGCGAGCAGACCGGCCTGGTCCTCGATCCCTACTTCTCCGCGTCCAAGATGCAGTGGCTGCTGGAGGAGGGCGGTATCCCGACCGGCGGGGGCCTCACCCTCGGCACCGTCGACTCCTGGATCCTGTGGAACCTGACCGGCGCCGCCGAGGGCGGGGTGCTGACCACCGACGTCACCAATGCGTCGCGCACCATGCTCTTCGACATCGTGGTCCGTCGGTGGTCCGCGGAGCTCTGCGACCTGTTCCACGTCCCCCGCTCCGCCCTGGCCGAGGTGCGCCCGTCGTGTGGACGCTTCGGCCGCGTCGCACCCGGCGTCCTGGGTGACGGGAACGGCGGCGACGGGTCGCTGGCCGGGGTGCCGATCAGCGCCATGGTCGGCGACCAGCACGCCGCCCTCTTCGGTCAGGCCTGCTTCGACCGCGGGATGGCCAAGACCACGTTCGGAACGGGCAGCTTCACCCTGATGCACGCCGGGGCCACCTGCCCCGAGCCGGTCGACGGTCTGATCACCACCATCGCCTGGGACCTCGGTCCCGACGGCGACGTCGCCATCGGAGCCGACGGCGGGCCCCGGGCGGGACGCTCCTCGTTGGCCTACGCCGTCGAGGGTTCGATCTTCGTGGCCGGGGCCGGCGTGCAGTGGCTGCGCGACGGCCTGGGCATCATCTCCGAGTCGTCCGAACTCGAGCCCCTGGCCCGGACCGTCGCATCGTCCGAGGGTGTCGTCCTGGTGCCCGCCTTCTCCGGGCTGGGCAGTCCGCACTGGGACCCGGGGGCCCGGGGCACCATCACCGGGCTCAGCCGGGGGATCGGTCGGGCCCACCTGGCCCGGGCCATGATCGAGGCGATGGGCTTCCAGGTCCGTGACGTGCTGGACGCCATGGCGGCCACGGGCACCGTCCCCTCCGTGGTCCGGGTGGACGGTGGGGCGGCCGTCATGGGCCTCCTGCTCCAGCACGTGGCCGACCAGTCCCGCCTCGAGGTCGTGCGCCCGCACTCGGTCGAGACCACCGCCCTGGGTGCGGCCACGATGGCCGGTCTGGCCGAGGGCGTGTGGGGGTCCCTCGACGACCTCGACGCCCTGTGGACCGAGGACGCCTCGTTCCGCCCGGAGATGGACCCCGCCGTCGCCGATCTGGCCCACGCGTCGTGGACCCGGTCGGTCGAGCGCTCACGCGGGTGGGTCGACGGCCCGGACTGATCCGGTCGTCGGACCCGCCGGGGTCAGACCAGCTCCCGCCAGCCGTGGTCGGCCAACTCGGCCATGATGGCGATCCACTGGCGCTCGCGGGACCTCAGCACGGGCGCCGTCCGTCCGACCACCAGCACCACACCGGCCCGCACCATCTCGGCGGCGGCCACCCCCGGGCTCTCGTCGGCACTCCCCAGGCCGATCTCGTCCGCCCCGACGGGGGACGACAGCGGGGCCACCGCCCACAGGGCCATGGCCCGCAGTTCGTCGTCGGGCGGTGGCTCGCCGTGGCTCGCCGTCACCCGGGTGGTGTCGGCGTCGATGATGGCGGCGAAGTCGGCGACCAGGCTGCGCCGCACCCGGCCCGCCAGATGGTCGAGCAGTGCCTCGGGTGACGTCTGGACGAAGAGTTCGGTGGCGATGTCGAGCAGCTCGGCGTGCCGGTCGGGAAGGGCTCCTTCGACCGGGCGCAGGGTCTCGATGCTCACGCCGTCCACCTCGAGGATCTCATCGCGCAGCAGGCCCAGCAGGTGGTCACCGGCGAGGCCGACCCCGAGTTCGTCCACCACGACGCCGTTGTCCCGCTGGAGGATGTCGATCGAGACCACGTCCCCTCCGACCGAGCCGATCCGGCTGGCCACGGCGCCGAGGGCGCCGGGTCGGTCGGGCAGCTGGACGCGGATCAGGTAGTTGGGCACGGCGTCAGGGTAGAGGGAGAATGTGTCGGCACGGTTTCGTCCCGGTTACGACCCCGTCGCCGTTGCCGGGGACACTCCCCCGTCACCAGGGACCTTCTTCTTCCGGCTGGCGTACTGGTCGACGTAGTCCTGGCCGGACAGGCCGGCGATGGCCGTCATCAGGGCATCGGTGAGCGACCGGAGCTCCGCCTGGTCGAGGTCGTGGACGGGCACGGCGCCACACGACCCGGTGGTGACCCGTTCGCCGCCCCGCTCGTAGGTGACCGGGGGGCCGAACCGCACCGTGATGGTGCGGAACGGGCGCATCACCATCGACCCCGGGGGCTGCACCTCGCGGGTCCCGAGGATGCCCACGGGGATCACCGGCACGTCGCAGGCCAGACCGAGGCGGGCCACGCCCGTCTTGCCCTTGTGCAGGCGGGTGTCGGGGGCCCGGGTCCCCTCGGGGTAGATGGCGAGCACGCCACCGGAGCGCAGCACCGTCGTCGCCGTGTCGAGGGCCCGCTGCGAGGCGTCACCCCCGCTGCGGTTCATGGGGATCTGGCCGGCGGCCCGGAAGAACCAGGCGGTCTTCCAGCTGTCGAAGTACTCGGCCTTGGCCACGTAGGTCACCTTGCGCCGGATGACCAGGGGCAGGAAGAAGGAGTCGCAGAACGACTGGTGGTTGGCGGCCAGGATCACCGGCCCGTCGGCGGGCACGTTCTCCCGACCTTCGACCTTCACCCGCCACAGGAGGTAGAGGAAGGGGGTGATGATTCCCTTCATGATCCAGTAGGCCACGGGGCAACGGTATCCGTGCCTGTGCTGTACTGCACTGATGACTTCTGCGACCACCGATCCAGACCCCGTCATCACGCCGGACACCCCCGTTGACCAGGGACCCTGGCAGGTGCTCGGACGGACCATCGGGCTGCCCGTCGAGGTGCGTCAGGCCGCCCAGTGGGGTGTCCAGTACCTGGTCCCGGCCGCGGCCGCGCAGCGCATCGTCGATCCCACCGGCCTCGAGGTGACCGGACCGCTGCCCGGTCGGGCCCTCGTGGCGCTGGCCGTCTGCCGCTACGACGACACCGATCTCGACAGCTACCACGAGGTCGCCGTCAGCTTCGTGGTGCGCCTCCACGACGCCCCGGCCCGTCCGTCGGCCGTCGACCGCCTGCGCGAGTTCGGCTCGGGGGCCATCGGCGCCTACATCCACCGGCTCCCGGTCGACCAGGAATTCACCTGTGCGGCCGGACGCGACATCTGGGGCTATCCCAAGTGGATCACCACCATCGACATCGACGAACCCGACCAGGGCGACCGCCGGTCGGGGTCGGGCACCACGATCCGCCTGGTCGACGGCGGCACCCACGTCCTGACCCTGACCCTGGCCGGCGGGGGTCCCGTCCGTCTCCCCTCCCAGGCGCCGCCGAGCTACTCGTTCCGCGACGGCGTGCTGCGCCGTACCCCCTGGGAGATGTCGGCCGACGGCGTGGCCGGCCGGCCCGGTGGCGCCACGCTGGTGCTGGGCGACCACCCGATGGCCGACGAGCTGCGGTCGCTCGGCCTGCCCAAGCGGGCCCTGTTCTCCTCGTCGGCCTCCCACATGCGGGCCACGTTCGGCGCCGCCGAGGTGGTCACGCCCACACGCTGAGGCGGAGCCGTCGCCTCAGTGCAGGCGGGTGAGGGCCTTGCGCATGCCCCGCACGCTCTGGCCGATCCGCTGCTCGTTCTCGATGAGGGCGAACCGCACGTGGCCATCGCCTCCCGGGCCGAAGCCGACACCGGGCGACGTGGCCACGTCGGCCTCCTCGATGAGGAACTTGGCGAACTCCAGCGACCCCATCTCCTGGTACGGATCGGGGATCGGCGCCCAGACGAACATGGTGCCCCGTGGCGGGGTCACCTCCCAACCGATCCGCTTCAGCCCGTCGCACAGCGCGTCGCGGCGCGACTGGTAGATGTCGTTGATCAGCTTGGGGTAGTCCGGCGCCTCGTTCATGGCCACGATGGCGGCGATCTGGATGGGCTGGAAGGTGCCGTAGTCGAGATAGCTCTTGAGCTTGGTCAGCGCCTGGACGATCTCGGCGTTGCCGACCATGAAGCCCACCCGCCAGCCGGCCATGGAGAACGACTTGGTCATGGTGTAGAGCTCGACGGCGACGTCCTTCGCCCCGGGCACCTGCAGGATCGACGGGGGCTTGTAGCCGTCGAAGGCGATGTCGGCGTAGGCGAAGTCGTGGACCAGGACGATCTCGTGCTCCTTGGCGAACTCGACGATCCGGGTCATCCACGCCAGGTCGACGCACTCGGTGGTCGGGTTGTGCGGGAAGGACAGCACGACCACACGGGGCTTGGGCCAGGCCGACTCCCACGCCTCCATCAGGTTGTCGAAGAAGGCCGCCCCGCCCTCGGCGCTGTCGACGCCCTCACCCTTGGCCGTGTCCAACCGGACGTGGCGGATGTCGGCCCCGGCGAAGAGCGGCGCATAGATGTGGATCGGGTACGACGGCGACGGCACCAACGCGGTGTCACCCGGACCGGCCAGCACCCACATCAGGTGGGACAGACCCTCCTTGGCCCCGATGGTGGTGACGACCTCGGTCTCGGGGTCGAGCTCCACGTCGAACTTGCGCAGGTAGAGGTCGCAGATGGCCTTGCGGATCTTCGGGATGCCCCGGCTGGCCGAGTAGCGGTGGTTACGCGGGTTGCGGGCGGCCTCGGCCAGCTTGTCGACCGCCACGTCGGGCGACGGGAGGTCGGGATTGCCGAATCCCATGTCGATGACGTCCCGTCCGTCGTGCCGGGCTGCTGCCTTCAGGTCGTTCATGGTGGCGAAGACGTACGGGGGCAGCCCATTGATCCGGCGGAATTCCATGCCCCACGTTACCGCCGCGCCCTCTCGACCCCGGACACGTCCCGCTCACCCCGTGGCGTCGGCCCTCAGCGGACGGTCGCCGCCGCCTCGGCCACGACCTCCAAGGACTCCGGCCAGGCGCACACGGCCCAGGTGGCACCGGCGGCGGCCACGTCGGCCAGGGTGGCCGTGGCCTCGTCCAAGGTGTCCCCCACCGGTCCGCCCCAGGTGACCTCGATGCCCTGGTCGACGAGGGGGCCCACCTCGTCGACCCCGACCTGCCAGACGTTGACGGCGGCTCCGGCCGCCCGGGCCCGGACCACCATCTCGGGCCGACCGCCGCCGATCCAGGTGGGGATGCCGGCGGCGGCGACCACGGCGGCCACCGACAGCAGCCGGTCGCGGCGGATCTCGGCGGGCTCGAAGGGGATGCCGTAGGCCTCGTTCTCCCCGGCACTCAGCTTGTCGCCCGTGCCGATGCCGGCCACCAGGCGTCCACCGCTCAGGGCGTCCACGCCGCACAGCACGTCGATCAGCACCTCGTCGGGCACCAGGCCGATCCGGGCCACCAGCGTGCCGAGGTGGATCGTGGAGGTCGAGGCGGCCAGGGCACCGAGCAGCGGGCCCGAGGACAACGCCGGCCGGCCGGGCTGGCCCATCGGCCACAGGTGGTCGAAAACGAAGACGCCGTCGATGCCGAGCTCCTCGGCCTGCCGGGCGGCCTCGAGCGCCGTGTCCGCCTCGTCGCGGAACTGCGGCAGGGTGATGCCGACCTTCATGGAGCGGTCAGGCGCACGGAGGAGTCACGCGGTCGACTCGACCCGGGCCTTCAGGTCGCGCAGGGCGATCGACATGATGCGGCTCTGGGCCCGCATCTTGATGAAGCCGGGGAGCGGCACCTTCATCTCCACCTCGAGGTGGTAGGTGACCTCGGTCCCCCCGTCGGCCGTGGGGGCGAAGACGTAGCGGCCGTCGAGCTTGGAGGTGATGTCGCCGGCGGTCTGCACCCAGGCCAGGACCCCGGGAGCCCCCGAGTAGTCGTAGGCCAGGGTGTAGCTGGTGCTCCGTCCGAACGCCGCCGCCCGGAAGGTCACGGTGCTCGGGCGTCCCTCGCCGTCGCGCTCGTCGACGGTGACCTCTTTGATGTCGGCGGCCCACGACGGATAGCTGGCGATGTCGGCGCTGACCTCGAAACAGCGCGCCGGATCGGCCGACACGACCATCCTCTCAGTGGCTTGTTCCGCCACGATCGGCCCTCCTCCTCGAATCGTCGACTGCAGCCCGCATGACGTCAGCCTCCCCCGTCGCCGAGGGACTTCGCCAGCCTAGGTGCGAGCACGTCGTAGTCGAAGGATGCCTCGGCACGCCTGCGTCCGGCCTCCCCCATGGCCGCGCGGCGGTCCGGATCGACCAGCAGTCCGGCGATGGCCCGGGCCACGTCGGCCGACCGGGTCGGCCGACGCACGACCACCCCGGTCACCCCGTCCTCGACGGCTTCGTCCGCCCCGCCCGAGGCGCCGGCCACCTGGGCGACCCCGGCGGCGGCGGCTTCCAGGAACACGATCCCGAACCCCTCCTGCTCGAGACCCAGCCAGCGGTTGCGGCACAACATGGCGAACACGTCGGCGGACCCGACGAGCCGGGGCAGGTCGTCGTCGGACACCCCGCCGAGGAGCCGCACCGGAGCTCCGGACTCGGCGACGCGTCCGGCGAGCCGTTCGGCGTCCCGTCCCCGTCCGGCGATGGCCACCGTGAGGTCGCCGAACTGCTCCGCCACTACCACCGAGGCGTCGATCAGGACGTCCATCCCCTTGCGGGGCACCAGGCGGCTGACGCTCACCACCAGGGGACCGTCGGCGGGCAGGCCGAGGTCGGCCCGGGCCCGGGCCCGCTCGACGGCGTCCCGGGGGCGGAACCGCTCGAGGTCGACGCCCGGCGGGACCTCGACCACCGGGGGCATGTCCCTCCCCCGGACGGCCCGGCGTGCCTCGGCGGCCGGGTAGCCCCCGGCGCTGACGACGAGGGACGACCGCCGCACCACGTGGGCCAACACCGACCGGCTCGCCGGCAGGCGCCCGGGGATGGCCACCTCGGCTCCGTGCAGGAGCACCGCATAGGGGAGGCCCAGTCGCGGTCCCACCAGGCCGAGGGGGAAGGCGGGGTCGATCACCACCAGGCCGGCCCCGACCCGGTGGGCCGTCTCGCGGATGCGCCGGACGAGGCCCGGGGTCGGGGCCAGCACCCGCTGGGGCACCCGCTCGATCCGGATGCCCGCCCGGGCCTGCTCGGCGTCGAAGGCGGCGGCGCGGCGGTCCGACGAGGCGGTCAGCACCACGTAGGTGGACGGGTCGAGCCGCCGCCACAGCTCCCACAGGTAGGCCTGGATGCCACCCACCTTCGGAGGGAAGTCGTTGGTGACGAGGAGATGGGTCATCGTCGTCCGGGCCCGGTCCCGTCGGTGGCGGCGCCCACGGATTCAGCGCAGCCGAGGTGCCGGGCCGCCCAGCGGGCGTGTTCGGCCAACAGGTCGTCGTCGCCCGCCAGGTACTGCGCCAGCCGGTCGGCGGTGGCCGGATCGGACCCGTCGCCCACGTTGCCGAGGGCCACGAGGGCGTTGCGGCGCAGGTAGCGGGGATCGCGGTCGGCGATGTACCACCGACCGTGGGCCGACAACAGCTCCTCGTCGGACGCGGCCAGCAGGTCGAGCAGGTCGACGGCGGCGACCGAACCGGGCTCGGGCGGTCTCGGCGGGTGGCGACGCGCGCCGGTCAGGTTGACGGGGCACACCTGCTGACAGTCGTCACACCCGTAGATCCGGTCGCCGAGGGCCTCGCGGTACTCGAGCGGGAACGGTCCGGGGGCCTGGACCAACCAGGCCAGGCACCGGCGGGCGTCGAGTACCCCGTCGGCCACCAGCGCCCCGGTCGGGCACGCGGTCACACAGCGGTGGCAGGTCCCGCACCCCTCGGCGTGGTCGGACGGGCCCGTCGGGGGTGTGGGCTCGAGCGGGGCGTCGGTGACGACGGAACCGAGCACGAACCACGAGCCCTGTCCCGGCAGCAGGAGGAGCGAGTTCCGTCCGAACCAGCCGAGACCGGCCCGGTGGGCGGCGGCCCGGTCGACCAGGGCGTTGTCGTCGACCACCACGCGGGCCCGCCATCCGTCGGCGATCAGGTGATCGGCGATCCGGCCCAGAGCGGCCCGCAGGGGTGCGTAGTAGTCGTCCCGGGCGTAGCGGGCCACGGATCCCTGGGGTCGGGACGGCGACCGCGGGTCGGCCGACGGCGACCCGTCCGCCGCCGGTCGGACGTCTTCGCGCCGGTAGCCCCAGGCCCCCACCACCAGCGATCGCGCACCGGGGAGGACCTGGTCGGGCTCGGTCGACCGCCCGGGATTCCGGTAGGTGAATTGCATGCCGCCGTGCAGCCCGTCACGCCGGCGCGACTCCAGGTCACGACGGGTGTCCTCGAACGCCTGGGCACCGGCGATGCCCACGGCGGCCAGCCCGGCGGAGGTGCCCAACGCCCGCACGTCGTCGGCCAGGCGCGCCCGGCCGTCGGCGGTGGTCACCGGTGGAGCGGACGGGACGGGACGGGGCACGCACCATGGTCGCACGACCGGAGGACGTCCCGGCGACGCCGCACCCTCGACCGGTGGGCGGACCGGAGACTCAGAGTCCGCTGACCTGGGCCTCGTGCCGGACCCCGGGCACCAGTCCCGCCCGCTCGAGCAGACGGACGGCGCGGGCCTCGTCGGCGTCGACGACCAGGGCGTCCTCGGGTGCACGGCCCACGATGAACGAGACCACGCAGTCGTCGCACACCGCCGACCGGCGGTGGGCGCAGTCGGCGCAGTCGACGGTGAACGAGCCGTCCCCCTGCCCCGCCGCGCCGGAGGCCGGACCCGGTCCGGCCGTCCCCCGGCCGGCCGCCCCGCCATCGCTGCGGTGCACCGGGATCGGGAGGCGCACCACCACGCCCGACGCCCCGGCGCCGGCGCCGCGTCCTCCCTCGGGGTCCTTCACGGAATCGTGGTCCACGGTGGTGCCTCCTGCATGCGCTCGTCCGACTGCTCCCTCGGAACTGCATCGTGCCCCCCGGGTGTGACGGTCACGCCCGCGGGCCTTTCACCCGGCGCGATCGACCCCGTCCGACGACCCGGTGCCTGCCGGAACTCGAGGCTCAAGGCGGGGCCCCAGCGGCCGATAGAGAAAGGGAGGATCTGACACCTGTGGGTGCCACCTCTGGTGCGCGGGTCCGTCCCGCCTGCCCGAGCACCGCCGTTCGCAGCACACAGCAAGGAGTATCCGACATGACCACAGCCTTGAGCGCCCAGCAGGCCTCTGGGACCACGCGGGTCCTCATCATCGAGGACGACCCCGCGATCGCCGAGGCGGTCCGGCGGGTGGTTGCCAAGCAGTATGGCACGGGCGTGGTGGCGAGCGACGGGCGCAACGGGCTCCGCAACTTCTTCGAGGAACGCCCCGACCTGGTGGTCCTCGACGTCGGGCTCCCCGAGATGGACGGGTGGGAGGTGCTCGACCGCATCCGCGACCTCTCCGACGTGCCCGTCCTGGTGCTCACCCCCTCCGACCTCGGGCACGACGACGGACGCGTCGCCGCCCACGGGGCGGACGACTACCTGGCGAAGCCGTTCGGCGTCGAGGAGCTGAGCAGCCGCATCCAGGTGCTGATCCGCCGCAGCCGCCTGTCCGCCCCGGTCGCGGTCGAGGAGCCCGCGACGTACCGGGACGGCAACCTCGAGGTCAACTGGCCGGCCCGCGAGGTCCGGGTCGACGGCGAGGTGGTGGGCCTCACCAAACTCGAGTTCCAGCTCCTGCTCACGTTCGTGCGCCACCCCGGCCAGGCCCTCTCGACCCAGCAGCTGCTCGAGCAGGTGTGGAACGACCCGTTCGGCATCGGTCCCGAGCGGGTCAAGTTCACCGTGCTGCGCCTCCGCCGCAAGCTGGGCTGGCAGGACGAGTACAAGGACATCCTGGAGGCCATCCGCGGCTACGGGTACCGCTACACCCCGCTGGCCGACCGCAAACCGTCCCGCTGACCGGCACCCCCGAACCCGTCGAGCCGCTTCCCGGCCCGACCGCTTCCCGGCCCGACCGCTTCCCGGGGGCTAGTACCCGGCGGCCGGGTCCACCTGCCCGACCAGGGGGTGCCCGGCGCTGAGGCGGGAGACGTTGGTCCGGATCCGTTCGGCCAGCAGCGGTAGCACCATCTCGATGGTGTCGGCGGTGTGCGGTGTGACGAGGCAGTTGTCGAGGTCCCACAGGGGATGGCCGTCGGGCAGCGGCTCCGGGTCGGTGACGTCCAGGGCCGCTCCGGCCAGGCTGCCGGCACCGAGGGCGGCGACCAGGGCGTCGGTGTCCACGTGGCGTCCGCGGGCCACGTTGACCAGCCAGGCACCCTCGTCCATGGCGGCCAGCTCGTCGGCACCGATGATGCCGGTCGTCTCCGGGGTCAGGGCGAGGGCCAGGACGACCACCAGGGCGTCGCCGAGCGCGTCGTGGAGCCGCTCCACCGGCAGGGTCCGGGTGGCCCCGGGCACGGGCGTCGCGTTGCGGCGCACCACCGTGGCGTCGACCCGGAACGGGGCGAGCTGCTCGAGCAGCGACGTGGCGATGCCGCCACCGCCGACGATGGTGACCTTGCGGTCGTAGAGGCTCGTCCCGGCCGGGACACCCCAGGAACGGGCGGTCACCCGGGTCGGCAGGTGCCGGAGACCGGCGAGGGCGAGGGCGAGGGCGTGCTCGGCCACCGGTTCGGCGTAGGCACCCTTGGCGCAGGTCCAGATGCGGGCGTCATCGAGCAGTCCGGCGTCGGCCACCCGCTCCACGCCGGCGAAGGGCAGCTGCACCCACCGGGCATCGGGGGCCTGCCCCAACCACCCGGCGAGGCCGTCCACGTCCGACGGATCGAGCCACACGAGGCTGTCCGGCCCGTCGGCGAGGTCCACCACCTCCCCTCCCCCCTCGCGCACGGCGTCGGTGGCGAAGGCGGACGGGAACGGGCCGACGGCGACGCGGGGCGGGGTCATGGGCGCACCTTAGCGACGGGCGGGGAACCCCGGCCGTTGGGCCCACCCACGGTCCGCACCTTCCCCGTCCCGACCCGGCCGTGCGTAGATTGGGGGCCGGTCCGGCATCAGGGGGAAGCCATGCAGGTGGAGTTCAACGTCCGGGGATTCCTCGACCGGGCGGCGACCGCGTACGCGGAACGGGTGGCCATCGTCGACGAGCCGGACCAGCCGGCCGAACCGTGGGCGCCGCTCACCTTCGCCGATCTGGCCGAGCGGGCCCGGGCCCAGGCGGCCGGGCTCGACCGGCTCGGCATCGGACCCGGTGAGCGCGTCGCCGTCGTCTCCCACAATTCGGCCCGCCTCCTCACCTCGTTCTTCGGCGTGTGCGGCTGGGGACGCATCCTCGTGCCCGTCAATTTCCGCCTGGCCCGGGCCGAGGTCGAGTACATCCTCGAGCACTCGGGCGCATCCGCCCTGCTGGTCGACCCCGAGCTCGACGAGGCCCTGGACGGCCTCGGGCCCGAACGGCGGTTCGTCCTCGGCGGGTCCTCGGACGCCGAGCTGTTCGTACCCGGGGTGGAGCCCGAGCCGTGGGAGGCCGACGAGTCGGCCACGGCCACCATCAACTACACGTCGGGGACCACCGCCCGTCCGAAGGGCGTCCAGCTGACCCACCGGAACTGCTGGGTCAACTCGGCGGTCTTCGGTTGGCACGCCGGGGTCTCGGACCGCGACGTCTACCTCCACACGCTGCCCATGTTCCACGCCAACGGCTGGGGGATGCCGTGGACGACGGCCGCCATGGGGGTCACCCAGGTCGCCCTGCGCAAGGTGGACGGCACCGAGATCCTGAAGCGGATCGAGCGCCACGGGGTCACCCTCCTGTGTGCGGCGCCGGCCGTGGTGAACGCCGTCCTCGACGCCGTCCCCACCTGGGACGGGCCACTGCCCGGCGGCGGCACCACCCGGATCGTCGTGGCCGGCGCCCCACCCCCGTCCCGGACGATCGAGCGGATCGAGTCCGAGCTCGGCTGGGAGTTCATCCAGATCTACGGGCTGACCGAGACCTCGCCGTTGCTGACGGTCAACCGCACGCGGGCGGAGTGGGACGACCTCCCGGCCGACCAGCGGGCCCGCAGGCTCATGCGGGCCGGGGCGCCGGCCGTCGGGACCCAGATCACCGTCGACGCCCAGGGTGAGGTGCTGGCCCGGTCGAACACGGTCATGGCCGGCTACTGGCACCAACCCGAGGAGACCGCGGCCGCGCTGGCCGGCGGGTGGTTCCACACCGGCGACGGCGGAGTGGTCGACGGCGAGGGTCACCTGAGCATCCTGGACCGCAAGAAGGACGTCATCATCACCGGCGGCGAGAACGTCTCCTCCATCGAGGTCGAGGACGCCATCTTCTCGATGGAGGGCGTCCTCGAGGTGGCGGTCATCGGCGTGCCCCACGAGAAGTGGGGCGAGATGGTCCTCGCCCTCGTGGTGGTCGAGGACGGGAGCGGGGTCACCGACGAGTCGGTCATCGCCCACTGCCGGGGCGCCCTCGCCGGCTACAAGTGCCCGAAACAGGTCGAGCTGCGCACCGAACTGCCCCGCACGGCTACCGGCAAGCTCCAGAAGTTCCGGTTGCGGGCCCCCTACTGGGAGGGTCGGGACCGCCAGGTCAACTGAGGAGCGGGTCGGCCGCATCCCCCAGGAAGGACGCTGCCCCCATGAACGACGACCCGACCGGATTTCCCGTGGGGAGCACGGACGAGCGCGAGCTGCTCCTGCAGTGGCTCGGGTACCAACGGGGTGCGGTGGTGCGCAATCTCGAGGGCCTGGACGACAGGCAGGCCCGATGGACCCCGGACGGCGGCCTCCTCCCGCTCCTCGGGATCGTCCACCACCTCACCCGCGTGGAGTGGCGGTGGATCGAGGGCGGCTTCCGGGGTGCGGCCGTGAGCCGGTCCGAGCGCGAGTTCGACCCCGGTCCCGAGGTGGACCGGGAACGCGCCGTCGCCGCCTATCGGACCCAGTGGTCCTCCACCGATGCCGCGGCGCGGACGATCCCCCTCGACGAAGTGGGCACTGGGTGGGCCGGGGGGAGGGACCTGCGCTTCGTGCTCCTCCACCTCATCAACGAGACCGCCCGCCACGCCGGGCACGCGGACGCCACACGCGAGCTGTTGGACGGCACGACGGGCGAGTGAGTCCGCGCCCCCTACTCCTCACCGGGGCCGGGGGCGCGGGATCAGGGCGACGTCCGGAGCAGACGCGGCGATCAGCGGACGGCGGGGGCGGGGTCGACCGACCCGCCGGCCCGGGCCCATGCCGCGGCACCCGGACCGTCCAACCACTCGTCGATGCGCAGCGCCGTCCACACCGGTGCCTCGAGCATCGGGGCGTGCCCGATGTCCCGGGCCACCTCGAGCCGCCACTGGGGTCGGCCCGCGGCCATGCGCCGGGCGGCGGCCAGCGGGACGAGCTGGTCCCGGGCTCCGTGCAGGTGGAGGACGGGGAGATCGAGGGTGTCGAGCCGGGCCACGGTGGGCCCGGAGCGGGCCATGGTCCACGAGAGCGACCGGGCCGAGGTCAGGTAGGCACGGTCGCCGGCGGCCCGGTCGACCTCCTCGGTGAGGGCGATGTGGGCGTCCACCACCTCGGGGGAGATCCGGGCCGGGTCGACGCAGGTGGAGCCCAGCACCCGGCGCACGGTCTGTTCGGCCGTGGTCCGGTTCCGGCGGGCGGTCAGGTACCGCTCCCCCACCCCGGGGACCGAGCAGAGCACGAAGTTCGAGAGGACCCGCGGGTGGACCATGCCCAGGCGCTCGGTGGGCAGCGCGGGGTCGACCAGGATGAGGCCGGCCACGCGCTCGGGGACCGCCGCGGCGCACAGGGCGGCGACCAGTCCCCCGAGCGAGTTGCCGAGGAGGATGACCGGGCGGTCCGAGACCCGGGCGATGAACCCGGCGAGCAGGTCCACGTGACCGTCGATGCCCGGCGTCCGCCCCGCGGTGGGGGTACGCCCGTGGCCCAGGAGGTCGAGGGCCACCAACCGGCTGCGGGTGACCAGGTGGGGAGCGACCGAGGCCCAGTTGAGATGGGAGCCACCGAGGCCGTGGACGCCGACCAGCAGCGGGGCACCCTCGGGGCCGCCGTAGTCGACGTAGTGGACCGGGCCACCGACATCGACGGTCCGGGACACGTGGGGGACTCCTGCCAGGGTCGTCACCCCACCGAGGCTACCGGCCCGTCGGTCGGAACCGGCTCCGGGTCACCCGGGGCGACGGGCCCGCCGGTCAGTCGGGCAGGAAGTCGAGCAGCAGGCCGTTGACGACGTCGGGCGCCTCCAGCTGCATCCAGTGCCCGGGCCCCTCGATCCGTTCGTAGCGCCACGGGCCGGACACGTACTCGGCCGACCTCGTCATCTGCTCCTCGGTCAGGGCGAAGTCGCCACTGCTCCACACACCGAGGGTCGGCGAGGTGACCGACGGCAGTCCGAGCGGGGGAGCCACGAAGCCCTCGGGCGGGAGGTTGGCCCGGTACCAGTTGAGGGCGGCCGTCAACGTGCCGGTAGACGTCCACCGGGCGACGATGGCGTCGGCGTCCGGATGGTGGCTCCACGTCCGGAAGTTGGCGTAGCCGTCGGCCGACAGCCACTCCTCGGCCACCCCGGGGAACTGGAAGAAGAACATGTACCAGGACTTCTCCAACTGGGCCACGCCCACCGACCGGAAGGCCGAGGCCTGGCCCACCGAGAGCACCACGAGATGGTCGACCCGGTCGGGCAGGAACGCGGCGAAGGCCCAGGCGGTGGCCGCCCCGAAATCGTGGCCCACCACGTGGGCCCGCTCCACCCCGAGATGGTCGAGCACGGCCACGATGTCGCCGACGGCGAACAGGACCGAGTAGTCCTCCACCTCGGGCGGGGTGCCCGAGGACCCGAAGCCGCGCAGGTCGGGCACGATGACCTGGAAGCCGGCCTCGGCCAGGACAGGGACCTGGTGACGCCACAGCGCCCCCGAGTCGGGGAACCCGTGCAGGAGCACCACCGGTCGCCCCTCGCCCGTCACCTCCACGTGGATGGGCACGCCGCCACTGTCGATCTCCAGGGTCGTCAACGCTCCTCCTCCACTCAACGCTTGTCGCCGGACGGGAAGTGGAGCGAGTTCACCGGCGCTCCCCCGGGTCCCTGGCTGTCGGGCCAGCGGGTCGTGATGGACTTCAGGCGGGTGTTGAACCGCACACCTTCCATGCCGTGGACGTGGGCGTCACCGAAGAGGGACTGCTTCCAGCCCCCGAACGAGTAGTAGGCCATGGGCACGGGGATGGCCACGTTGATCCCCACCATCCCCACCGACACGTCCCGGCGGAACCGCCGGGCCGCGTAGCCGTCCCGGGTGAAGATGGCCGTGCCGTTGCCGTAGGGATTGGCGTTCACCAGGTCGATGGCCTCGTCCAGGCTGTCGACCCGCAGGACCGACAGCACGGGACCGAAGATCTCGTCCCGGTAGACGGCCATGTCCGGGGTCACCCGGTCGACCAGGGTGGGACCGAAGAAGAAGCCGTCCTCGCCCCCGGGCACGGTGACCTCCCGTCCGTCGACCACGACATCGGCGCCGTCGGCCAGCGCCGAGTCGACGTAGCCGGCCACGCGGTCCCGGTGGGTGCTCGTGATGAGCGGCCCCATGTCCGACGCGGCGTCGGTCCCCGGACCGGTGCGCAGGTTCCGGGCCCGGGCGGCCAGGGCGTCGACCAGCGGGTCGCCGTCCCCCACCACCACCACGGCGCTGATGGCCATGCAGCGTTCGCCGGCGGAGCCGTACCCGGCCCCGATCAGCGCGTCGACGGTGGAGTCGAGGTCGGCGTCGCCCAGCACGACCGCGTGGTTCTTCGCCCCGCCCAGTGCCTGGACCCGCTTACCCGAGGCATGGCCCCGTTCGAACACGTGCCGGGCGATGGGTGTCGAGCCCACGAAGGACACGGCGGCCACGTCCGGATGATCGAGCAGCGCGTTGACGGCCTCCGCGTCCCCGTGGACCACGTTGAAGACACCGTCGGGCAGGCCCGCCTGGCGCCACAGGTCGGCGACGAGCTCCGAGGCCGACGGATCGCGTTCGGAGGGCTTGAGTACGAAGGTGTTGCCGCAGGCGATGGCCACCGGGTACATCCACATCGGGACCATCACCGGGAAGTTGAAGGGCGTGATGCCGGCCACCACGCCGAGCGGCTGGCGGATGGAGGAGGCGTCGACCCCGGTGGACACGTCCTCGCTGAACTCCCCCTTCAGGAGGTGCGGGATCCCGCAGGCGAACTCGATCACCTCGATCCCCCGGGCCACCTCGCCCCGGGCGTCCTCCAACACCTTGCCGTGTTCGGAGGTGATGATCCGGGCCAGATCGTCCCGGTGCCGGTCGGCCAGGTCGCGGAACGCGAACAGGATGCGGCTGCGGGCGGTCAGTGACGTGTCCCGCCAGGACCCGAAGGCGGTGGTCGCCCGCTGGACGACCTGGTCGACGTCCTTGGCGGTGGCGAGGACGACCTCCGCCGTCCGGGCGCCCGTCGCCGGATCGAAGACGGGTGCGGTGCGGGCGCTGTCGCCCTCGACGGATGTACCGATCTGCTTCACGGCGTGACACTCCTCGGGGAACGGTGCTCCCCCTCGTGGTGACGGGGCGAGCGATGCTCCCCCTCGTGGTGACGGGGCGAGCGGTGCTCCCCCTCGTGGTGACGGATGCCGCCGGTGGCGACGGATGCCCGGCGGGGGCGGCGAACCGGTGGACGACGGACGGCGGATCCGTCGGGACGGCGTGCCACAATCGTCGCATGTCCCCCGACGAGCCCACGCGCGCCACCGACGACGCCGGTCCCGCGTCCGACCGCGTCCGCCTGCGACGCCTGGCCGACCAGGGCTCGCACCGACGGGACGATCTCGAGGCGGTGCTCGACAGCGGCTTCATCTGCCACCTGGGACTCGACGTGGACGGCTGGCCCATGGTCGTGCCCACCACCTATGGCCGGCGGGGTGGTGACCTCTACCTGCACGGCTCGGTGGCCAGCCGCAGTCTGCGCACGGCCAGGGAGGCGGTCCCGGTGTGCGTGACCGTGACCCTGGTCGACGGGTTGGTACTCGCCCGGTCGGTCTTCAACCACTCGGTCAACTACCGCTGCGCCATGGTCTACGGACGGGCCGCGCTCGTGGTCGACCCGGACGAGAAGCTGGCCGGACTCCGGGCCATCAGTGACCACGCCGTGCCCGGCCAGTGGAACTACGCCCGCAGCCCGTCGGTCAAGGAACTGGCCGCCACCTCCGTGCTGCGGCTCGCCCTCGACGAGGCGTCGGTCAAGGTCAGTGCGGGTCCACCCGACGACGAGGAGGACGACCTCGCGCTCGACGTGTGGGCCGGCGTCGTGCCGCTCCGCACCGTGCGCCTGGACCCGTTGCCCGCTCCCGACCTGGCGGCGGGCACCGCGCTGCCCGGGCACATCGCCTCGGGACCACTGGCTCCGGGGTCGGTGCCCCTGGATGATCTCGGTTGACACGGTGCCTTCCACGGGGCGTCCCGGCGACCTGGTCGCCGCGGCTCAGGCCACGAACCGGGACAGCGGCACGTAGGGCAGGTCGTGGGCCTCGGCCACCGGCTCGTAGACGATGGAGCCTTCGACCACGTTGACCCCCTCGGCCAGGGCCGGGTCCGACAGCACGGCCGCCTGCCAGCCGTGGTTGGCGATGTCCAGCACGTAGGGCAGGGTGGCGTTGACGAGTGCGTGCGTCGAGGAGTGCGGCACGGCACCGGGCATGTTGGCCACGCAGTAGAAGAGCGACCCGTTGACCTCGAACGTCGGGTCCGAGTGCGTCGTCGGCCGCGTCGACTCGAAGCAGCCCCCCTGGTCGACCGAGATGTCGACCAGCACGGAGCCGTCCCGCATCTTGGCCACCAGGTCGTCGCTGATCAGCTTGGGGGCCTTGGCCCCGACCACCAGCACGGCGCCGATGACGATGTCCGCGTCGAGGCAGACCTCCTCGATGGCGTGGGTGCTGGACGCCACCGTCTCCAGGCCGCCCCGGAAGTGGTGGTCGACCTGGCGCAGGCGTTCGAGGTTGCGGTCGAGGATGTAGACCTCGGCGTGCATGCCTACGGCCAACGTGGCCGCGGCCATGCCGGCCACCCCGGCGCCGAGGATCACGATCTTGGCGCAGCGCACCCCGGGCACACCGCACACCAGGGTGCCGCGCCCTCCACCGGGTCGCATGAGGTGGTGCGCACCCATCAGCGGCGCCATGCGGCCGGCCACCTCGCTCATCGGCGTGAGCAGCGGGAGCGAGTTGTCGGGCAGGCGGACCGTCTCGTAGGCGATGGCCGTGTTGCCGCCGGCCACCAGTGCGTCCGTGCACGGGCGCGAGGCGGCCAGGTGGAGGTAGGTGAAGAGGACCTGGTTCTCCCGCGCCCCGAGGCGCGGGTACTCGACGGCGATCGGCTCCTTCACTCCGAGCACCATGTCGGCGGCGGCCCAGATGTCGTCCGGATCGTCGATGATCGTGGCGCCGGTGGCCACGAAGTCCTCGTCCGGAATGGACGACCCGACCCCGGCCTCCCGCTCGACGAGCACGGCGTGACCGGCGCTGGTGAGCTCGCGCACCCCCGCGGGGGTGATGGCGACGCGGTACTCGTCCGCCTTGACTTCCTTGGGTACTCCGACGATCACGGGTTCGACCTCACTGCTCGGTGTTGGTTGCTGGGTTGTGGACTGCGGAACGGCTCGCCGACGCGCCGCCCGCCCGCCGGGGACCGGCGGGCGGGACGACGCACGGCACGGTGGGACTAGTCGCCGATCTCGGTGTAGGCGATGGGCTTGACCTTGAAGAAGTCGCCCTTGGTGGTGAAGCGGGCGACGATCACCAGCGGGATTCCCATGAGGAGGGCGATGATGTCGGCGTAGGACCCGCTCCACCCGCCCTGCTTGATGACGTCGGCCATCACCAGGAGGAGGACGATGCCGCCCACCAGGGGCAGGAGGACGCCGGTGAAGAAGAACCGGGTCGACTTGAACGCCACCTTGCGGTAGGCCCAGGCACAGGTGACGCCGGTGGCGCCGTAGTAGAAGGCGATGAGCACACCGATGGACAGGATCAGGTTGTTGAGGAGCGTGTCGATCGACGCCACCTGGGTGGCCAGCAGGATCCCGAACAGCGAGATGAAGGCGAGGATCATCGTGCCGAGCGCGGGCGTCTTCAGCTTCCCCTGGATGCTGGCGAACACGGCCGGGAACACCTTGTCCCGCGCCATCGACAGGGTGATCCGGGCTGACGGGAGCAACGTGGTCTGGGTGGTCGCGACGGTCGAGGAGAGTACGGCGATCAGCATCACGTACCCGGCCCAGCTACCGGCCGCCTGCTGGGCGAAGTAGAGGAGGATGGTGTCGGAGTGGGTCGTCCACGCCTTCTCGGGCAGGAGCATCTGGGCGGCGATGATGTTGATGGCGAACACGAGGAGGAGCAGGAACATGGCGATGATGCCGGCATGTCCCGGTGTCTTGGTGGCGTTCTTCGACTCCTCGTTCAGGTTGGTGGCCGTGTCCCACCCCCAGTAGAAGAAGACGCCGAGGACCAGTCCCGCCGAGAGCGCCGCGAACGAACCGATGGAGAAGGGGTTCAGCCAACCGAGGTGGAAGCCCTGCGATCCGACCGGGTGCTTGACCGCCACTTTGATGATTCCCCAGATGGAGAATCCGATGACGGCGACGTACTCGATGATCAGGAGGACCCACTGGAAGTTGGTCGTCCACCGGATGCCCCAGATGCAGATGAACGTGATGAGGACCAGCCAACAGGCGGCCACGATGGCCTGGTACCCGAGGTCGTTCGCGGTCGTGGAGGAGATCCAGTTGCGTTCATTGGCGAACTGGAGGGTGTACGCCCCGGCGACCAGCGGGGCCGAAATGCAGAAGATGACGCTGGTGGCGACCTGTACCCACCCGTTGAACCATCCGAGATAGGGCGAGGCCAGCTTGGACAGCCACGAATAGGAGGCCCCGCAATCCGGATCCTTGCGGTTGAGCTGGAAGTAGGCGATGGCGATGAAGAGGACGGGGATGAAGCTCACCCAGATCATCGCCGGTGCGGCATACCCGATGCCGACGGTGGCGAAGAGTACCGCCATGGTCGCGGCCAGCGTGTAGGCCGGCGCCACCGAGGAGACGGCGACGACGGTCGAGTCGAACAGGTTCAAGGTGTCCGCCCTCAGCGTGGCACCGGCCTCTTCGGTCGGCACCGGTGCCCCGAAGGGACCCGGTACCTCGGGTGGCTTTCCCGTGCTGTCGACGACGTCGGAACTCATGTGCTCTCCCCTTGCTGCTCGGCCTACTGGCTCTCGGTATCCCCTACTGGGCACTGCTCCACCAGTCCCCCCGGTGGTCCTGCGGCACTGCTGCACTGCTGGTACACCTCGACGCGGCCGCCCCCGGCCACGTCTTCCCGGTTCAGCTGCCGATGAAGCTCATGACGTGCTTGATCCGGGTGTAGTCCTCGAAACCGTACGACGACAGGTCCTTGCCGTAGCCGGAGTGCTTGAACCCGCCGTGGGGCATCTCGGCGACGATCGGGATGTGGGTGTTGATCCACACGCAGCCGAAGTCGAGTGCCTTGGCCATCCGCATGGCCCGGCCGTGGTTCTGGGTCCAGACGCTCGAGGCCAGTCCGTACCGGACGCCGTTGGCCCAGGCGATGGCCTCGTCCTCGTCGCGGAACCGTTGCACCGTGATGGCCGGTCCGAACAGCTCCTCCTGGATGACCTCGTCGTCCTGGCGGAGGCCGGCGATGACCGACGGGGCGAAGCAGTAGCCCCGCCCGCCCACCGGTGTGCCGCCGGTGACGACCTCGGCGTGGCTGGGCAGCCGCTCGAAGAATCCGCCGAGCCGCCGGAGCTGGTCGGCGCTGTTGAGCGGGCCGTAGTCGGCGTCGGTCACGTCGGTGCCCCCGACCGTCTGGGCCCGGGCCTGGTCGGCCAGTGCGGACACGAAGTCCTCGTAGATTCCCGGTGCGGCGAGCACCCGGGTGGCGGCCGTGCAGTCCTGGCCGGCGTTGAAGTACCCGGCCGAGGCGATGCCCTCGGCCGCCGCTTCGAGGTCGGCGTCGTCGAACACCACGACCGGGGCCTTGCCGCCGAGTTCGAGGTGGACCCGCTTCACGTCGTGGGCGGCCGCTTCGGCCACCTGCATGCCGGCCCGCACGCTCCCGGTGATCGACACCATGGCCGGGGTCGGGTGGTCGACCAGCAGACGCCCGGTGTCGCGGTCGCCGCAGACCACGTTGAACACCCCGTCCGGCAGGTACTCGGACATGATGCCGGCCATCAGGAGGGTCGACGCCGGGGTGGTGTCGGAGGGCTTGAGCACCATGGTGTTGCCGGCGGCGACGGCCGGTGCCCACTTCCAGACCGCCATCATCGCCGGGTAGTTCCACGGCGTGACCGCCGCGCACACACCGATCGGCTCACGTCGGATCATCGACGTGTGGTCGGCCAGGTACTCACCGGCCGACTTGCCCTCGAGGTGGCGGGCGGCTCCGGCGAAGAACCGGATCTGGTCGACCATCGGCGGGATCTCCTCGGCGAGGGTGACCGCCAGCGGCTTGCCGGTGTTGGCGCTCTCGGTGGCGACGAGTTCGTCGGCCCGGGCCTCGATCGCATCGGCGATCCGGAAGAGCGCCAGACTGCGCGCCGACGGTGTGGCGTCACGCCAGGAGGGAAAGGCGTCGGCCGCCGAGGCCACGGCGGCGTCCACGTCCTCGGCACCGGACACGGGAGCCTCGAAGTTCTCCTCGCCCGTACTCGGGTCGAGCAGCGTCGCCACCGCGCCGGACTTCGTCGGGACGTAGGACCCTCCGATGAAGTTCGACAGGCTGGTGATGCTCAACGTGGCTCCCCCGTGCACTCGTGCGTTGTCGTGGGCGGCGGACCGCCGAACGTGCCCGGCCGGGCGCTTCCCGCCGAGTGGTTGTCATCGTTGCGTAAGTTGCCCGATCTGACAAGTGATTTCTGATAACAGCGTGTTAACTGCTACGGAAATCGCTTGTTTTTGCCACTCTGTCCACGTTAACTGTGCATTAACTGCTACAACTGATCGGGTATGACGATGCACAACGACGACCGTGCCGCGGTGGGGAACGACTCGACGGGCCCCGCCCGGGCGGCACAGCAATGAGCGGCCCGGCGCCGGCGACCTCGGTCTCGGGACTGCTCGACGAGGTCAACAAGGCGATCGTCGAACAGCTGCAGCAGGACGGTCGCCGGACCTACGGCTCGATCGCCGAGGCGGTCGGGCTGTCCGAGGCCGCCGTACGCCAGCGGGTCCAGAAGATGCGCGACGCCGGCATCATCCAGATCGTGGCGGTCACCGATCCGCTGCAGATCGGCTTCCGCAGCCAGGCCATGGTGGGCATCAAGGCCGACGGCGACGCCCGGGACGTGGCCGACGCCCTCGCCGAGGTCGACGCCATCGACTACGTGGTGATGGTGGCCGGCGAGTACGACATCCTCGTGGAGCTGGTGTGCGAGGACGAGGACCGGATGCTCGAGCTGTTGAACGGGGTGATCCGTCAGATCCCGGGCGTGCGCGAGACCGAGATGTTCATGTACCTGAAGTTGAAGAAGCAGACCTACACATGGGGGACCCGATGACCGACTACTCGAACGAAGCCCTGCAGGAGAGCGCCCACCGGCACCTCTGGATGCACTTCACCCGGATGTCCGAGGACACCGCCCACGAAATCCCCGTGATCACGCGGGGCGAAGGTGTGTGGGTCTACGACCAGCACGGCAAGCGCTACCTCGACGGGCTCTCGGGCCTGTTCACGAGCCAGCTGGGCCACGGCCGCATGGAGCTGGTCGAGGCGGGGGCCGAGCAGGCGGCCAAGCTGGCCTACTTCCCGGTGTGGAGCTACGCCCATCCGAAGGCGGTGGAACTGGCCGAGCGGATCTCGGACCTGACACCCGGCGACCTCAACCGGGTCTTCTTCACCACGGGTGGGTCCGAGGCGGTGGAGTCGGCGTGGAAGCTCGCCCGCCAGTACTTCAAGCTGATCGGCCAGCCCCAGCGCACCAAGGTCATCAGCCGGGACATCGCGTACCACGGGGCCACCATGGGCGCCCTGTCGATCACCGGCGTCACCGAGATCCGCAGCGTGTTCGAGCCCCTCGTGCCCGGCGCGTTCAAGGTCCCGAACACCAACTTCTACCGCGCCCCCTACTTCGACGACGATCTCGAGGCCTTCGGCCTCTGGGCCGCCGACGCCATCGAGCAGGCGATCGAGTCCGAAGGGCCCGACACGGTGGCCGCGGTGTTCCTCGAGCCGGTCCAGAACGCCGGCGGCTGCTTCCCCCCGCCCCCGGGCTACTTCCAGCGGGTGCGCGAGATCTGCGACCGCCACGGGGTCCTGCTCGTCTCCGACGAGGTCATCTGCGCCTGGGGCCGTCTCGGGCACTTCTTCGGCGCCGAGCGCTACGACTACGAGCCGGACATGATCACCATGGCCAAGGGACTGACCAGTGGCTACTCCCCCATGGGTGCCCTGGCGGTGAGCGACCGGCTCATCGAGCCCTTCCTCCACGGTGCCAGCTTCCTCCACGGCATCACGTTCGCCGGCCATCCGGTGAGCGCGGCCGTCGCCCTGGCCAACATCGACGTGTTCGAGAAGGAGGGGATCCTGGAGAACGTGCGCGAGCACGAGGCCGAGTTCAAGGCGTCGCTCGACACCCTCCGCGACCTGCCGATCGTCGGTGACGTCCGTGGGGCCGGCTACTTCTACGGCATCGAGATGGTCAAGAACAAGGACACGAAGGAGACGTTCAACGACGACGAGGCCGAGCGCCTGCTGCGCGGCTTCCTGTCGGGCGCACTCTACGAGTCCGGGCTCATCTGCCGGGCCGACGACCGGGGCGACCCCGTGATCCAGCTGGCCCCGCCCCTCACCTGCGGGCCCGAGGAGTTCGACTACATCACCACCCGCCTGCGGTCCGTCCTCACCGAGGCGTGGAAGCAGATCTGACCCCGCCGTCAGGGGAGCGTTACCGGCGGCTCTCGCTGTGGTGGGACGGGCTGCCGGGCGACGTCACCGTGCGCCCGGGGCTGCCGGGCGACATCGAGGTGGACGTCGCCATCGTGGGCGGAGGGCTGACGGGCCTGTGGACCGCCTACTACCTGAGCCGGGCGGACGAGCACCTGCGTATCGCCGTGCTGGAGCGCGACGTCGCCGGGTTCGGTGCCTCGGGCCGCAACGGGGGTTGGTGCTCGGCCCTGTTCAGCGTGTCCGAGGCGACCCTCGACCGGGCCGGCGGGCCGGGAGCGGGGCGGCGCCAGCGGCTGGCCATGGAGGCGACGGTGCGCGAGGTCGGCCGCGTCACGCAAGACGAGGGCATCGAGTGCGGCTTCCATCGCGGCGGCACCGTGGTCCTGGCCCGGACACCCGCCCAGCTGCAGCGGACCCACCAGGAACTGGCGGAGGCCCGTGCACACGGCATCGGAGAGGACGACCTGGCCTTCCTCTCCCCGGCGGAGGCCCGCGAGCGGGTGGGCGCGACCGACGTGCTCGGAGGGACCTACACCCCCCACTGCGCCGCCGTCGATCCCGCCCGCCTGGTGCGCGGGCTCGCCGAGGTGGTCGAACGCCGGGGCGTGCGCATCTATGAGCAGACCGCGGTGCGGTCGATCGCCCCGGGCGCGGTGACCACGACCCGCGGCGTCGTGCGGGCGGCCACCGTCGTGCGGGCCACCGAGGGGTACACCCGGACCCTGGCGGGCCACGAGCGCGACATCGTGCCCGTCTACTCGCTGATGATCGCCACCGAGCCCCTGTCGGACGCCTTCTGGGCCGAGGCCGGGCTGTCGGACCGCGAGACCTTCGCCGACCACCGTCACCTCGTGATCTACGGCCAACGCACCACCGACGGCCGCCTGGCCTTCGGCGGCCGCGGTGCGCCCTACCACTTCGGCTCGGCCATCCGTCCCGAGTTCGACCGCGACGCCGGCGTGCACGAGGCGCTCCGCCACACCTTGGTGGAGCTGTTCCCCGCACTGGCCGAGGCGCGGGTGACCCACGCGTGGGGTGGACCGCTCGGCATCGCCCGCGACTGGTTCTCCTCGGTCGGCATCGACCGCGCCACCGGCGTGGCGTGGGCGGGCGGCTACGTGGGCGACGGACTGTCGACGACCAACCTGGCCGGCCGCACCCTGCGGGACCTGATCCTCGGCGACCGCACCGACCTGGTCGACCTGCCCTGGGTGAACCACCGCTCGAAGCAGTGGGAGCCCGAACCCTTCCGCTACGTGGGCATCAACGCCGGCCTGCGCCTGGCCGGTTCCGCGGACCGGGCCGAGGACCGCACGGGGCGCGCCACCTGGCACGCCACCGCACTGTCCAAACTCGTCGGCGGCTGAGGGGCATCGGGGCCAACGCCCC
>Ga0302157_10001170_pt1 | contig 32678 bp, 18 predicted proteins | sample I_Bog_N3_3_FD_193502 | JGI IMG/M metagenome (GOLD analysis project Ga0302157, IMG submission 193502) | Peat permafrost microbial communities from Stordalen Mire near Abisko, Sweden - I_Bog_N3_3 | ecosystem: Environmental > Terrestrial > Soil > Wetlands > Peat | place: Sweden: Abisko, Stordalen...
GAACAGGGGTTCCTCGGCGTGAACGTCCCCGAGGAGTACGGCGGCGGCGGCGGCGGGATCACGGAACTTGCCGCCGTGGCCGAGGAACTGGCCGCCCAGGGGTGCCCGCTGCTCGTCATCGTGGTGTCGCCGGCCATCTGCGCCACCATCATCGCCAAGTTCGGCACCGACGCCCAGAAGCAGCGCTGGCTCCCCCGGTTCGCCACCGGCGAGCTGAAGATGGCCTTCGCCATCACCGAGCCCGACGCGGGGTCGAACTCGCACAACCTGGGACTGACCGCGTCGAAGGACGGTGACCTCTACCGGCTCAACGGTCAGAAGTACTACATCTCGGGTGTCGACGAGTGCGAGGCGATCCTGGTCGTCACGAAGTCCGGCGTCGACCCCGACACCGGTCGGGGCCGCCTGTCGCTCTTCGTGGTGGACGTCGACACGCCCGGTCTCACCGCCCAGGTGCTGCCGGTCGAGATCACCGCGCCCGAGAAGCAGTTCACGCTCTTCTTCGACAACGTCGAGGTCGAGGCCGACCGCCTCATCGGCGACGAGGGCGAGGGTCTCCGACAGGTCTTCTACGGACTCAACCCCGAGCGCATCCTGTCCGCGGCGACGGCCAACGGGATCGGTCGCTACGCGCTCGACAGGGCCGCCGAGTACGCGTCCACACGCGAGGTGTGGGGCACGCCCATCGCGCGCCATCAGGGCATCGCCCACCCACTGGCCAAGTCCAAGATCGAGGTCGAACTGGCCCGCACCATGACGGACAAGGCGGCCTGGTACTGCGACCACGACGGGGACTCGCCGTTGGCGGGTGAGACCGCCAACATGGCCAAGTACGCGGCGGCCGAGGCGACGCTCGCCGCGCTCGACCAGTCCATCCAGACCCACGGTGGCAACGGCATGTCCACCGAGTACGGGATCGCCGACCTGTGGGGTATGGCGCGGCTCCTCCGCATCGCCCCGGTGAGTCGCGAGATGATCCTCAACTACGTGGCGCAGCACTCCCTCGGACTGCCCCGCTCCTACTGATCGGCCGCGCCACCGGCGGCCGCGCCACGCGTCACCGCACGACCTGCGACCGCGTCGCCACCTGCCGGCCACCCGGATGCGGTGCCAGCTGTGGATCCACGACGGCAACCCGGGTGGCGGTACGTCCTCGGGTGCGACCACGGGCGACGCACCCCTGGATGCCCGGATGGGACCCGCATGTCCTGACGGCACCCCGCCGTGACCACCGACCGAGTGATCGCCCGATGCCCGTCTGCCCCGCCATCTCTGACCAGTCATTCTGACATAAACGGTTCGTCCGAGTGACTCGACGGTTCCAACTCGTGGGGTGGGCTCTCGAAACAGACGCGTGTCGACCCCGGACGGCCTCGACGGTTGCCGTTCCGTTGCTGCCGGCGACTGGTTGCTCGCGACGGTCCGCCGCTCGACGCCTGGACGCCTTCCTCAAGTCATCGGCGGCCAGCGTCGATAGGTCTCGTACGTGGAATTACGCCTAGGAACGCCTGTTCCCCCAGCCGTACTCTGCCCAACGAGCCCCATGTCCCCCACCCAGCCTCCACCCCGCACTCCGGACCCGAGCCGGAACGTCGTGCCCGTCCCCACCCGGCGCGTCCGTCGCGTCCGCGCGGACCGCCGGTCGTCGCGTCGCCGGGGCGACGACGGGGTCACGCTCGTCGAGGTCCTGATCGCCATCGTCATCCTCCTCATCACCATGTTGCCGATGGGCATCCTGTTGACGAGCGCCACCTCCGCCTCGGTCAGTGCCCGTCAGCGCCAGGCCGCGCTGCAGCTCGCCGACTCCTGGGTCGAGATCCTCTCCAACTCGCAGCCCCCGACCGGCGTCGACGGCACCGTCCTCACCAATCAGCCCACGGCACCCGTCGCACCTGCCGGTACCCAGGCTCCTCCGTCGACCCTGGCCGGAACGAACTACACCGTCACCGCGGCCTACGCCGAGAACCTGGTCAACGACGTCGGTCAGTCGGACCTCTGTGCGGCGGGCCAGCCACCCAGCTCGAGCCATCCCGGCGTCATCCTGTTGCGGGTCACCGTCTACTGGTCGGGCGGCCAGAGCGAGCAGCAGATCTCGGTGTCCACCGAGATCAACTATCCGAAGCCCGGTCTCCAGACCCAGGGATTCCTCGCCATCAACCTGACCAATGACGGCGAGACCGACGTGTGGGGCAACTCGGCCGCCACCCGACTCAGTGCACTTCCCGTGACGGTCACCGAGATCTCGGGCGGTTCGACCGAGTCGCCCACCGCGCCCACGCTGTCCCCCAATCCGTACACGCTCTTCGCCGACCCCAACGGCTGCATCTTCGCCCAGGTGCCCGTCGGGACCTACGACGTGGCCATCCAGCAGCCGACGGCCGGGACACCGGCGACATTCGTCGGCTACCCGGGGACGCCCCAGTTCGTGGACACGAGCGGCTCGTCCACCGATGAGCAGGACAACCAGGTCGTCACCGTCACCGCCGAGCAGACCGTGCAGCTCGACGCGTTCGACGAGGGCATCACGGCCGGTGTCAGCTACGGCGGCGCCACCGCCATCGACGAAGGCGTCCAGTGCCCCAATGCCGCCGGCCTGACCTGTGTCGCCACCGGGGACGGCGCCAGCGGCGCCACCGCGACCTGGGGCGCCGGCGGATCGACGTGGCAGTCGGCCAACCTCGCCGCCGGATCGCACATCAACCAGGTGGCCTGCACGACCGCCGTCAGTGCGGAGTGCGTGGGGGTCGGGTACGGGTCGACCGGGGGTCTCATCGAGACCACGACTTCGGACGCCAACGCGCTCTCCGCCGACGTGACGCCTGCCGGCGTCACGGACGTCACCCAGGTGGTCTGTCCGAGTGCCGACGGTTGCTATGCGCTGGCCACCACCGCAGCTGGACCGGAACTGCTCGCCGGACGCGTGGGACCCGGCCCGGACACCTGGGTGGCGCTCAGCCTTCCGGGGGTGACGGCGACCGCCCTCGACTCGATCGCCTGTCCCACGTCGACGACGTGTGAGCTCGCCTACGCCGGCGCCGGCGGTTCGCCCGGGATCGTGCGTCTCGACGGCGACCCCGCCCTCCTCGGAGTGAGCAGCCTCTGGACACCCGTCGTCACCAACGACTCACTGTCCGCATCGGTGCAGTCACTGGGCACCATCGTCTGTCCGTCGACCACCCAGTGCCTCGCCACTGCGGTCGGCGACGCCACCAGTCCCTCGGACGCCACGCTGGTGGCTGCGCCCATCGCCCTCGCCGGCGGGAGCAGCTGGACCAACGAGACGAGCTTCCCGACCGGCGCGTCCTCGGTCACCGACATCTCCTGCGCCTCGTCGAACTGCGTCGCCATCGGTACCGTGCCCGCGGGCCCGGCCGTCTGGACCGGGAGCGTGGGCGGCGCGACCGACAGCTGGGCCCAGGCCACGAGCTTCCCCTCGGGGATCGCCGCAGTCACCTCGGTGGCCTGTGGCATCGTGACCAGCGGCGACAACGGGAACTGCGCCGTTGCCGCCATCACCTCGGGTGCCGCCAACTCGGGGGTGCTCCTGCAGGGATCCCTCCTCAACGGTGGATGGGCGTGGAATCCGGTCGCTCTGCCCAGTGGCGTGAGCATCCAGTACTTCGTCGGAGTCTCCTGCGAGAACCCCACGCTGCCCACCAACGCGACCTGCGCCGCGGTGGGGGCCACCCCCTCGGGCCCGGTGGTGCTGGCGACCTCCAACGGGACGTCGGGCACGTGGACGAACGTGACTCCGCTCTCACTCGTCGGATCGACCGTGACGGGCATCTCCCTCCAGACGGCACCGGCGGTCACCTCGAGCTGGACCACCCAGGTGGCGGCCGGGCAAGCCGCCAATGCGACCACGCTGCCGAACGTCCTCTATCCGGCGGTCAACGGCTACTCCATCTCCACCGGCGACTGCTCGGCCGAGGCGGTCGGTCCGAGTGCACTGCTCAATGCCGCACCCGGCGGAACGGCGTCCGCCACCGTTCCACTGGGGCTCCTCCCGATCGAGCTGGTGTCCGCCTCAGGCACTCCTGTCGTCGGCGCAACCATCACCTTGACTTCGGTCGGCTGCCCGATCGTGGATACCTACAACCTGCCGGTCACCGATGGTGAGGGTTACACCAACGCGTCCGTTCCGTACGGCACCTACTCCTACTCGGTGACCTCGGGAAGTGCATCCGTGGCCCACACCAACGTGACCCTGACGGTCGGCGTGAACTCGGTGCAGTCCTCAACGGGCGGAGTCACCCTCAATTCCTATCTGCCGGCTCCTCTGCAGGTGCAGGCATGAGGTACGTCGCCGGACGCCGCCTCGATGACGAGGGCATGACCCTCATGGAGATGATCGTCACCTCCTCCATCCTCCTGGTCGTACTGATCATGGTCTTCATCTCGATGAACCTCATCAACTCGATCAGCACCAGTGTGTCCAACCAGTACCAGGAGTTCAACCAGGTCATCCCGGCGATGACGCCGTTCCGCACGCTGCTGTCCGCCGAAGTCGAGCCGGCACCGCCGAACGGGTCGGGCACGCCCACACCACCGTTCGCCGCGATCGGCAATTTCTCCATGACCTTCTACGCCAACGTCGGCACCGGCTTCGACAACACCACCTCCTGCCAGTCGGGGAGCTGCCAGAGCGGCGGCACGACGGCAGGACCGGCCAAGATCGCCGTCGTCGAACTCGACGGCAACGGCAATCCGGCGACCGCCTGCAACGTGCAGGCGCCGTGCTCGCTCCAGGTGCGGCTGTACCTGCCGATCGTGGGAGTCGTCGGACCGGGGATCTCGACATGCCCCGGGGTGTCCCCCACCGGGACCGCCTGCCAGTACCCGAGCACGTACCGGCTGATGGCCAACGTGCAGGACGTGGTCAACGACCCCTCGCAGGTCGACGGCAACGGTGCGCCGACGGATCCACTCTTCACCTACACGCTGTTCGACACGACGTACGACCAGGCCATCCAGCTCACCCCGCTGGAGGTCCAGAACCAGATGATCACCGGACTCACGAACTCGTCCACCTACTCGCCGGCGTACCCGGTGGACAGCCAGTCCCTGACCGCCTGCGCATCGGCCACCGCCAATCCGTCGAGCTACCCGACCCTGGCCGTCTCCTGCCCGGCTGACGCGGTACAGAGCGTCCAACTCGATCTGCAGGTGGCCAAGCCGGGGACCAGCACCAACGGGACCGTGGAGGACAACTTGACCGTCTACCGCTACGCCCAGAGCCCGGGCGCCTCGATCTCGCCGTTCCAGTACCAGGCGGCCGTCGGATGACCATCCACGTGTCCCTGCGCGAATGGCGTCGTGCCGTTGCGTCCGCCGTGCTGCGCATGCGGGCCGCGCGCGCTGGCTCGCTGTCAGACCTCGGCCAGGCGGCCATCGTGGCCGTGCTCGCCGTCTCGTTGATCATCGGCATCGTCGGCGCCACGCTGGTCGCCACCGTCGTCCAGTCCGGCCCCCTCCAGCAGATGGCGGCCGTCGCCGTGTACGCCCATCGCGCCGTCCAGGCCGGTGAGAACGCCTACGTCACGGCGATCAACGCCAATCCCAGCCTGGCCCAGTGCAACACGTCGACCAACAAGACCGGACTGTGCAGCGGGATCAACTACGGCGAGTGGAACCTCGTATCCGGTTCGGACTCCTCCGACAGCCAGGCGGAGTGGTACGCCTTCGGCAACCCCCAGCCCACCTTCGACCCGACTACCCATGCCCTCACCAACCTGTCCGTCCAGGTCGTGGGGGCCGCCCACGCCCCGACGGCGCCCAACCACTACGTCTTCGACTCCGAGACGATCAACATGGCCGCCCGGAACGGCTTCCTCACCAACGTGTGGTGGTCCAACTTCGAGTCCTACAACGGCACCGGCAGCTACACCGGGTGCACCTACAACTGGGAGACCTCACCCACCAAGTACAACATCAACAACGACAACGCGGGATGCCCGGAACAGGTGTACTTCGGCCCCAACGACTACCTGTTCGGACCCGTCTACACCAACGACTCGGTGTTCGTGAGTGGTGACGGGAGCCAGTCCGGGTCACCCTCCTTCGGCAATCCGGCGTCCGGTGTGGCGTCACCCATCACCACCGCCGACCCCAACTGCCTGTTCGTCGACTCGAACAACGGCATGAACGGCAGCCCGTCCAACTGTGCGTCGGCCAACGGCGACGTCCACCTCTACGACACCGTCAACAGCTCGAAGGGCAACGCCGTCGAGCCGCCGCCTCAGACGAACGCCCAGCTCGGGGTCGTCGCCGCGCAGAACGGCTGCCTGTACTCCGGTCCCACCCAGATCACACTCACCGCCAACGGCGACATGTCCGTCGTCAGCCCGGACACGTCTGAGCAGACGGTGACGGTGGACGGCAACGTCATCAGTCAGCCCACGGCCAACATCGCGACCAACGGGAACAACTGCCCGGCCGACGGCACCCCGGTCCCGCTCCCGTCCAACGGCGTCGTGTTCGTCCAGAATGCCAGCACCCAGGCGGGAAGCTACCCGTGCCCGGTGTCGAGCGGCAGTACCGTCGTCCAGAGCTGCATGGTCACCGGGGCCAATCCCCTCGAGGACGACGTCAACAACTCGGTCACCAACCTCACGTCGGCGCCCGCATCGGGTGGCAAGGTCACCCTGACCGCCACCGTCACCTCGGCGAACAGCCAGATCGCCGCCGGGGCCACCATGGCATTCAGCCAGACGACGCAGACCACGACCTACGGGCACACCACGACGTCGACCGCGGTGATCCCTGCGTGCGCCAACATCTCGAACTGGTCGGCACCGGTGTCGGTCGGCAGCTACGAGCAGTCCTCGGCCACCTGCACCACCACACCCGCCTCCAACGAGACCGGATTTTCCGCCACCTACAGCGGTGGCACCTACGTGTCCTCGTCGCAGGCCAACCTCGGACAGACCTACACCCTCAACAGTTCCACGCTCACCCCGGGCCCCAACTCGCAGACCAACGGCGGCGGTTGCGCCAGTTGCTACTACGGCGAGACCGGAACGCCCAACGCCGAGGGCGACGCCTTCGTCAACGGCAGCCTCTCGGGGCAGCTGACCATCGGCACGGCCAACAACATCGTCATCGACGGGAACATCAGCTACGCCGACTGCTCCGGTCACTGGACCACCGGTCAGAGCGGTGAGGCGAACAGCTTCTGTCCCTACTTCACGGGGTCCACCAACGACTCGCTCGGCCTCATCGCCGACGAATTCGTGGAGATCAACCATCCGGTGGCCAACCCGGGCGGCCCGGTCCTGGCGAGCTGCGCCGGGACGCCCGGCGTGCTGTGTGACCCGTCGACCTCCGGGAGCGGCATCTCGATCGACGCCGCCATCCTCGCGCTCAACGAGTCGTTCGTGGTCAACAACTACGGCGTGGGCTCCACGGAGGGACCGCTCGACGTCTACGGTTCGATCCAGCAGTACGCACGCGGCCCGGTCGGCACGTTCAGCGGCAACTCCTCGGTGTCCGGCTACCAGAAGCACTACACCTGGAACCCGTTGCTCGACTTCGCCTCACCCCCCAGCTACCTGGTCCCGTCGACAGCACCGTGGGACCTCACCTCGGTCAACGCCAACGGCGGGGAACACATCACCACGGTCTGCCCCGCCCTGAGTGGCCCGTACAACGGGCCACCGCCGGCCAACCCCGGGGTCATCGGGGAGTACTGCTCGGACCCCGTGACCGGCCTGCCCGGCTACCCGAGTACCACCGCGCCGTCGCCTCCCACCAGCGTCTACGCCACCGCCAACGTGGGTGGGACGGCCACGGTCAGCTGGACGGACCCCAGCGACAACGGCTCCGCGATCACCAACTACACCGTGATCCCGAGCCCGGCCTGTCCGACGTGCAGCACCCTGAACGTGCCCGGGGCCAACGCCACGTCCACGTCGATCACCGGGTTGATCCCCGGGACCAGCTACATCTTCACGGTGACGGCCACCAACGCCAACGGCACCTCGGACCCGTCGGCTCCGTCCGCCTCCATCACCGCACCGAGCACCCCGTACGCACCCACCCAGGTGACCGCCGTCGGGAACGTCAACCAGTCGGTCACCGTGAGCTGGACGGTTCCTGCGTCCTCCGGTTCGCCCATCACCGGCTACCAGGTGACGCCGTCACCCGCCTGCTCCGGCTGTGCCGGCCTGGTGGTCAGTGGTGCCTCGACGTCATCGGCCACCATCACCGGCCTCACGGTGGGGGCCTCGTACACCTTCACGGTGTCCGCCACCAACGCGCTCGGCACCGGCCCGGCCTCCCTGCCGTCCAACTCGGTGATCGTGCCGACCACTCCCGGGGCACCCACCGGCGTGTTCGGCACCTCCTTCGCCAACAGTCAGTCGGTCGTGTCCTGGACCGCCCCGGCCTCGACCGGCGGACTCCCCATCTCGACGTACAACGTCACCTCCTCCCCGGGCAACAAGACCTGCTCCACGAGCACCGTGTCCTGCACCGTCACCGGTCTCACCGACGGGACCTCCTACACGTTCACGGTGACGGCCACCAACGCCCTCGGCACGGGTCCGGCGTCCGCGGCCTCACCCGCAGCCACGCCGTCGACCACCCCCGGGGCGCCGACCATCGGTACGGCCACCTCCGGCAACGGCTCCGCCACCGTCAACTTCACGGCCCCCGCCGCCAATGGTGGCGCCCCCGTCACCGGCTACACCGTGACGTCCACACCCGGTGGGATCACCGCCAGTTGCGGCTCGTCCCCGTGTGTGGTCACCGGCCTCACCAACGGGACCTCCTACACGTTCCGGGTCGTCGCCACCAACGGGGCGGGCTCGGGGCCCAGTTCATCGGCATCCAACTCGGTGACCCCGGCCGGTCCTCCGGGCGCACCGACGGGCGTCTCCGCCACATCCCTCGCCAACAGCCAGTCCGTCGTGTCGTGGACCGCACCGTCCAACAACGGCGGCTCGGCGCTCACCCGCTACACCGTGACCTCCAGTGGTGGCCAGACGTGCACCACGCCGAACGGCTCGACCACCTCGTGCACGGTCACAGGCCTCACCAACGGGACCTCGTACACCTTCACGGTGACGGCCACCAACGCCCTCGGCACCGGCCCGGCCTCGACGCCGTCCGCCGCGGCCACACCCGCCACGTCGCCGGGCGCTCCGACGGGTGTCGTCGCCGCCGGTGGCTACCAGTCGGCCACGTTGGCCTGGACCGGCCCGGCCTCCAACGGAGGATCGGCCGTCACGGGCTACACGGTGACATCGAGCCCGGGTGGCCGGACGTGCGCCACCAGCGGCACCACCTGTACGGTCACCGGCCTCACCAACGGGACCTCGTACACCTTCACGGTGACGGCCACCAACGCCGCCGGGACGGGCGCCTCCTCGGGCGCGTCGAACGCGGTGGTCCCGGCGAACACGGTCCCCGGCGCCCCGACGTCGGTCACTGCCACCTCGTACGCCAACGCCCAGTCCGTGGTGTCGTGGACGGCGGCGGCGGCCAACGGCTCGGCCGTCTCCAATTACACCGTGACCGCCAGCCCCGGCGGCCGGACCTGCTCGACGGCGACCACGTCCTGCACGGTGACGCTGCTCACCAACGGCACGCCGTACACGTTCACCGTGACCGCCACCAACGGCCTCGGCGCCGGGCCGGCCTCGGCACCCAGCAATGCGGCGACGCCGTCCACCCTGCCCGGCGCTCCGACCGGGGCCACCGCCACAACCGGTGGCAACGCCCAGTCCACGGTGTCCTGGACCGCCCCGGCCTCCAACGGCGGGGCCCCCATCACCAACTACACGGTGACGTCCAGCCCGGGCGGCGTCATCTGCACGACGGCGTCCACCAGCTGCACCGTGACCGGTCTCACCAACGGCACCACCTACACCTTCACGGTGACAGCCACCAACGGCTCCGGCACCGGTCCGGCCTCGGGCGCCACCTCCGCCGTCACCCCGGCCACGGTCCCCGCCACCCCGACCGCCGTCGTCGCCACCTCCAACGGCAACGCCGTGTCGACGGTCTCCTGGACCGCCTCGTCGTCGAGCGGTGGTTCGCCCATCCAGTACTACACGGTGACCTCGAGTGGCGGACAGGTGTGCAACACCCCGAACGGGACCACGACCAGCTGCACCGTGTCGGGCCTCACCAACGGCACCGCCTACACGTTCACGGTGACGGCCACCAACGCCATCGGCACCAGCCCGGCCTCGGCGCCATCCAACAGTGCGACACCTGCCACCCTCCCGGGTTCGCCCACCAACGTGGTCGCCGCCTCCAACGCCAACGCCCAGTCCTTCGTGTCCTGGACGGCACCGGCCTCCAACGGTGGAGCGCCCATCACCAAGTACACGGTGACGTCGTCGCCCGGGGGCAAGACCTGCACGTCCACCACGACCAGCTGCACCGTGTCGGGCCTCACCAACGGGACCTCGTACACCTTCACGGTGACGGCCACCAACGCGATCGGCACGAGCCCGGCCTCGGCGCCGTCCAACAGTGCGACGCCGGCCGCCACCCCGGGAGCCCCGACCAACGTGGTCGCCACCTCGTACGCCAACGACAACTCCACCGTGACGTGGACGGCACCGGCCTCCACCGGCGGCAGCCCGATCACCAAGTACGTGGTGACGTCGAGTAGCGGACTCACCTGCCCCACCGGCAACGGCTCCACGTTCAGCTGCCAGTTCCTCGGCCTCACCAACGGCACCACCTACACCTTCACGGTGACGGCCTACAACTCCCTCGGTGCCGGGCCGGCGTCCGCACCGGCCTCGGGCACCCCGTCGACCGTTCCCGACCCACCCACCGGTGTCTCGGGTACCTCCTACCAGAACGCCCGCTCCGTCGTGTCGTGGACCGCTCCCGCCTGGAACGGTGGTAATCCCATCACCGGCTACACGGTGACGGCCACGGACACCACCACGGCCGGCAACGGCGGCGAGACCTGCACCAACGTCAGCACCAGCTGCACGGTGAGCGGTCTCACCAACGGCGACGCCTACACGTTCACGGTCACCGCCACGAATGGATCGGGCACGGGTCTCCCCTCGGCCGCATCGGCTCCGGCCACCCCGGCCACGGTCCCGACCGCGCCGACCGGGGTCAGCGGCACCTCTTACGCCAACACCCAATCCGTCGTGTCCTGGACGACACCGTCCTCCAACGGCGGCGCACCCATCACCGGCTACACCGTGAGCTCGACGCCGGCGGTCGCCACCCCGGCGGCCTGCTCGACGGCGCTCACCGGTTCGTCCACCAGCTGCACGTTCACCGGCCTGACCAACGGCACCGCCTACACGTTCACGGTCACGGCCACCAACGCCGCAGGGACGAGTCCCGCCTCGGCCGTGTCGGCCCCCGCCACGCCGGCCACGGTCCCGAACGCACCAACCGCCGCCACCGCCTCAGCCACCTCGACGTCGGGCGCCCTGGCCGTCGCCTGGACCGCCCCGGCCTGGAACGGCGGTGCGGCCATCACGAGCTACACCGTGACGTCATCGGGCGGACAGACCTGCACCACGCCCAACGGCACCACGACCAACTGCACCGTCTCCGGCCTGACCAACGGCCAGGCGTACACGTTCACGGTCAAGGCGACCAACCCGGCCGGCACGGGCAGTGCCTCGTCGTCCACCAACTCGCTCACGGCCGGAGCTCCGACGGCGCCGACCGCGGTCGCCGCCACGTCCAATGCCAACAGCCAGTCGGCGGTCTCCTGGACGGCGCCGACCGTCAACGGTGGCGCCGCGATCACCAGCTACCTGGTCACTTCCTCGCCCGGAGGCTTCCACTGCAGCTCGGCCACGACCGGTTGCACCGTGACGGGTCTCACGAACGGCACTGCGTACACGTTCACGGTGACGGCCACCAACGGCCTGGCCACCAGCCCGGCGTCCGCACCGTCGGCCCCGGCGATTCCAGCCACCGCACCCAGCGCCCCGACCGCAGTGAGTGCCACGTCCAACGCCAACACCCAGTCGGTGGTGTCGTGGACCACACCGTCGTCCAACGGCGGTGCGGCCATCAGCGGCTACACGGTGACCTCCAGCCCGGCCTCTGCCGGCTGCACCTCGGTCTCGACCACCAGCTGCACCGTCACCGGTCTCACCAACGGCACCACCTATGCGTTCACGGTGACGGCCACCAACTCGGCCGGCACCAGTGCGGCCTCGACCCCGGTGGCGTACGCCACACCGGCGACCGTGCCGACCGCGCCGACCGCGGTGACGGCGACGTCGAACGCCAACGCCAGCTCGGTCATCTCCTGGACGGCCCCGGCCTCCAACGGTGGAGCTGCCCTTACCGGCTTCACCGTCACCTCGTCGCCGGCGGTCGCCACCCCTGCGGCCTGCTCGACGGCGCTCACCGGATCATCCACCAGCTGCACGTTCACGGGTCTGACCAACGGGACGAGCTACACGTTCACGGTGACAGCCACCAACGCGGCCGGTACCAGCCCGGCGTCGTCGCCGTCGGCGGCGGCCATCCCGGCGACGGCTCCGGGTGCCCCCACCGCCGTCACCGCCACGTCGAACGCCAACGCCAGCTCGGTCGTCTCCTGGACCGCTCCGGTCTCCAACGGGGGCTCGGCCATCACCGGCTACACGGTCACCTCGTCGCCCGGAGGCCAGACCTGCACGAACGTCGCCACCAGCTGCACGGTGGTCGGACTGAACAATGGAACCGCCTATACGTTCACGGTGACGGCCACCAACTCGGCCGGCACCAGTCCGTCCTCGAGCCCGTCGGCGGCCGCCACCCCGGCGACGGTGCCGGGCGCACCCACTGCGGTCGCCGCCACGTCGAACGCCAATGCCAAGTCGGTGGTGTCGTGGACGGCCCCGGCCAACAACGGCGGTGCCGCCCTGACCGGCTTCACCGTCACCTCGTCGCCGGCGGTCGCCACCCCGGCGGCCTGCTCGACGGCGCTCACCGGATCATCCACCAGCTGCACGTTCACGGGTCTGACCAACGGGACGAGCTACACGTTCACGGTGACGGCCACCAATGCTGCGGGCACCGGTTCGGCGTCGGCGGCCTCGGCCCCGGCCATCCCGGCGACGGCACCCGGTGCTCCGACCGCGGTCGCGGCCACGTCGAACGCCAACGCCCAGTCGGCCGTGTCCTGGACGGCGCCGGCGTCCAACGGCGGAGCACCGATCACCCTCTACACGGTGTCCTCGACGCCCGCCTCGGCCGGCTGCACCTCGTCGGCCCTCGGCTGCACCGTGTCCGGCCTGACCAACGGTACGGCCTACACGTTCACGGTGACGGCCACCAACTCGGCCGGCACCAGCGCCGCCTCGAGCCCGTCGGTGCCCGCCACCCCGGCGACCGCCCCCGGTGCGCCGACCGCGGTCGTGGCCACGTCCAACGCCAATGCCCAGTCCGTCGTGTCCTGGACGGCTCCGGCCTCCACCGGCGGTGCCGCCATCAGTGGGTACACCGTGTCCTCGACCCCGGCCTCCACCGGATGCTCCGCCGCCTCGACCAGCTGTACCGTGACCGGCCTGACCAACGGGACCAGCTACACGTTCACGGTGACGGCCACCAACTCGGCCGGCACCAGCCCGGCTTCGGCGGCCTCGGCCGCCGCCATCCCGGCGGCAGCTCCGGGCGCACCCACCGCGGTCACGGCGACGTCCAACGCCAACGCCAGCTCGGTGGTCTCCTGGACGGCCCCGGCCTCCAACGGTGGCGCCGCCATCACGAACTACACGGTGTCCTCGACGCCGGCCTCCGCCGGCTGCTCCTCGTCCACCACCAGCTGCACCGTCAGCGGCCTCACCAACGGGACCAGCTACACGTTCACGGTGACGGCCACCAACTCCGCGGGCACCAGCCCGGCCTCCGCGGCATCGGCCGCCGCCATCCCGGCCACCGCTCCCGGTGCACCCACCGCAGTGGCCGGCACCTCGAACGCCAATGCGCAGTCGGTGGTCACGTGGACGGCCCCGGCCTCCAACGGTGGCGCCGCCATCACGAACTACACGGTGTCCTCGACGCCCGCCTCGGCCGGCTGCACCTCGTCCACCACCAGCTGCACCGTCACCGGCCTCACCAACGGGACCAGCTACACCTTCAAGGTGACGGCGACCAACTCGGCCGGCACCAGCGCAGCCTCGGCAGCCTCGGCCGCGGCGATCCCGGCGACCGTCCCCGGTGCCCCGACCGCGGTGGCGGCGACGTCCAATGCCAACGCCAGCTCGGTGGTCTCCTGGACGGCCCCGGCCAGCAACGGCGGAGCTGCCCTGACCGGCTTCACCGTCACCTCGTCGCCGGCGGTCGCCACCCCGGCGGCCTGCTCGACGGCGCTCACCGGATCATCCACCAGCTGCACCTTCACCGGTCTGACCAACGGGACCAGCTACACCTTCACCGTCACGGCTACCAATGCGGCGGGCACCAGCGCAGCCTCGAGCCCGTCGGCAGCCGCCATCCCGGCGACGACGGCCAGTGCGCCCACCGGCGCCACCGTGTCCGCCACCTCGTCGGCCACGTCGGCCTCGGTCAGCTGGACGGCATCGGCCTCCAACGGTGGCGCCGCCATCTCCACCTACACCGTGACGTCCAGCCCCGGCGCCCTCACCTGCGCCTCGGCCGGCACCAGCTGCACGGTCACCGGTCTCACTACGGGTACCAGCTACACCTTCACCGTGACGGCGACCAACTCGGCCGGCACCAGTGCCGCCTCCTCGCCGTCCAACGCCCTGGTCGTCGGGACCCCGGGCGCCCCCACCGCGGTCACCGCCAGCTCGAACGCCAACGCCCAGTCGGTGGTGTCCTGGACCGCTCCGGTGGCCACCGGCGGCGGCGCCATCACCAACTACACCGTGTCCTCGACGCCGGCCTCCGCCGGATGCACCTCGGCGACCACCAACTGCACGGTGACCGGGCTCACCAATGGGACCAGTTACACGTTCACCGTCACCGCCTCGACCAGCGTGGGTGCCGGTCCGGTGTCGGCCGCATCGGCGGCCGCCATCCCGGCGACCACGCCGGGAGCGCCCACCGCGGTGACGGCCACGTCCAACGCCAACGCCCAGTCGGTGGTGTCCTGGACGGCGCCGGCATCCAACGGAGGATCCGCCATCACCGGCTACACCGTGACCTCGTCCCCCGGGTCCTTCACCTGTTCGTCGGGGACCACCTCGTGCACGGTGTCCGGGCTCACCAACGGGACCAGCTACACGTTCTCGGTCATCGCCACCAACGGTGTGGGCAACGGTTCCGCCTCGGCGCCATCGGCAGCCGCCATCCCGGCGACCGCTCCGGGCGCCCCCACCGCGGTCACGGCGACGGCGACGTCCACCACCGGGGCGCTGGCCGTTTCCTGGACGGCCCCGGCCTCCAACGGCGGCGCCGCCATCACCACCTACAACGTGACCTCGACCCCGGGCAGTCTCACCTGCAGCAGCGCCACCACCGGCTGTACGGTCACCGGCCTCACCACGGGGACGGCGTACACATTCACCGTGACCGCCACCAACTCGGCCGGCACCAGCGTCGCATCGTCCGCCTCCAACTCGCTGAAGGCGAGCGTTCCCGGTGCGCCCCTCGCGGTGACGGCCTCGGCCACGACGTCGACCACCACGGCCAGCCTGTCCTGGACGGCCCCGCCGACCGGGGGCTCGGCCATCACCGGGTACACGGTCACCTCGAGCCCGGCCGGCGGGACGTGCACCACGACGGGCGCGACGACCTGCACCGTGACCGGCCTGACGAACAAGACGACCTACACGTTCACCGTGACCGCGACCAACACCCACGGGACGAGCCCGTCCTCGGCGGCGTCGAACTCCTTCACGGCCGGGGTGCCCGGGAACCCGACCGCGGTGACGGCCGTGGCCACCGCGTCCTCGACGACGGCCACGCTGTCCTGGACGGCCCCGGCGACCGGCGGCTCGGCCATCACCGGGTACTCGGTCACCTCCAGCCCGGCCGGCGGGACGTGCACCACGACGGGCGCGACGACCTGCACCGTGACCGGCCTGACGGCCAAGACCAGTTACACGTTCACGGTCACGGCGACCAACACCAACGGCACCGGGCCCGCATCGACGGCCACCTCCGCCTTCCTGGCCGGAGCCCCGGGGGCACCGACCGCGGTGAGCGGCACCTCCGGTGGCGGCACCAGTTCGGTCATCAACTGGACGGCTCCGAGCCTCAACGGCGGTGCGACGGTCAGCGGCTACACCGTGACCTCGGCACCGGGTGGCTTCACCTGCACCACCACGGGCGCGACGACCTGCACCGTGACCGGTCTGACCCACCTGACGGTGTACACGTTCACCGTGACGGCCACGAACACCAACGGGACGGGCGCCGCCTCCGCGGCATCGGCCTCGGTGACCCCCTGATCGCACCCACGCGCCCGTAGGTCCAGTTCAGGGCCATCTCCACGGCGGGACGACCCCGGCAACCACACCTCCGTCGCCCGGTCGGGGAGCCCACCGGCGGCAAGTAGCCTTGACGCATCATGCCCATACAGACCCGTGACGACATCCGCAACGTGGCCATCGTGGCCCACGTCGACCACGGGAAGACCACCCTGGTGGACGCCATGCTCTGGCAGTCCGGTGCATTCCGGGACAATCAGGCGGTCAACGAGCGGGTCATGGACTCCGGCGATCTCGAGCGGGAGAAGGGGATCACCATCCTCGCCAAGAACACCGCCGTCCTCCACGACGGCGTCAAGATCAACATCATCGACACCCCGGGCCACGCCGACTTCGGCGGCGAGGTCGAGCGGGGCCTGACCATGGTGGACGGCGTGCTCCTCCTGGTGGACGCGTCCGAGGGCCCGCTGCCCCAGACGCGCTTCGTCCTGCGCAAGGCCCTGCAGGCGCGCCTCCCCGTGGTGCTGGTGGTCAACAAGGTCGACCGGCCCGACGCCCGGATCGACGAGGTCGTGAGCGAGGTGGAGGAGCTGTTCCTCGACCTCGACGCCGACGAGGACCAGATCGACTTCCCGATCCTCTACTCGAACGCCCGCGCCGGATGGGCCGCGACCGAACAGGGCGTCGAGGGCACCGACCTCGAGCCGCTGTTCCAGGCGATCCTGGACCGGATCCCCGCGCCCCACTTCGACGACGAGGCCCCCCTCCAGGCCATCGTCTCCAATCTCGACGCCTCGCCCTACCTCGGCCGCCTGGCGGTCTGCCGGGTCCACAACGGCACACTCACCAAGGGCGCCACCGTGGCGTGGTGCAAGCTCGACGGCACCATCGAGCGGACCAAGATCACCGACCTGTTCATCACCGACGCACTCGACCGGGTCGAGTGCGACGCAGCCGGTCCGGGGGAGATCGCCGCCGTGGCCGGCATGGCGGAGATCACCATCGGCGAGACCCTGGCCGACGCCGAGGACCCCCGACCGCTCCCCGTCATCACCGTGGACGAGCCCAGCCTGGGCATGACCATCGGGATCAACACCTCGCCGCTGGCCGGCACGGACGGCAAGAAGCTGACCGCCCGCCAGGTCCTGACCCGCCTGGAGAACGAGCTCATCGGCAACGTGTCGCTGCGGGTGCTGCCGACGGAGCGGCCGGACACGTGGGAGGTCCAGGGCCGTGGGGAGCTGCAGCTCGCCGTGCTGGTGGAGACCATGCGTCGTGAGGGGTTCGAGCTGACCGTCGGTAAGCCGCAGGTCGTCACCCGCGAGATCGACGGCAAGCTCCACGAACCGATGGAGCGGGTGGCCATCGACGTACCCGACGACTACCTCGGCGTCGTCACCCAGCTCATGGCCCTCCGCAAGGGCAACCTGATCGAGATGGTGAACCACGGGACCGGTTGGGTCCGGATGGACTACCGGATCCCGGCACGGGGCCTCGTGGGCTTCCGCACCGAGTTCATGACCGAGACCCGGGGTACCGGCATGCTCCACCACGTCTTCGACGGCTGGGAGCCCTGGCACGGTGAGCTGAAGACCAAGCGCAACGGCTCGATGGTCGCCGACCGCCGTGGCGTCACCACCGGCTACTCGCTCATGAGCCTCCAGGAGCGCGGCCTGCTGCTCGTCGGGCCCGGGACCGAGGTCTACGAGGGCATGGTCGTCGGCGAGAACGCCCGCGACGAGGAGATGGACGTCAACCCCACCAAGGAGAAGAAGCAGACCAACATCCGGTCCGCCTCCGCCGACGAGGCCATCCGCCTGACCCCGCCGCTGCTGCTCTCGTTGGAGCAGGCACTCGAATTCATCGCCGACGACGAGTGCGTCGAGGTGACGCCGGGCTTCGTCCGTCTGCGCAAGGTCGTCCTCGACCAGACCACCCGCGGCCGCCAGCGCAGCCGGGCCCGCAAGTCGAACTGAGTCGACCGCCGATCACCACGCACCGGCCCGGACGGACCCCCAGAGGCTCCGAGGGGAGGGCTCGAACCTCCAACATCCGGCTCCAAAGGCCGGCGTTCTGCCAATTGAACTACCTCGGAACGGCTCGCAGGACCCGGCGCGCGCCCCGTGCGCTCCCCCGTCGCCGTCGACGACAGGCTAGTACCGGCGGTGCACGCCTCCCGGGCCCGCCCGCGTGCCACGGCTGCGGGTCGGGACCCCGATAGGCTCCCGACCCGATGAGGATCCTCGTCGTCGATGACGATCCCGCGGTGAGCGGGGCACTGCAGCGGGCTCTACGGCTCGAAGGCTACGAGGTCGTCCTGGCCGGCGACGGCCCGAAGGCCCTCGAGGAGATCGCCGTCCGCCCACCTGACGCGGTGGTGCTCGACATCGGGCTCCCCGTCATCGACGGCCTCGACGTGTGCCGTCGGATGCGGGCAGCCGCCGACGACACCCCGGTGCTCATGCTGACCGCCCGGGACGCCGTCCAGGACCGTGTCGAGGGACTCGACGCGGGGGCCGACGACTATCTCGTCAAACCCTTCGCCCTCGCCGAGTTGCTGGCCCGTCTGCGCGCCCTGCTGCGCCGTCGGCCCGAGGACCCGGGTGAGACCCTGACCTTCTCCGACCTCAGCCTCGACCCCGTCACCCGGGAGGCCCACCGCGGCGACCGGTCGTTCACCGTGACCCGGATCGAGTTCGACCTCCTCGAGCTGCTGCTGCGCCACCCCCGTCAGGTCCTCACCCGTGAGCTGATCCTCGACCGGGTGTGGGGCTACACCTTCGACTCGGGCACCAACTCGCTCGCCGTCTACGTCGGCTACCTGCGGCGCAAGACCGAGGAGAACGGTGAGCCCCGGCTCATCCACACGGCACGGGGGGTCGGCTATGTCCTCCGTGAACCCTGAGCTCCGGGGCGCCCCCGGGTCATGACGTTTCGCGCCCGCCTGGTCCTGGTGGCCACCGGGGCGGTCCTCGTGGTGGTGCTCCTCGGTGCCGTGGCCACCTACGTCGTCGCCTACGACTCCCTGGTCGGATCGGTGGACGTCACCCTCCAACAGGATGCCCGGAACCTCTATGCCGGCAACGCGATCGGCGTCCCCCCCGTGATCGGGAACACCTGTGGTCGGGCGACCGGCTACTGCTCCCAGATGGTGTGGGTCGGCGGCAACGTCCACCCCGGCGACCCCCAGGTCCTCGACATCCCGTCCGAGGTCGCCCAGCGCGCCAGCACGCTGGGCAACAGCGCCCCGCTCCTCTACAGCACCAAGGTGGGTGGGATTTCGGTGCGCGAGATCGCGTATCCGCTCGGTGGGCCCTTCCACTACCGCAACTGCACTACGTGCCAGGTCCTCACCATGGACCTCGGGGGCGCCCTCCAGCTGACCGTCCCGTTGACGGGCGTGAACGACGGCCTCCGCCACCTCGTCGTGGCGCTCTGGATCATCATCCTCATCGGGGTGGGCCTCGCCGTGCTGCTCGGCCTCGGGATCGGGCGGGCCGTGATCGGCCCCCTCGACCGGCTCACCGGGACGGTGGAGGAGCTGGCCCGCACCACCGACGTGTCGCGCCGGCTCGACCCCGGCGGACCGGACGAACTCGGCCGGCTGCGGCGGGCGTTCAACAGCCTCCTGGCCGCCCTCGACTCCTCGCGGGAGAGTCAGCGCCAGCTCGTGCTCGACGCGTCCCACGAGCTCCGCACGCCACTGACCAGCCTGCGGACCAACATGGAGGTGGCCCGCCGGCTCGAGGACCTGGACCCCGAGGAGCGCGACATCCTGATCGGCGACGTGCTCACCCAGCTCGACGAGCTCACCTCACTGGTGGCGGACATGGCCGAGCTCGCCCGGGGCGAGCAGCCCCGGCAGACGTCCGCCCCGTTCCGCTTCGACGAACTGGTGCTCACGGCCGTCGAGGCGGCCACCACCCATGGTCGGAGTCGCGACGTCACCTTCCTCGCATCGGTGTCGTCCTGCTGGGTGCAGGGTTCCGCCGCCCGGATCGAACGGGCGGTGGACAACCTGCTCGACAACGCGCTCAAGTACAGCCCGGACGGCGGTGTCGTCGAGGTCGGCTGTGCCGAGGGCGTCCTCATCGTCCGGGACCACGGCCCCGGCGTCGCCGACGCCGACATCACCCACATCTTCGACCGCTTCTACCGTGCCCCCGAGGCCCGCAGCCGGCCGGGCTCGGGACTGGGGCTCGCCATCGTGGCCCAGGTGGCCCTCGACGAGGGAGGCCAGGTCAGCGTTCACCACGCCCCCGGCGGTGGGGCGCTCTTCCGGTTCGCGCTGCCGCCCATCACCGCACCCCACCCCTCGAACCCGGGGAACTGACCAGACACGGATCCGGGTCCCGACAGGCGTCAGGGCTGCTCGCGGGCGTGTCCGGGCCCCCGGGCACGTATGGCGGCGGGGGCCATGGGCGGCTAGGGTGCCCACCGACATGGGATCCCTGATCAAGAAGCGCCGCAAGCGCATGCGCAAGAAGAAGCACAAGAAGATGTTGAAGGCCACTCGTTGGCAGAGGCGGGCTGCAGGTAAGTAGCCACGCCTCCGACGAGCGGCCCGGTCACCCGGTCCCGAACGTCACTGCAGCACCTCGATCCGCTCCAGGCGACGTCCTCGTCGCGACCAGGGGTGCGTGCTGCCCCTCGGACGACAGTCCCGCCCCTACGTCGACGCCGAGTTCGGCGGCCGTCCCCTCGACGAACCACGTCGAACCGCTGCCCGCCAGGTGCGCGCGGCGGCCCGTCGCCTCCTCGAGTGCCCGTCGCCACCCCGCCAGGCGGGGCTCGACCTCGAGGGCGGCGTCCTCCAGGTCGTTGTTCGACGCCTCCCGCCTCGCCCCGCGTCGCCCAGCCTGTCCGGCGGCAGCCCGGCGGTCCCAGGCCCGGTAGACGGCGGCGGTGTCGACACCGAAGGGTGGGAGCACCAGCAGGTAGGAACGGGACTCCGGCGGCAGCGGCTCCACCACCTCGCCGATCCCGGTCACCCGCGCCCGCCCCCCGAGCAGGCAGAACGGCACGTCGGCGCCGAGGCGCTGGGCCACCCCGCGGTCGGTGCAGTCGGCCCACCGGAGCACGGCGGCGGCATCGGCCGAACCGCCCCCGAGGCCGGCACCCGGAGGGATCCGCTTGATCAACCGCACCGCCGCCGACCGGGCGACCGCAGCCAGGGCCCGGGTCACGAGGTTGTCGCCGGCGGGACCGACGTCGAGCGTCCGCCATCCCTCGGCTCCGGGCGGCCAGGCCGCCACGACCTCCAGCGAGTCGCCACCCCCGGGGTCGATCACCAGGGTGTCGGACAGGTCGAGCGTGACCATTTCCGCATCGAGGAGGTGGTAGCCGTCTCCGCGCACCCCGGTCACCCGCAACGAGACCGTCAACTTCGCCGGTGCCGCCACCTCGACGACCGCGGCGGGCGCAGGGCCATCGGCCCGAGGGGCCATCAGCGGTCACCTTCGGGGACGGGGTCCGACCAGGCCAGGCGCTCCCACTGCTCCAGTCCCAGCTCCTCGGCCCGGGCCGTCGGATCGATGCCGGCGGCTGCGAAGGCGGCCGGGGTGACCAGGTGTTCGAGGGAACGGCGGAGCATCTTGCGCCGGTGGGCGAATCCACCCTTGACCACGGCGAACAGTCGGTCGTAGCGGGGGTCCCCCGGGCCCACCCTCCCGTCGACGGTCGGGACCTCCTGATCCGTCCGGCGGTCCATCCGCACCAGTACCGATTCGACCCGGGGCCGGGGGATGAAGACGCTGGAGGAGACCTTCCCGACCACGGAGGCCTCGGCCCAGTAGGCCACCTTGACCGAGACGGCACCGTAGGCCTCGTCACGGGCCCGGGCGGCCAGACGCTCCCCCACCTCCCGTTGGACCATCACGAGCAGGGACGACACCTGGGGTGCCTCCTCCAGGACACGGATGACGAGGGGCACGGCCACGTTGTAGGGCAGGTTGGCCACGAGCGACCATCCCGGCGTGTGCCCGAGGAGCTCGGTGAAGTCGAGCGTGCGGGCGTCGGCCTCGACCACCGTGACCCCGAGCGACTCCACCTGGCCCCTCAGGACCGGCAACACGTGGCGGTCGATCTCGACGGCGGTCACCTGGGCCCCCGCCTCGACCAGAGCCAGGGTCAGCGACCCGAGCCCGGCGCCGATCTCGAGGACCCGGGTGCCGGACTCCACCCCGGCCAGGCGGACGATGCGCCGCACCGTGTTGCCGTCGGCCACGAAGTTCTGACCCAGGGCCCGGCTGGGGTGCAGGTCGTTGGCCAGGAGCAGCTCGTGGATCTCCGCTCGTCCGTGGGTCACCCGATCAGTGTGGCACCCACCCGGCGCCGCCCGGACCACGCCCGCCACCCCCGCCACCTGGCCCCTACCTCCGGGCCCCGGATCCGGGTCGGCCGGGGGTCACCAGCGCAGGTTGGCGTAGATGACCCCCTGGGACAGCGGCGCGAGCTCCGCGAAGGTCGCCGTGGCGAGGTCGATCGAGCGGGCGGTGTCCGCCTCGCGGTCGTCCACCACACAGGTCACCGTGGCCCCGTTGGCGGGATTGGTGATGGTCACCACCGTGCCGAAGGGCAGACGGGGGCTGGCGCAGCGCCCCGCCGGATGGTCGTAGTAGGTCACGTCACCCTGGGACGGGTCGCTCTCGCCGGCCAGTACGACCGCAGGGGCCGCGGCGGGGGCGGTGGTGGTGGTCGACGGCTCGGTCGTGGTGGTCGTCGTTGTCGTGGGGACCGGGATGGGGACCGTGGTGGTCGTTGCGACCACCTGTCGCACCGGGGCTGCGGCGATCTTCACCGGGGCCTCCGTCACGACGGTGGTCGGCGACGACCGGGGAGTGGCCCGGGCGACGGCGACGGTGGCGTGGTGCGGCGCGGCCACGGCGGACACCACCCGCGGGGGTGGACCGGGCGCGGACGCATCGGCGCCGTTCTGGGACAACAGGAGCGGTACGACGAGTACGGCTCCACAGAGGAGCAGCCCGACGGCTCGTCGGCTGCCCCGTTGACGTTCGGTCCTCAGGACTCCACTCTCCTCATGGGACTGCTGTCCTCCCCCGACAGTCCCGGGGCGACCACGGCAAAGGGGCCACCATCCGGGGAGAGGATGGACACGGACGACTCCTCCAAGTCGTCCTCCGCAGGGCACCGAACACGGGGCCGGCTACGGAACAACCGCTCCGAGGAGCGGCCGTCGCCCCAACCTAGGCCGATCTCCCTCCGAGATCAACCCGGGTTGCCCCATCACCCGGATCCCCTCCTGACCGACGCAGGCGGCTACCGAGGGACGCGACATCTGCCCGCGGAGGGACCCGATTCGCGGTGTGGCCGGCAGTACCATGACCCGATGCACCGTCCCCGCAAGCTCCGTGTCGCCGTCGGCCTCGCCGTGTTCGCCCTACCGGTCGCCGCCGGGTGCTCGAGTGCCGGCACGGCGACCACCACGACCAAGGCGCCGCCCACCACTGCGGCCGCCAGCTCCACCACCACGACGACCGGTGCCGCCCCGGCGGGGCTCCCGGCGACCGGCAGCGTCGACGGTTTCACCCTGTCCGTCACCACGTCGCCGATCACCGGGACGGTCGGGCACACCACGATCGTGATCACGGCCAAACTCACCGGCGACGTCAAGCCCGCCACCTTGGACTTCCAGGTGTCGGACCGGGCCGCCGCCGATGTCGGGGTGCCGGCGACAAACCAGCGGATCACCGTGTCGCGTCCGGGCACCTACACGATCCCCCGCTCCTTCTCGCCGACGGGCACCGGGAACTGGGCGTCCTCGGTGACCTACGTGCCGAAGAAGGCCGGAGCCTCGCAGCTCTCCGTGTCCGGACTCCCCCCGGTCGCCGGGTCACCGTCCCCGTTCCCGCAGCTGGTCACGGTCGTCACAGCCGGTTGATCGTCTCCGCGGGCTGAGCCTCACCGCCGCCGGCTGACGGCCGCCGTCAGCAGCCGAAGGCCCGCCGGGCGTTGGCGGTGGACCACGCGGCCACCTCCGCCCGCTCCACACCCCGGACCTGGGCGATCGCCGCTCCGACGAGCGGGACCCGGGACGGTTCGTTGGGTGTGCCCCGGTGGGGCACCGGGGTCAGGAACGGGGAATCGGTCTCGACCAAGAGGCGGTCGGGAGGGCACAGGACGGCGGCCTCGCGGACGTCGTCGGCGTTCTTGAAGGTCACGACCCCGCTGAAGGAGAGGGACGCACCGAGATCGAGGCAGCGCCGCGCCTCGTCGGGGCCCCCGGTGAAGCAGTGGATGATGGTCCGCTCGGGCGGACCGCCGGCCGCCAACAGATCGAACGTGTCGTCCCACGCGTCCCGGGTGTGGACCACGAGGGCGAGGCCGTGGCGCCGGGCCAGTTCGATCTGGAGGGCGAACGCCTCCCGTTGCACCGGGCGCGGCGAGTGGTCGTAGTGGTAGTCGAGCCCGCATTCGCCGATGCCCACCACCACGGGATCGCCGCCGTCGGGCCGGTCGGCCACCTCGGCCGCCAGCAGGGCGTCGAGGCCCGCCACACCGTCCACGGCGTCGTGGGGGTGGAGCCCCACCGTGGCCCACATCTCCACGCCCTCGGCCGCCGCCGGCCCCCCGGGTCGACGCAGCGACCGGACGAGGTCCACCGCTTCGGACGACGAGGCCGCGCCCGTGCCGACACAGACCAGGCGGGTGACCCCGGCCTCGGAGGCCCGGGCGATGGCGCCGGCCAGCCGGTCGGCGTGGGGTTCGACCGGACCGTCGTCACGGGGTTCGAACTCGTCCTGGAGGTGGCAGTGCGAGTCGAACCACTCGACCACGGCGTCATCCACGGGTCCGCTCCCCTTCCACGGGTTCAGTCCTTGCGCCGCGGGAAGAGGGGTGCGCCCTTCTCCACCGCCAGCCCGCCGGGATAGCCACCCCAGACGCCGGAGGCCGGAAGGAGCTGATCCTCCGGCACGCCGGGCAGGCCGATACGGCGCCAGACCTCGCGGGCCGTGGACGGCATGGCCGGCGAGACGAGGATGGCGACGATGCGCAGCACCTCGAGCGCGCTGCCGAGCACGGCATCCACGGCGGGGCCCGGGTCGGCCTTCCACGGTTCGGCCGTCTCGAGCTCGGCATTGGTCTCGCGGATGAGGCGCCAGGTCGACTCGAGAGCCAGATGCGGTGCTCCGGCGTTCCAGGCCGCCACCGTCTCGGCGAGGACCTCGACGCTCGTGCCGGCGAGCCGGCTGGACGGATCGGGCGCGGGGCCGACCCCTCCGCACTTCTTGTCGACCACGGTCGCCACCCGGGACAGCAGGTTGCCCAGGTTGTTGGCCAGATCCGCGTTGTAGCGGGCCGAGATCCCCTCGGCGGAGAACTCACCGTCGGAACCGAGCGGGATGTCACGCAGCAGGTGGTAGCGGACGGGATCCACGCCGTACTCGTCGGTGAGGTCGGAGGGCGAGATGCGGTTGACACTGGAGTTGGACATCTTGTCGCCGCCCAGCAGCAGCCACCCGTGCACCTGGACGTGCGCGGGCGGGTCGATGCCCGCGGCCATACACATGGCCGGCCACCACACGCAGTGGAACCGGATGATCTCCTTGCCGATGAGATGGTGGACGCTCGGCCACCAGGCGTCGAACCGCTCCTGGTCCTCGCCGTAGCCGATGGCCGTGACGTAGTTGATCAGGGCGTCGTACCAGACGTAGAAGACATGGGACTCGTCCCACGGGACCCGGACACCCCAGTCGATGGAGGTCCGCGTGATCGAGATGTCGTTGAGTCCGCCCCGGATGAAGCTGAGCGCCTCGTTGCGCTTCGACTCGGGCAGCACCACGTCGGCATTGGCCTCGTACCAGTCGATGAGCGGCTGCTGGAACGCACTCAGCTTGAAGAAGTAGTTCTCCTCCTCCAGTTCCTCGAGAGGGATCCGGTGGTCCGGGCACAGGCCGCCGGGGAGCAGCTCGTCGGCGGCGTAGTAGCGCTCGCACGGCACGCAGTAGAGCCCCCGGTAGGTGTCCTTGTAGATGTACCCGTTGTCGTTGATCCGGCTGAGGAACGCCTGCACGGCGACCCGGTGGCGCTCCTCGGTCGTGCGGATGAAGTCGTCGTTCGAGATGTCGAGGCCGGACCACGCACCGGCGAACCGCGGGGACAGCTGGTCGGTCCACTCGAGCGGGGCCATGCCCTGCTCCTCGGCGGCGCGGGCCACCTTCTGGCCGTGCTCGTCCGTGCCGGTCAGGAAGAAGACGTCGTCGCCCACCAGACGGTGCCAACGGGCCAGTGCGTCGGCGTTGACCGTCGTGTAGGCGTGCCCGACGTGGGGCGCGTCCTTGACGTAGTAGATGGGTGTGGTGATGAAGTAGCGGGACACTGCCCGTCAGCGTACCGACCCGAGTGGCCGGGTCCGGACAGCCACACCGGATCCCGCGGTCCGGTGGCGTCCCCCGCCGGGTCCCGGTCGTGTCGTCGCTCCGGTCGCCGCTCCGGATTCCCACAGTGGGGATGCCATCGGGAACTACTGTCCGGACGACCGGCTGGCCGAGTGACGGAGGCGGTGCGAGAGCGATGGCTGGATCGGACGTGACGAAGTCTCCGTCGAGGAGCAGGGTGCGGCGCACGTTGTCGCTCGGCGTGGCCTTCCCGCTGGTCCTGTACCTGGCGTCGACGCTCGGTTACGTCTCGGCGTACTCGCGGGTGACGTTCGCCAAGTCCGCCTTCCTCCTCCAGTACCGCGGAGGCATCTACCGGTACCGGATCCTCGGGACCGATGCGGTCCTGGCCGTCAACTACCTGGTCCAGCACCTCGGGTTCAATCTGGCCACGATCCCGATCGACTCGCTCCCGTTCTCGTCGGCCTACGATCTCTTCACCGCCCTCGTCGTGCTCAACGGCATCGCCTTCGTGGGCTTCACGGTGCTGTTGTACGTCGTGACCGCGCGCGACCACCACTGGGTGGTGTCCTACCTGGTGCTCGTCGCCCTGGCCATCGCCAGCGCCTACGTGGTGACCCCCTACGACGATCTGAGCTACCTGCTCCTGGCGGCTCTGGTCCTCTCCGGGCTCGCCGACCGACCGTGGTCGTGGCCCGCGTGCCTGGTCCTCGCCGCCGTGGGTACCGCCGATCGGGAGTCCCTCTTCCTGGGCGTCGCCGCGCTGGCGGCGATCCTGCTGTCGAGGTCCGGGGCGCCGGTCGGCATCCCGGACTACGAGCACAGGTCGGCGGGGCGCCACGACCGACTGGTGGCCTCGACCCTGGCGGCGATCGTCGGATCCGTCGGAACGTACTTCGCCGTCCGCATCCTCTATGCCGATCCCACCGACCACGCCTCCTTCTGGCAGACACTGGCGTTCAAGGCGAACCTGACCCCGTCCAGTCTCATCGCGGTGATCATGGTCCTCCTCGGTGGTGCCGTCCTCGTGGCCGAACTGCCGCGGTTCGGCGACCGGACGGGAACCCTCGCCGCCCGGTACCACCGAGCGACCCTCTACTTCTGGATCCTCTCCGTCCCGTACCTGTTCGTCACGGTGATCGGAGGATCCTGGTTCGAGGCGCCGAGACTGCTCCTGCCCCTGGGGATCTGCCAGTACCTGCTCCGGTGGTCTGCGGACACCCCGGTCAGCGGAGGTGCCGCGGAGGGATCCGGTCCGCCGTCGATCCCGAGCGGGATCACGCCCTGACCGCGCCCCGCCCGACGGGTCGACGGCCCGTCAGGCGGGACCGTCAGCGATGTCGTCGCCCGGTCCCTCCCCGGACTTCAGCCAGAGCGCCAGCTCGTAGACCCGGCGCCTCGGCACCTGGTACCGGGCCGCCACCGCGTCGACCGCACCACGCGTGCGCGCCCCCTCGGCCTGCTCGACGGCCAGCGCCCGGGCGAGTTCGTCGTCACCGGCCTCGTGGACAGCAGGAGGTGGTGCCCCGTCGAGGACCAGCACCACCTCACCCCGCACGCCCTCGGCCGCCCAGGCCACGCCGTCGGCCAGCGTGCCCCGCCAGATCTCCTCGTGGAGCTTGGTCAGCTCCCGGGCCACCACCACGCGGCGGTCGTCGCCACAGGCAGCGGCCAGATCGGCGAGGGTGGCCGCCACCCGGCCGGGAGCCTCGAAGAGCACCGTCGTCCGGGACTCGCCGGCCACCACCTCGACCCGCTCCCGCCGGTCCCGCCCCGACCGCGGCAGGAACCCCTCGAAGCAGAAGCGGTCCGTGGCGAGACCGCTGGCCACCAGGGCGGCGAGGACGGCGGACGGTCCGGGCACGACGGTCACCACCAGCCCGGCCGCGGCCACGGCCGCCACGGCGCGCGCTCCGGGGTCGGAGACCCCGGGCATGCCCGCGTCGCTGACCAGCACCACCGTCCTGCCGGCGGCCACGGCGGTCACCACCTCCGCGGTGCGGTCGGCCTCGTTGTGCTCGTGCAGCGACCGCAGGGCCACCCCGGTGATGCCGGCGTGGCTCAGCAGTTTCCGGGAGTGGCGGGTGTCCTCGCAGTAGAGGACGTCGGCCGATGCCAGGGCGGCCACGGCGCGCGGGGCGAGGTCCCCCAGGTTGCCGATCGGCGTCCCCACCACGACCAGCGCACCGGCGCGCCCCGACCCGGGGAGCACCCCGGTGTCACCCTCGTCCGTCGGATCGTCCGTCGGATCGTCCGTCGGGTCGTCCGTCCCCTCGTCCGTCGGGTCCGCCTCGGGTCCCCCGGAGATCACCGCAGCTCCAGACGGTCGCCGGGCCGCAGGCCCCAGCGTGCGAAGGCCCCGGCCTCGGCCTCGATCACCGTGCGGCCCCGCCGACGGGGCAGGGTCATGCGCAGCGGCGGCACGCGGGCCACGTCGAGGACCAGCAGGTCCCGGTCACAGAAGGCCACGTCGATGGCGAAGCGCATGCCCACCGTGTGCACGGAGCGGACCCCGGGCAGCACCATCGCTCCGTCGTAACCGTCTCGCCCGAGCAGGCCCCTGGCCCGACCGGACCAGGTGTCCATCACCTCCGCCGCGGCCAGGACGTCGCCGTCCCGGAGGATCCAGGTCACGCGCCGGGCGCGGGACGACGGCCGCCCGTGGGTGCCCCGGCGCCGGTGCGGGGGGCTGTTGGCCGCGGGGTGCGCCGACCGAGTAGCCTTGCCGGACTGTGTCCAAGAGAACCAACAAGCGCAAGCTCCGGGCCAAGAAGAAGGCCAACCACGGCAAGAAGCCGAACTGCGGGCGCGGCTGACCGCTGCCCCCCGGGGTCGGGCACCGCTGCCCCCACCCCATTCCCGCACCGGGTGACCGGTCGGGGCCGTTCCCTCCCGTGTGTCCGGGCGAATCCGCCCCGGTCTTCAGTCGCGCCCCCGTACCGGCCGACGGCGTCCCCTCGGACGGTCATGCTCCCGGGGTCCACGAACGCCCCAGGCGGTCGAGCACCCCGACCAGCGCCGAGGGACGGTCGGTGATGATGCCGTCGACCCCCAGGTCGCACAGCTCCTCCATCTCGGACTCCTCCTCGATGGTCCACACGTGCACCGCCAGGCCCTCGTCGTGGGCCACCTCGACGAACCGGGCGTCGACCAGCGTGAGCTCGCCGAACGACCGCGGCACCTGGAGAGCGACGTGGCGCAGCGGCGCCGGCCGCTCCCCGGCCTGCACGGCCCGGTAGAACTCGGCGGAGGCCAACGTCCCGGCCGACGTGGCGAACTCGGGCGCATGGGCGGAGAAGTTGTCGGTCGCCGTGTCGAGGAACGAAGCCACGATGACCCGGTCGGCGCAGTCGTGGGCCCGGAGCAGGTCCCCCAGGGCCTCCTCGTAGGGGGTGACCACCGGCGCGGTCTGCTTGATGTCGAGGTTGAGCACGACATCTCGGAACTCGGACAACACCTCGTCGAGCAGGGCGAAGCCGAACCGGTGGTCGCCGGGTGCCCGCCCCCGGTACGGATAGGCGTCGTCGTCGAGTCCCGGCGTCACGTCGGCCCCCGGGACCCACCAGTAGGCGTTGTCGAGCTCGGACAGTTCGGCGTAGGTGAACGAGGCGATGGTGCCCGTCGAAGCCGACGTGCGGTCGACGGTGTCGTCGTGGCAGACCACGAGGCGGCCGTCGGCGGTGGCGTGGACGTCGAGCTCGATCCCGGTGGCACCGACCTCGATGGCCGCAGCGATGGTGTGCAGGGTGGACGACGGCCCCTCCCAGGCACCCCCCTGGTGTGCGTAGGCGATGACCCGCCGCCCCAGCCATGGCGAAGGGTCGGTCCGGGATCCGGGAGAGGTGGCCACGGAAGAACGGTAGCCTCTGCCCCGCCATGCTGGACCACGTCTTCACCCAACTCGTCGCCTCCCATCGCCATGCGTTCGAGGCCGCCCTCCTCCAGCGCCAGGCGGTCGAGGAACGCTTCCAGGTGGACGTGTTCCTCGGCGACGTGAGCTTCGAGACCTCCTACAGCCTGCCGGGCGAGGAGCGTCCGGCCCGGATCCGCGTCGACACCAGCCTCGACTGGCCGACGTGGAGCCAGACCGCCTACCGCAGCTGGGCCATCGGCGACGATCCCGACGAGCCACCCGAGGTACTGGTGGAGATCGCCTTCCGGGTGCAGGGACTCTCGGGCGGAGCCGACGCCGGTCCCCTGTTGGCCGCCCTCCCCGACCAACTCGACGTGCTCGGCGAGCCACTCGTGCGGGGTCCGGCGACCATCGAGCACGTGCTGCTCGATGGTCCCGACGACCCCGAGTGTGCCATCGAGGTCTCCTACGAAGGATCCTGTGCCATCGACGAGGCCCTGATGGAGGACCCGTCCGCGCTCGACGAGGCCCTCGCCCCTCTCGGTCGTGACGTGGCCTCGCTGCTCGTGCGCATCGCCGACCTGCCGTTCACCTTCCGGCCGGTGCCGGACGACGGCTGAACCCCGACCTCGTCCGGATCAGTCCGCCAGGGCGGCACACACCGCCGAGGTCTGGACCTCGAGCAACTGCTTGAAGGCCGCCGGACTACCGGTCGGCGTGATCTGGGCGTTCACCTGCACCACGACCGAGCGACTGCCGTCCCCGGTCGACGCGGCGAACTGCGTGAATCCGAGGGTGTTGCCGGTGTGGCCGTAGACCGTGCCACAGCGCGTCGAATAGCGGAAGATGGCCAATCCGGCGGCGTTGGTGCCCGGGCCGGGGGGCTCGGACGAACCGGCACGGAACCGGAACTGCTGGGCGTGCACCGACGGTGACGTCAGCTGACCGCTGGCGTAGGCACGGATGAACCGGTCGACATCGGCCGGCGTGGAGACGACCCCGCCCGACGCCCAGCTCCATCCCGCCGAGAACACGTCGGTGACGTCCTCGGGCCGTTCGCCCTCCTGGACCGCATACCCGTGGGCGTAGGGAGCGGGGAGATCCTCGATCTGGGGCAGGGTGGTCTGGGCCAGCCCCAGCGGGCCGGTGACGAGCGAGGCCAGTTCGTGCTCGTAGGAGTGGTGGGTGGCCTGCTGGACCATGAGGGCCACGAGCTCGTTGTCCGTGTTCGAGTAGTGGTAGGCGCTGCCCGGTGGGGTGAAGTCCATCTTCATCCGGAACGCCAGACTCACGAGGCCGCGGCGCGACGGTGGGTCGTACGGGTTCTCGGTGAGCTGGGGACCGAACTGCTCCGACCGGATGAAGTCCGGGATGCCGCTGGTGTGGTGGAGCAGTTCGGCCAGCGTGACGTTGCGCCATGCCTTCGGCAGATCGTGCACGAGCTGGCCCACCCGTTCGGACAGGCGCAACGTGCCGTCGGCCACCAGCGCGAGGGCCACCGCGCCGCTGTAGGCCTTCGACACACTGGCGAGGCGCAGGTGGTCGTCCGCGGTGATCGGGGTCTGCGCCCCGACCTCGGACGTCCCGAAACTGTAGGTGGACACCGAGCCGCTCCGGTCCACGAGCACGAACAGGCCGGGCGGGCCACCGTCACTCGTCACCAACGCCTGGCCGACGGTGTCGATGGCCTGGCAGTCGACCCCGCACGACGCGGGCGGGTCCGCAGGGGTGGACACGGCGGTGGAGGTGGCGGCCGATGCCGGGCCACCCAGCGCAACGAGGAGAGCGGCTGCGGCCACGGCCAGGCCCGCGGTCCGCCGGGCCGTCGGGTGCGCGTGCTGGCGGTGCATTCGACGAATGTAGGGCAACGACCGGGCCGGCGGCGAGCGGGTCGGGATGTCCGGGGGCCCCCGGAACGGCATGGTGGCGTCGGTGCGTTCAGTCGAAGAGCCCGGCCGCCACGGCCAGGGCCCGGAGGTCGGCCTGGGGGCGGGCGCCCACATGGGAGATCACCTCGGCGGCGCACACCCCACCGAGCCGGGCCGCCTCCGCGGGCTGGAGTCCGTTGGTGATGCCGTAGAGGAACCCCGCGGCGAAGAGGTCCCCGGCCCCGGTCGTGTCGACCACCCGGTCCACGGGGGC
>Ga0302157_10001172_pt1 | contig 32650 bp, 26 predicted proteins | sample I_Bog_N3_3_FD_193502 | JGI IMG/M metagenome (GOLD analysis project Ga0302157, IMG submission 193502) | Peat permafrost microbial communities from Stordalen Mire near Abisko, Sweden - I_Bog_N3_3 | ecosystem: Environmental > Terrestrial > Soil > Wetlands > Peat | place: Sweden: Abisko, Stordalen...
TGCACTATGTCTATGAACCGCTCGGCGCCGCCTACAGCTTTGCCTCGCGCCTGTCCGATCCGGCCACTTTGCTCGTGGCGGACTTCGGTGGCGGCACCAGCGATTTTTCGATCGTCCGCGTCGAAGCGCCGGGTGTCGCGCGCCGTTGTACTCCGCTCGGTTCGGCGGGGATCGGCATCGCCGGCGATCGTTTCGATTATCGCATCATGGATCATCTCGTCCTGCCGCTGCTCGGCAAGGGCGGGACGTATCGTTCGTTCGACAAAGTGCTCGAAATCGCGCCCGGCCATTTTGCCGATTTCGGCGACTGGTCGCGGCTCGCGCTGATGCGCAACCGGCGCACGCTCGATCAACTGACCCGCCTGCAACGCAGCGCCACCGACCCCGCCGCGATCGGCCGGATGATCGCCGTCGTCGAAAACGAACTCGGCTATGCGCTCTATGATGCGGTCGGCACGCTCAAGCGCGCGCTGTCGCGCGAAACCCATGGGCAATTCACGTTCACCGGCGCGGACCTGACGATCGACGCCGATGTCACGCGCGCCGATTTCGAACGCTGGATCGCCCCCGACCTCGCGCGCATTGGCGAAACCGTCGACGAAGCGCTGGCCAGCGCGGGCCTTGCCCCTGACCAGATCGACCACGTGTTCCTCACCGGCGGTTCCTCGTTGATTCCCGCCGTGCGCGCGCTGTTCACCGCGCGTTTCGACGAAAGCCGGATCGCCTGTGGCGACGAACTGACCTCGATCGCCCACGGCCTCGCGCTGATCGGCCAGGCCCCCGATCTGGCGGACTGGATCGCCCCCGACGAGGCCCCGGCATGAGCGTCGCTTTCCGCCGCGAAGGCGACGACGAACATCTCGAACCCAAATTCGAACTGCCCATCCCACCCGGCCCCAACCGCGTCACGGCGCGCGGCCTCGCGCTGATCGCCGCCCGGCTGGCCGACCTCGAAGCCCTGATCCCCACGCTGACCGACGAAACCGCGCTCAAGTCCGCCCGCCGCGATCACCGCTATTGGAGCACGCGCCAGTCGAGCGCCCAATTGATGCCCCGCCCCGATGGCAGCAAAGTCGCCTTCGGCTGCACGGTCAGCTTGCGCATGAACGGCGCCGAACGCACGATCACCCTCGTCGGTGACGACGAAGCCGACCCACCCGCCGGCCTCCTGTCGTTCACCGCCCCGCTCGCTCGCGCGATCATCGACGCGGAAGTCGGCGAGACGGTGGATTTCGCGGGAAAGCCGGACGCGATCGAGATTGTCGGGATTTCGGTTTTGGGGCCGGAAGCGCAAGGAGTGCGAGATGGCGGTGACGGTTTACGGAATTCCCAATTGCGACACGGTAAAGAAGGCGCGGACCTGGCTTGAGACGCGCGGGATTGCTTACGCGTTTCATGACTACAAGAAGGCCGGGGCCGACTCGGGTCAGGTGGCGCGCTGGGTCGATGCGGCCGGGCTCGACAAAGTGTTGAACCGTGCGGGCACGACGTTTCGCAAATTGTCGGATGCGGACAAGGCCGGGATCGATGGGGCCAAGGGCGTGGCGTTGATGGTGGCGCAGCCTTCGTTGATCAAACGGCCGATTGTCGAGCATCCCGGCGGGTTGCTGGTCGGGTTCAAGGAGGCCGAGTGGGCGGCGGCATTGGGGTGAGGGCGCGCGGATATCGCTGCACTGCCGCATATGATTTCTGGCGGGGAAAACGGCGGCGTGGTATGACGTATGCGTGAACGCCCCCGCACCCTATCTTTTCGCGATCCATGTGGATCCTGCCGACATCGACTTCATGGGTCATGTCAACAATGCTTCGTACCTCAAATGGGTGCAAGACGCGGTCATCGACCATTGGCGCGCGCTGGCTCCGGCCGAGGCTGTGGCGGGGCACTTGTGGGTCGCGCTGAAGCACGAGATCACGTATCGCCGCCCGACGTTCCTGAATGACACGCCGATCGCGCATGTCGTGCTGGAAAAGGTCCAGGGCGCGCGTGCGATGTACCAGACGGTGATCAAGCGCGGCGAAGAGGTGCTGGCCGAAGTCAAATCGAGCTGGTGCTGCATCGATGCCGCCACGCACAGGCCCGCGCGGCTGGCGCGCGACCTGATCGAACGGTTCCTGCCCGGCGGCGAATGACGGCTGTTGCCCGGCGCCAGTTGCCCCGCGCAAGCACGCGGTGCTAGGGTGCGTGTGATCGCACAAAACACCCTGACAGGATGGGCTCCATGATCAATCTTGCCGCCTTTGGCGACCTTTCCGCGCTCGATATCGGCGCTTTGGTGCCAAAGCCGACTTCGTATGAAGGCGATCAGCGCGAAATCGCCAGGGAACTGTGGCGCAGCGCCGATGGCGCGACGCGCATCGGTGTGTGGGAATGCACCGTGGGCCGCTTTACCGCCGACCGCACGGCGATGGCCGAACTGTGCCATATCCTGTCGGGCCGGGTTACGCTGCACAATGCCGATGGCACGACGCGCGATTTCGGGCCTGGCGAGATGTTCGTCCTGCCCAAGGGCTGGACCGGCGAATGGACCATCCACGAACAGACCCGCAAGATCTATATCCTGTCGGACGTCGGCTGACGCTCAGGCGGCCCGCGTCACCGTCACGATATAGTTGAGCGCCAGATTGTCCGACAGGTGCAGCCCGGTGGTCGGGCTCCACGCGATGCCTTGCGGATTGCCCATGGTCAGCCCGGCGTCGGCCAGCAGGTCGTGCAGTTCGATCGGGGTGATGAAATCGGCCCAATGGTGTGTGCCGCGCGGCACCATGCCGATCCGTTCCGCCGCTTCGACCATCAACAGGCGCGATGCGGCGGTGCGGTTGGGCGTTGACAGGACCATCAGCCCGCCATCGGCCAGCGCGCCCGCCAGCGCGGCGACAAACGCGGCCTTGTCGGCGACATGTTCGATGACTTCCATGCTGGTGACAAGGTCAAACCCGGCCAGCCCCATCTGTGCGACGTCGCCACACCGATAAGTGATCGACAGACCCCCTGCCTCGGCATGGGCGGCGGCAACGCGGATATTGTCCTCGGCCGCATCGACCCCGGTTACCTCGGCGCCCATCCGCGCCAGCGGTTCGGCCAGAAGCCCCGCGCCGCATCCGACATCGATCGCGCGCCGGCCCGACAGCGGGCGCATCGTGCGCGGTTCGGTGCCGAAATGCGCGTCGATTGCGCTGCGGATAAAACCCAGCCGGACGGGGTTCAGCCGGTGGAGCATGGCCGAAGACCCCGCCGGATCCCACCAGTCATCGGCCAGGCGACCGAAATGGGCGGCTTCGTCGGGGCGGATCGTTCCCGGAATCGGTGTTGCATTGCTCATGCCCCACCCCTAAAGCGCGCCGCTGGCACGGTCCATGGCCGTGTTGGGCAAGATTCTTTCGTTTGGTCAGGAGCAGTTCGCGTGGCCCGCATCGTGATGAAATTCGGCGGCACCTCGATGGCCGGCACCGAGCGCATCCGCCGCGTGGCGCGGATCGTGCAGCGTCAGCAGGCCGCCGGGCATGAAGTCGCCGTGGTCGTGTCGGCCATGGCGGGCGAAACCGACCGGCTGGTCAATTTCTGCCGCGAGGCCAGCGCGCTTTATGATCCGGCCGAATACGACGTTGTCGTGGCCAGCGGCGAACAAGTCACCTCGGGCCTGCTCGCGCTGCATCTTCAGGCGCTGGGGTGCAAGGCGCGCTCGTGGCTCGGCTGGCAATTGCCGATTCACACCGACGATGCCTTTGCCAAGGCGCGGATCGAAGGGATCGATTCAGAGGCTCTGCTCGCGTCGATGGCTGCGGGCGAAATCGCGGTGATTCCCGGCTTTCAGGGCCTGACCGACGGCAACCGGATTACCACGCTGGGCCGTGGCGGGTCGGATACCTCGGCCGTTGCGGTGGCCGCCGGGATCAAGGCCGATCGCTGCGACATCTATACCGATGTCGACGGGGTCTATACCACCGACCCGCGCATCGTTGCCAAGGCACGCAAGCTCAAGAACGTGACGTACGAGGAAATGCTCGAATTGGCCTCGGTCGGTTCGAAAGTCTTGCAGACCCGCTCGGTCAGCCTAGCGATGAAGGAAAAGGTTCGCGTGCAGGTCCTCTCGTCCTTCATCGACGAGACTGCACCCGCCGCCGACACCCTGCCCGGCACGATGATCGTGTCCGATGAAGAACTTGAAGGACTGGATATGGAACGCCAGCTTATCACCGGCATCGCCGCCGACAAGAACGACGCCAAAGTCATCCTGACCGCGGTGCCCGATCGTCCGGGCGCCGTCGCCGTGATTTTCGGCCCGCTGGCCGAGGCGAACATCAACGTCGACATGATCATCCAGAATGTCGGGCGCGCCGATACCGACACCGACGTCACGTTCACCGTGCCGCAGGCAGATCTCGAACGCACCAAGGCCGTGCTCGAAACCAACCGTGCCGCGATCGGCTATGAAAAGCTGAGCACGGACCCCAAGGTTTCGAAGATCTCGGTCGTCGGCGTCGGCATGCGCAGCCATGCCGGTGTCGCCGCAACGATGTTCAAGGCGCTGGCCGACCGCGGGATCAATATCCAGGCGATCAGCACTTCGGAAATCAAGGTCTCGGTACTGATCGATTCGGACGAAACCGAACTGGCGGTGCGCGTCCTCCACACCGCCTATGGCCTCGACGCCGAATAAATAAGCGTCTCAAACTCCTCCCCGCGAGCGGGGAGGAGTCTTGATGTCACGCCAGGTCGAAGCGGTCGGCGTTCATCACTTTGGTCCAGGCCTTGACGAAATCCGCGACAAAGCGGCCTTCGGCATCGTCGGTGGCATAGACTTCGCTCAGCGCGCGCAGCTGTGAATTCGACCCGAAGATCAGGTCGACTCGGCTGCCTTTCAGCCGTGCCTCGCCACTCTTGCGGTCGAACGCGGTAAACACGCCCGGCTCGGTTTCGCGCCAGCTATCGGCGGTGCTCGATGCCAGCAGGGTGCGGAAGAAGTCGTTGCCCAGCACGCCTGCGCGGTTGGTGAACACGCCCAGTCGGCTGTCACCGCTGTTGGCGCCCAGCACGCGCAACCCGCCCACCAGCACGGTCATTTCCGGCGCGGTCAGCCCGAGCAATTGCGCCCGGTCGACCAGCAGTTCCTCTTCCGAGCGAAGCAACGCGCCCGAGCGGTAATTGCGGAACCCGTCGACTTTGGGTTCGAGCACCGCAAACGAGTCGGCGTCGGTCTGTTCCGCGCTGGCATCGGTGCGGCCCGGGGTGAACGGCACCGTGATGGCATGGCCGCCCGCGCGCGCCGCCGCCTCGATCGCCGCGCCGCCGCCCAGCACGATCAGGTCGGCCAGGCTGACGCGCTTGCCGCCCGTCGCCGAAGCGTTGAAGGCGCTTTGCACGCCTTCGAGCACAGCCAGCGCCTGCGCCAGTTCCGCCGGATCGTTGACCGCCCAGTCCTTTTGCGGGGCGAGCCGGATGCGCGCGCCGTTCGCACCGCCGCGCTTGTCCGAATGGCGAAAGGTCGAGGCCGAGGCCCAGGCCGTTGCCACCAGCCGCGAAACCGACAACCCGCTCGCCAGGATCCGGCCTTTCAAGGCGGCAATGTCGGCATCGTCGATCAGCGGATGATCCACCGCCGGCACCGGGTCCATCCAGATCCGGGGCTCGGCGGGCACTTCGCCGCCCAGATAGCGGGTGATCGGCCCCATGTCGCGATGGGTCAGCTTGAACCAGGCTTCGGCAAACGCCTTGGCCAGCTTGTCCGGATGGCGGTGATAGTCCTCGCAGATCGCGCGATAGGCAGGGTCGGTGATCAGCGCGATGTCGCTGGTGAACATGATCGGCTGATGCCGCACGCCTGCAAGGTGCGCATCGGGCACGGTGCCCGCGCCGGCGTCACCCTTGGGCTTCCACTGCTGCGCGCCCGCCGGGCTTTTCGTCAGTTCCCAGTCATAGCCGAACAGCACGTCGAAATAGCCGTTGTCCCAGTGGATCGGATCGGTCGTCCACGCGCCTTCGAGCCCGCTGGTGATCGCATCGACACCGCGTCCGGTGCGGTTGGCACTGATCCAGCCGAGACCTTGCGCCTCGATCGGCGCGGCTTCGGGTGCGGGGCCGAGCAGCGCGGCATCGCCGTTGCCATGCGCCTTGCCAAAGGTGTGTCCCCCGGCGATCAGCGCGACGGTTTCGGCATCGTCCATCGCCATGCGCGCAAAAGTCTCGCGGATGTCGCGCGCCGAGGCGAGCGGGTCGGGCGTGCCGTTCGGGCCTTCGGGGTTTACGTAGATCAGCCCCATCTGCACCGCCGCCAGCGCGCCTTCGAGGTCGCGGTCCCCGCTATAGCGCTTGTCGTCCAGCCATTCGCTTTCCGGGCCCCAGTCGATATCGCCTTCGGGTTCCCAGATGTCTTCGCGCCCGCCGCCAAAGCCGACCGTGGGCAGGCCCATCGACTCGAGCGCGCAATTGCCGGTCAGGATCATCAGGTCGGCCCAGCTCAGTGCCGCGCCATATTTCTGCTTGATCGGCCAGAGCAGCAGCCGCGCCTTGTCGAGATTGACGTTGTCGGGCCAGGAATTGAGCGGCGCAAAGCGCTGGTTGCCCGTCCCCGCGCCGCCGCGCCCGTCAAAGATGCGATAGGTGCCCGCGCTGTGCCAGGCCATGCGGATGAACAGCGGGCCATAATGGCCATAATCCGCCGGCCACCAGTCCTGACTGTCCGTCATCAGCGCAAAGATGTCGGCCTTGATCGCGTCGAGATCGAGCGCCCGGAACGCCGCGCGATAATCGAAATCGGCGGGCAGCGGGTCGACCCGGTTCGAATGCTGCGACAGGATCGACAGGTCGAGCCGGTTTGGCCACCACAGGCTGTTGGCCATCGCGCTGCGGCTGGCGCCGGCATGAAACGGACATTTGCTTTCGGCGTTCATGGGTATTTCCCTTCGCGGTATCTGTGCAATCGATCTAGCGGTCGCCTATTGATCGACAAAACGGGATAAAGTCATCAGAGAAATCGTCTGATACGATCAAGGGGGCACGCGCCCCTTGCCCAGCCCGGCGACCCGCCGTAATGGGGCACCCAGCGGCTGTCCGGGGCCGGTTCAGGACATCAGGGAACGAAATATAGCATGACCGCCTACCCAAAGACAGCGGCCCTCATGGCGCGTGGCGCGCAATTCCTCGGCAGCGAATACGCGATCCTGTGCGGCGCGATGAGCTGGGTATCGGAACGCCACCTCGTCTCCGCGATCAGCAACGCCGGCGGTTTTGGCGTGATCGCCTGTGGCGCGATGACGCCCGATCTGCTCGATGCCGAAATCGCCGCGACCCGCGCGCTCACTGACAAGCCGTTCGGCGTCAACCTGATCACCATGCACCCCGCGCTCACCGACCTGATCGCGGTTACGGCCAAACACGGCGTCAGCCATGTCGTGCTGGCCGGCGGCATCCCGCCCAAGGGCAGTGTCGAGGCGATCAAGGCGTTCGGCGCCAAAGTCATCGTGTTCGCCCCGACGCTTGCGCTCGCGAAAAAGCTGTTCCGCAGCGGCGCCGACGCGCTGGTGATCGAAGGCAGCGAAGCGGGCGGCCATATCGGCCCCGTTTCCACCGGCGTTCTGGCGCAGGAATTCCTGCCCGCGCTGGCCGAAGACCACATCGTGTTTGTCGCCGGCGGCATCGGCCGGGGCGAAGCCATGGCGAGCTATCTCGAAATGGGCGCCGCCGGGGTGCAATTGGGCACGCGCTTTGCCGCCGCCGCAGAATCGATCGCACACCCCGCGTTCAAGCAGGCGTTTTTCCGCGCCAACGCACGCGATGCGATCGCCTCGGTCCAGGTCGATCCGCGTCTGCCGGTGATCCCGGTCCGTGCGCTGAAGAACAAGGGCACCGAGGAATTCACCGCCAAGCAGGTCGAAGTCGCTCGCGCGATCGATGCCGGCGGCCTCGACATGGCCGCCGCCCAGCTTGAAATCGAACATTTCTGGGCCGGCGCACTGCGCCGCGCGGTGATCGATGGCGATGTCGAGCGCGGTTCGGTCATGGCCGGGCAATCGGTCGGGCTGGTGACCGAGGAATTGCCGGTGGCGACGATCATCGCCAACCTGCTGGGCGAATGCGAAGCGGCGCTGGGCAAGCGATCTCAGGCGGCCTGAGCCCCTTCTTGTAGCGGAGAATCAGGCATGCAGCATCGCGCCTCGCTCGGCTTTGTCTTTGCCATCGTGCTGATCGACATGCTGGGTTTTGGCATTGTCATCCCGGTGCTGCCCGGGCTGATCATGCATCTCGCCCGTGTCCCGATCAGCGCGGCGGCGGGCTATGCCGGCTGGCTTGGCGCGGGCTATGCCGCGATGCAGTTCGTCTGCGCGCCGATCATCGGCAATCTGTCCGACCGGTTCGGCCGGCGCCCGGTGCTGCTTGCCGCGATCCTCGCGCTCGGGCTGGACTACCTGTTGCAATTTTTCGCGCCGGTGTTCGGCTGGCTGATTGTCGGGCGCCTGCTTGCGGGCGTGACCGGGGCCAGCTTTTCCGCCGCTTATGCCTATATCGCCGATGTCACCCCGCCCGAAAAGCGCGCCGCCAGCTTTGGCCTGATCGGCATGGCGTTCGGCGTCGGCTTTGTCATCGGCCCGGCGCTGGGCGGGATCATCGGGTCTTATGGCCCGCGCCTGCCGTTCCTCGCCGCCGCCGTGCTGGCACTGGCCAATTTCGTGTTCGGCTTTTTCTTCCTGAGAGAATCGCTGCCGCGCGAAAACCGCCGCCCGTTCAACTGGCGCCAGGCCAACGCGCTGTCATCGCTGCGCGCGCTGCGTCGGCAGAACAAGACCGTGCTGTGGCTCGTCGCGGCGCTGGGGACATGGCAGCTGGCGCATATCGTCTATCCCGCCGTGTGGTCCTACATGGCGATCGCCGCCTATGGCTTTACCACGCGCCAGGTCGGCCTCGCGCTCGCCATGGTCGGGTTCAGCTCGGCGCTGGTCCAGGGTTTTGCCCTGCGCCGCGTCCTGCCGCGGATCGGCGAACGCCGCGCGGTCATGGTCGGCGTCGGCGCACTGGCGGTGGCTGCGGTGCTCTATGTTGTCGCCACGAATACCGCGATGGTCTACCTCGCGATCGCTGTCGGCGCGCTTCAGGGTTTTGTCCAACCCTCGATATCCGGCCTCAACAGCCGCGCCGTCGACGCGCGCAGCCAGGGCGAATTGCAAGGCGCGGTCCAATCGATCGGCTCGATCGCCCAGATCATCGGCCCGCCGCTCTATGCCCAGACGCTTGCCCATTGCAGCGGCCCCGGCGCGTGGATCGCGCTGCCGACGATGCCCATGCTGCTATCGGCGGCGATTGCCATGATCGCGCTCGGCCTGTTCCTCAAAGGCGCGTCAAAGCTCGAAAAGGGGTGATTTTCTTCCCCGATCGCGGAAGGAATGGAGAGGTTATCCCTCCAGTTCGACATCCCAATACAGCCAGTCGCGCCAGCTTTCATGCAGGTAATTGGGCGGAAACGCGCGGCCCTTGTCCTGCAATTGCCAGGTCGTCGGGCGGATCGGTTCCTCGATCAGCCGCATGTGCGCCTGTTCCGGCGTGCGCCCGCCCTTTTTCATGTTGCATGGCGCACAGGCCGCCGCGACATTTTCCCACGTCGTGCGCCCGCCCAATCGGCGCGGCACGACATGGTCAAAGGTCAGGTGTTCATGGCTGCCGCAATATTGGCACAGGAACCGGTCGCGCAAAAACAGGTTGAATCGCGTAAACGCTGGAAACTCGCTCGGCCGGACATATTGGCGCAATGCGATGACCGAAGGGATCTTCATGTCGAGCGACGGCGAATGCACCTCGCGCTCGTAACTCGCGATAATGTCCACGCGTTCGAGAAACACCGCCTTGATCGCGGTCTGCCACGGCCACAGGCTGAGCGGGTAATAACTGAGCGGCGTGTAATCCGCGTTCAACACCAGCGCCGGGCAATTCGACAGATGCCGGCTGTTGCCATGCCCGGCAAACCCCGCATCGGCCACATACCGGGCAATATTGAAACCCTCGGCGCCATCGCCGCCATGGGGCCTGGCCGCAGCCGCCCGCTCTATCAACGCCTTATGAAGCATGCTCCGGTCCGGCCAAATGAAGCGACAGCCCCGCTGCTCCCGCTGGGGGAGCATTGAGATACCTGCATGACCGCTTCATGACGCATGCCCGCAAAGCACCACAGGACCGTCTCTCTCGTCAAGTGCCGAGTGAGTCCCCGGCGCCAACCGGCCCGATTTTTCACACCTGCACAACCCTAGCGCGCATAAGCCTGCACCAGATCGTAGAGGAACGCCCTGCCTTTCAGCAGCGAGGCGACTTCGAGATGTTCGTTCAACCCGTGGATGCCGTTGAGGTCCGGGTTGGCCCAGATGCCGGGGACGCCGTAGGTCGGGATGCCGGTGGCTTCGAGATAGATGCCGTCGGTGGCGCCGGTGGACATCGTGGGGACGAGGGGGACGCCGGGGAAGTATCGGGCCGTCAGGGTTTCGATGGGGCGGATGACTTGCGGGTCCATCGGGGGGGCTTTGGCGATCGGGTGGTCGGGTTCGGTGGTGGTCACGGTGATCCTGGGGTCGGCGAACACCGTCTGAAGTGTGGTGCGCACTTCTTCAAAGCTGTGGCCGGGGAAAATGCGGCAATTGACGATCGCCCCGGCGCGTTGGGGCAGGGCGTTGGTGGCATGGCCGCCGTCGAGCATGGTCGCAACGCAAGTGGTGCGCAACGTGGAGTGAAAGCTGCGGTCGTGATCGAGCAGGGCGACCGCCGCTTTGAACGCGTCGCTGTCGGGCTTTGCTGTGGCGACGGTTTGCATGGCTTGACCGACAGGGCCGCCGAACACCGCGCCGCCTTTGGCGAAGAAGGCGCGGGTGGTGTCGTTGAGTTCGGCGGGGAATTCGTAGTCGCGCAAGTGAATCAACGCGTCGGACAGTTCGTAGATCGCGTTGTCCTTGATCGGGATCGAACTGTGGCCGCCGGGGTTGCGGGCTTCGACGCGATAGTCCTGCGCGGCCTTTTCACCGACCTGGACCGACATGGCGACGATATGGCCACCTTCGGTCAGGCCTTTGCCGTCGGTGCGGCCGCCGCCGCCTTCGTTGAGCGCGAATTCGGCGTCGATAAGGTCGCGCTTGTTCTGCGCCAGCCATCGCGCGCCGTTGAACGCGCCGCTGGTTTCTTCGCCGCACGTGAGCGCGAGTTTGAGCGTGCGCCGCAGTTTGACTTTGCCCGCCTTGAGCCGCGCCAGGGTATCGACCCAGACCGAGGCCATGGCCTTGTCGTCAAACGTGCCGCGCGCCCAGAAATAGCCGCCTTCCTCGATCAGCGTAAAGGGATCGCGGGTCCAGTCGGCGCGTTTGGCTTCGACGACGTCGAGGTGGGCGAGCAGGAGGATTGGCCGGGCCTTCGCCGAGGTGCCGGGCAGGATCGCGACGAGGCCGCCCTCCCTGGGGTGTTCGGGGGTGGCGTAATAGGTGATCTGATCGTCGGTAAAGCCGGCGGCTTTCAGATGCGCGCCCATGCGCTGCGCGGCGAGGGTGCAACTGCCCGATGAGAGCGTGGTGTTGGTTTCGACCAGTTCCTTGTAGGTCGCGCGGAACGCGGCTTCGCCGGGGTCTTCTGCCGCGCGCGCGGTTTGCGCTGCCAGTGCCGCCAGCGCAGCGCCGGCCAGGATGCGTGTGATCATCTGTCTGTTTTTCCCGTTCAGAAGGCGTAGGCGCGGATCAGGTCGTTCAGGAATGTGCGTCCGGTCAGAACAGAGCGCACTTCGATGCGTTCATCAAGGCCGTGGACGCCGTTGCCATCGGGATCGCCCCACAGCCCCGGCACGCCATAGGTCGGGATGCCGGCAGCGGTTAGGAACGTGGCGTCGGTATATCCGTTGGCCATGACCGGCGCGAGCACCACGCCGGGCCAGTATTTCGCCACCAGCCGCCGCGCCGGATCGATCACTTGCGGGTCGAGCGGCGGGGGCGGGGGCGAGGGGCGAAGGGGGGGCAGCGCGGTCACGCCGACTTCGGGATCGCCGATCACGCGTTCGAGCGTGTGGCCGATCTCTTCGACGCTGTGGCCGGGGAAAATACGGCAATTGACCGTGGCGCGCGCACGTTGCGGCAGGGCGTTGGGCGCGTGGCCGGCGTCGAGCATGGTCGCGATGCACGTCGTGCGGATGTTCGCATGGAGAAAGGCGTCGGTATCGACCTGCCACAGCGCGGCCTTGAAGGCAGGGGAGGTGGGGTCGCCGGGGTCGGCGGCGAGCGCGAGCATGGCCTTGCCCGTGGCGTCGCCGCGCGCAGAGCCCACGGTCTGGAAATAGGCGCGGGTGGTGGGGGTGAATTCGACCGGAAAGCTGTAGGCCTCGATCCGGTCGAGCGCGTGGGCCAATTGATAGATCGCGTTGTCGGGGCGCGGGGCAGAACTGTGCCCGCCGCGATTGCGCGTTTCGAGGCGGAAATTGGCAAAGGTCTTTTCGCCGACCTGGATGGTCTGCGCGATGACTTTACCCCCGGCGCCAACCGCTTTCCCATCGGTGCGCCCGCCGCCGCCTTCGTTGAGCGCAAAGGCCGCGTCGATCAGATCGCGGCGGTTGGTGGCGAGCCATTGCGCGCCGTTGAACGCGCCGTTGGTTTCCTCGCCGCAAGTCAGCGCCAGCTTGATCGTGCGTTTGGGCCGGGCGTGGGTGCGCGCCAGATGGGCCATGGCATCGACGAAGATCGCGGCATGGGCCTTGTCGTCGAATGCGCCGCGCGCGTGGAAATAGCCGCCTTGTTCGGTCAGCGCGAAGGGATCGCGCGGCCAGTCTTCGCGCCGCGCCTCGACCACGTCGATATGCGCGACGAGCAACAGCGGCTTGAGCGAGGTCGAACGCCCGGGCCAGACCGCCACCAGCCCGCCTTCGCGCGGATGGTCGGGCGCGGCAAAGGGGATCAGCCGATCGTCGGCAAAGCCTGCCGCGCGCAAGACATCGGCCATGCGCGCGGCGGCTAGGGTGCAATCGCCGTGCGCCAGCGTGGTGTCGGTTTCGACCAGCGTGCGATAGGTTTCGCGAAACGCCGCCTTATCCGCATCGGGGGTGGGCGCATCGGGGGCGGGGAGGGCGGGTTGAGCCATGAGAGTGGCGGCGAGCATGAGCAGGCGGATCATGGGCCCAGTGTGCCACCATTTCATCCCCGTGCAATTGAGGCACCGCGTTATATTTGCGTCTTCCAGCCACCCCCGACCGAGCGTGCCAGCGACACCGCTGCGTTCAGGCGCAGCGTGTGGACTTCGATGGCGCGGCGTTGTTCGAACAGCGCGGTGGTTTGCGCGGTGACTACGTCGAGATAGTTCGATGCGCCCTTTTCATAGCGGAGCATCGACAAGTCGGCGGCCTGTTGCGCCTGGCCGGCGGCGCGGGTTTCGGTGCTCTCCTCGTCGCCAAAATGGTGCAGCGCGGACAGGCTGTCTTCGACCTCCTGAAACGCGGTCAGTGCGGTGATGCGGTATGCGGCGCAGGCCTCGTCCCAGCGCGCCCGCGCGGCGTGTACGGCGGCGGTGCGGCGCCCGCCGTCGAACAGCGTCAGCGCGAGCGTCGGGCCCAGCGCCCAGAACGCATTGGGCGCCGCCGCCAGCCCGGCGAGCGTGGTGGCATTGGTCCCGCCCGCCGCCGTCAGGTCGATCGTCGGGAAAAACGCGGCGCGGGCGATCCCGATCGCGCGGTTGGCGGCGAACATCCGCCGCTCTGCCGCCGCGACATCGGGCCGGCGCTGCAACAGCGTGGCGGGCAGGCCGGCCGGCAGGACCGCGACATGCAGCGTGTCCCTGGCCCGGGGCAGGCCAAACGCCGGGGCGGGCGTGCCGACAAGGCTGGCAATGGCGTGTTCGAGCCGCGCGCGCGCGGCCAGCACATCGGCCAGTTGCGCCTCGGCATCGGCCAGTTGCGCGCCGGAGCGGCCGGTGTCGATGCCCGTCGCTATGCCGCCGGCAAAGCGTTCGCGCACCACTTTGTCCGCCTCGGCATAGACGGCGATGGTGCCTTTCAACAGGTCGGTTTCGGCGTCGAGCCCGCGCAGCGCGATATAGCTTGAGGCCAGTGCGGCCTCCAGGCTGAGGCGGATCGCGGCGGCGTCTTCGGCGCTGGCCTGGGCATTGGCGCGGCCGGCGGCGATCGAATCCCTCACCCGGCCCCACAAGTCGACCTCGTAACTCGCGCCGAGCCCTGCGATATTGCTGCCGTAATCGACCGGCTGGCTGGCGCCGCGCAAGGGGCGGTCATCGGACTGGCGATCATAGCCCAGCGCGGCGACCGAGCCGATTGTCGGCAGGGCATCGGCCTGGGCCACGCGCAGCGCCGCGCGCGCTTCTTCGCTGCGTGCCAGCGCGGCGGCGAGCGTCGGGCTTTGGCCGGCAAGGCGGTCTTCGAGCGCATCGAGCTGCGGATCGCCGAACGCGCGCCACCAGTCGGCCGAGGGTGCCTGCGTGTCGCTTGCTTCGGCCCAGGGGCCGGTTTCGCGGAATGTTTCGGGCGCGGTCACGCCGGCCGGGTAACCGGAGGCGGGATGATACGCCGGCGCGCCGGAACACCCGGCGAGCAGCAATGTCGCACCGGCCAGCGCCAGATGGCGGCGCGATCTAGTCATGCGTGGCCTCCACCCGGACGGCTTCGCCTTCGCTGATCGAATCCGGCGGGTTCGCGATCAGCCGCGTGCCCGGGGTCAGGCCCGAGTTGATCTCGACTTTGCCGCCAAGGTCGCGACCGATGATGACCGGGATCAGGTGCACGCGGCCATCGGCGGTGACGGTTGCGACCTGGCTGCCATGATCGCGCAACACCAGCGCGCCCGACGGTACGATCAGCCGTTGCGAAGCACCGGGCAGGGCAAAATGGACTTCGGCATAACCGCCGGGCTTGAGCTTGAACCCCGGGTTGTCGGTTTTCAACTGCACCTGGAGCGACCCGCTGCGCTGATCGATGGCAAACGACTGGTCGGTCAGCGTCGCGGGGAACGTCTGGTCGGGGTAGTCGGGCAGTTTGAGAGTCGCGGTCAGGCCGGTGTGCATCGCCGCCGAATATTGCTGCGGCACGTTGACATAGATGCGCATGCGCCGTTCGTCGGCCATGGCGAACATCGGCGTCTGGTTGGACGCGCCCGGGCCGACCAGATCGCCGATATCGGCGTTGCGCTGGGTGACCAGGCCGGCAAAGGGCGCGCGCACGGTGGCATAGCCCTTCATCGCCAGTAGGCGGCCCAGCGCTGCCACGGCTTCTTCAACGGCGGCGGCATGGGTCTTGGCATCGGCGTTCTTTTCGTCGGTTTCCTGGACCGAGACCGCCTTGCTTTTCACCAGGTCGTTCCACCGCGCGGCGGTCGATCGGGCAAGCGCGGCCTCGGCCCGCGCACGGTCGAGCGTGGCGCGCGCCTGGATGATCTGCTGATCAAGCTCGGGCGTGTCGATCGTTGCCAGCGGGGCGTCCTTGCCGACATCGGCGCCGATGTCGCGGGTCCAGGCATGAACATAGCCGCCGACGCGGGCATAGATATGCGCGGTAAACCAAGCCTGCATCGTGCCCGGCAGGACCAGCTCGTCCATCTTGCCCGCCGCTGTCGGCGTCATCAGGTGAACGCTGGGCCGCGCCTGACTGTCGGACGTGGCCTGCGCCTCGTGCGAATCGCGCGTTCGGACATAGATCCCGCCGACGAGCACAAGCGCGACCAGCCCGGTCGTGATCAATCCGGCGCGGGCGAGGCCCCGGGGCGGCGCGCCATCGCCGGCAGGGGCACCGGTGGGCAGGCCGTGGGGATCAGACATGCTGCGTTTCCTTCTCGAGGTCGTGCGCCACTTCGCCGCCGTCACCGGTCCGGCGGCGGTGGGCCAGGCTGAACACCACGGGCACGAAGACCAGCGTGGCGATGGTTGCAAAGAACAGCCCGCCGATCACGGCGCGGCCAAGCGGGGCGTTCTGTTCGCCGCCCTCGCCAAGGCCCAGGGCCATCGGCGCCATGCCGATGATCATGGCGAGCGCGGTCATCAGGACCGGGCGGAACCGGGTCGCGCCGGCCTCGAGCGCGGCGCGCAGGGCATCGCCGGTGGCGTCGAGCCGTTCGCGGGCAAACGTGATCACCAGCACCGAGTTGGCGGTTGCCACCCCCATGCACATGATCGCGCCCGTCAGCGCCGGGACCGACAGCGTGGTATGCGTGCCGAACAGCATCCACACGATCCCGGCGAGCGCGGCGGGCAGCGCGGTGATGATCACGAAAGGGTCGATCCAGCTTTGGAAATTGACCACGATCAGCAGGTAGATCAGCACGATCGCGCCGCACAGGCCCAGGATCAGCCCGGTGAAAGCGGCGTTCATCGTCTGAACCTGGCCGCGCAGGGTAACGGTCGCGCCCTTGGGCAACTGTGCGCGGGTGTCATCGAGCACGCGCTGGATGTCGGTTGCCACCGCGCCGAGATCGCGGCCCTGGGGCGTGGCATAGATGTCGATCGCCGGCGCAATGGCATAGTGGCTGATCACGGCGGCGGTGCGGCTTTCGTGAATGTCGCTGAGCCCGCCCAGCGTCTGGAAAGACCCTGCGCCGCTGCCCGTGATCGGCACGTTGTCGAGCGCGCTGATGCTGTTGGCGCGGTATTCCGGCGCCTGGACCACGATCGGATAGGACACGCCGTTTTTGGGGTTGAGCCAGAACGTCGGCGCAAGCTGGAAGCTGCCGGCAAGGTTTACCGACAAGGCGCGGGTCACGTCATTTTCGGTAATCCCGACCCGGTCGGCCAGTGCCCGGTCGACATCGACCTTGAGCTCGGGATAATTGCTCGGCTGTTGGACGCGTACGTCGGCGATGCCGGCGATATGGTTCATCCGGCCCATGACTCTGTCGGCATAAGCCTCGTTGGCGGCATTGTCGGGCCCCGACACGATCACGTCGATCGGCGCGGGCGCCCCGAAATTGAGGATCTGGCTGACGATGTCGGCGGGCAGGAACGAAAAGCTGCTGCCGGGAAAGGCGCGCGGCAGATCTTCGCGCAAGCGGCGGACATAGTCGGCGGTGGGGTGGTGATGTTCCTTCAGCGTGATCAGGATATCGCCATCCTGCGGGCCGATGCCGCCGCTGTTGGAATAGGCCATGTTGATCCCCGACACGGTCATGCCGATGTTGTCGATGATCGACCCGGTTTCCGGTTTCGGCAGGTCGCCCCGAATGCGCGCCTCGACCGCGTCGAACAAGGCGGCGGTTTCTTCCAGCTTGGTGCCGGTAGGCGCGCGCACGTGGATGCTGATCTGCCCCGAATCGACGGTGGGAAAGAAATCGCGGCCAAGGAACGGCACCAGCGCGAAACTGGCCACGACCACCACCACGAACCCTGTGACGAATGTCCGGCGGCTGGCAAGGGCAAGGCCGAGCACGCCGACGTACCAGGCGCGAAACACTTCGAAGCGGCGCTCAAAGCCGTGCTGGAAACGGCGCAGGACATTGTGCGATCCGCCATGACCGGTCATCGCGTCATGGCTGATCATGATCGCCTGCGTTTCGGGGGCGGCGTGTTTCCTGAGCAGCCAGTTGGCCATCGTCGGGACCAGCGTGCGCGACAGCGTGAACGAGGCGATCATGGCAAAGACCACCGCCTTGGCCATCGGCGTGAACAGAAAACCGGGCACCCCGCCAAGGAAGAACATCGGCACAAAGGCGATGCAGATGCACAGCAGCGAAACGAACGCGGGCTGCACGATCTGTCTTGCACCATCGAGAATCGCGGTTTCGACCGCCTTGCCCTGTTCGAGGTGCCAGTTGATGTTTTCGATCGTGACCGTGGCATCGTCGACCAGAATGCCCACCGCCAGCGCCAGCCCCCCCAGCGTCATGATGTTGAGCGTTTCGCCCGACAGCGCCAGGCCCGCGACCGCCGCCAGAATCGCCAGCGGGATCGAAGTGGCGATGATCACCGTCGATCGCCATGAGCCCAGGAACAGGAGGATCATCAGGCTGGTCAGTGCCGCCGCAATGATCCCTTCGCGGACAACCCCGCTGATCGCCGCCTTCACAAACAGCGACTGGTCGGACAGGAGGTTGATGTGCAAACTGTCGGGCAAGGTCGGGCGCAAGCGTTCGATCGCCTCGCGCGCATCGTGGACAATCGCGATGGTCGAGGCATTGCCCGCCTTGAGCAGCGTCATCAGCACCGAACGTTGTCCGTCGACGCGCACTTCGTTCTGCTGCGGCGGCGATCCGTCGTGGACATGGGCGACATCGCGCATCAGTACCGTGGTGCCGTCGATGGTCTTGACCGGCAGCGCGTTGAGCGCGTCGATCGCCTCGGGCGCGTTGTTCAGCCGGACGTTGTATTCGAACGCCCCGATCCGCGCGGTGCCGGCGGGCACGACCTGGTTCTGCGCGGCGAGCGCCGTCCCGATATCGGTGGTCGACAAGTGTCGCGCCTGAAGCGCCTGGGGATCGATATCGATCTGGATCTGGCGCACGCGACCGCCATAGGGCGAAGGCATCGCCGCGCCCTGCACCGTCGCCAGCGTCGAACGGATCTGGTTTTGCGCGATGTCGAAGATCTGCTGTTCGGACAGCGTGTCCGACGACAGCGCCATCTGCAGGATCGGCACGGTCGATGCGTTGTAATTGAGAATCAGCGGTGGGGTCATCCCGGCCGGCATCTGTTTGAGCACGGTCTGCGACGCCGAGGTGACTTGCGCCGTGGCCGTGCGGATATCGACGCCGGGGCGGAAAAACACTTTGACCACGCCGATGCCGGTATAGGACTGGCTTTCGATATGGTCGATGTCGTTGACCGTGGAGGTCAGCTGCCGCTCGTAGTAATAGATCACCCGGCCCGACATGTCGCGCGGGGACAGGCCGTTATATTGCCACACCGCCGCGATCACCGGCACGCGGATGTCGGGAAAGATGTCGGTCGGCGTGGTCATCCACGCGATCGACCCGCCCAGTACGATCAGAATGGCCATGACCACGAACGTGATCGGCTTTGACAAGGCAAGTTTGACCAGTTTCAGCATGACACCCGCCTTGCCCGCGCCGGGGGGCTGGCGGCAAATAAACAAAAATTCACCGCACCTCGGGGATGGTGCGCCGGGTGATGGCGGGGGCGACAATGCGCGCGACCAGTCCGGGCGCGGGCCCGTCGGTCGCCGGATCGAGATGCAGCGCAAAGCCGTGCAGCGCAACGATCACCGCGACCAGACTGAGCCCGAGCCCCGATCCGGCGATCGCCGCCGTGCCGCTGCCGCGTTGAAACCGTTCGAGCACGAGCGCGCGTTCGGCCGGCGCAATCCCGGGCCCTTCGTCGGTGACCGTGATCGCGACGCCATCGCGATCTTCGGTCACGCTCAGGCGGATCGTGCCGCCGGGCGGGCTGAACTTGATGGCGTTTTCAACCAGGTTGCCGACCGCTTCGAACAACAGCCGTTCATCGCCCAGCACGGCCAGCCCCGTCGTGCCGGTCGCGGCGAGCGTGAGGCGGCGCTCCTCGGCCAGCGGTTCATAGAGTTCGGCCAGATCGCGCGCCATGTCGAGCGGATCGAACGCGACGAACTGGGCGTGGCGGCGCGAGGCTTCGAGTTCGGACATGCGCAACAGCGCGCGAAACCGCGCCAGCACAGCGTCAAGTTCGTCGCGCGCGCCGGCCAGCAGCATGGCCGCTTCGCCGTCGGGCTGATCGGCCAGCGCGGGCAGCAGGGCGATGCGTTCGAGCCGGGTACGGACATGCGACAAGGGCGTGCGCAGATCGTGTGCGATCGCGTCGGTCGCGCCTTTGACCTGGCGCAGCAGGCGCTCGATTTCCTCGACCATGACATTGATGATCCCGGCGATCATGTCGAATTCGTCGCCACGCCTGCCGATGGCGACGCGCAAGTCGAGCTCGCCGGTGGCAATCCGCGTCGCTGTCGCTTCAAGCCGCCGGATACGCCGCATCGGCCCAAGGCTGAGCAGGATGCCGGCGCCCAGCGCGACCGCCACCGCGCCGGCCCCGCTGACCCACATGATCGCCCAGATCCGCGCGCGCAGATCGAGAATCGGCGTGACATCGCGCGATACCACCACGGTCATCCGGTCGATCGTAGGCAGCGCCAGCGCGCGGACCGGCGCACCGCGCGGCCCGTGCAGCCGTTCGAACATGCGGCCCAGCGGAAACGGCGGCGCCAGTTCCCGATCGCCTATCAGCAGTCGGCCCCGCGCATCGAATACGGCGATGCCTTCAAGCCCGCTGGTCGAATCGCGCCGCGCCGCGATCGCCGCGCCAAGCCTTTGCGCGGTCGTCGATGCGGCCAGCATCCGCGCCTTGGATGCGATGGTCTGGTCGGTGCGCTGGTCAAACTGGGCGGTGGTCTGGGCATAGATCAGCCACAGCGCGGCAAAGATCGCCACGATGAACACGCCCGTCAGCCCGGCGGTCAGGCGAAACGCGGTCGTGTGCCTGAGGTCGGTCAGCCGTGGCGTTTCGCTCATGCGCGCGCCCCGTTCATCCGGTCGCCAGCCGATAGCCTTCGCCCTTGATCGTCTCGATCATGGCTGTGCGGTCGGCGCGTTCGAGCTTGCGGCGCAGGCGGGCGATATGGACATTGATCAGATTGTCGCTGGCTTCGAAATAGCGGCCCCAGACTTGTTCGAAAATCACCTGCCGCGCGACGACATGTCCGGCATGGCGGACCAGGAATTCGAGCAGGCGGAACTCCTTGTTGACCAGATCGAGCGCTTCGCCGTCGACCCAGGCCTTGCGCTTGACCAGATCGAGCGCGACCGGCCCGGCGCGCAGAAAGCCGTCTTCGGGATAGTCGCGGCTGCGGCGCAGCAGGACTTCGATCCGCGTGACCATTTCGGCGGGCGAAAACGGCTTGGCCAGGTAATCATCACCCCCGGCGCGCAGCCCGGCAATGCGCTCGTCGACATCGCCCAGCGCCGAAATTACCAGCACCGGCGTGGTGATCTGGCGCGCGCGCATCCGCGCGACCAGCGTCAGCCCGTCGATCCCGGGCAACATGCGATCGACCGTCGCGGCGTCAAACCGTTCCGCGCCCAGCCGGTCGAGCGCCATGCGCCCGTCGGCCAGATGCACGACACGGTGGTGTTCGGCCTCGAGCGCGGCGCGGATCAGCGCGGCGGTCTCGGCATCGTCCTCGACAACCAGGATCTGCGCCATGCGGCCCTGTTCCCCTTTGTGCTGCGGTTCGGGTGGGGAATCGGCCGGGGCGGCGGTGCGATCAAGTAAAATCGGTTTCACCTTGCGCCCCATGGCCAATCGCGCGGCGGCGCGGCATGATGCGCGCCATGGCCAGACCACAGACCATCGTCATCCTGACCGGCGCGGGGATTTCCGCCGAAAGCGGCATCGACACGTTTCGCGGAGGCGGGGGGCTGTGGGAACAGCACCGGGTCGAGGATGTCGCCACGCCCGAGGCCTTTGCCCGCGATCCCGATCTGGTGCTGCGGTTCTACGACATGCGCCGCGCCGCGATCCAGACCAAAGCGCCCAATGCGGCGCATCATGCGCTGGCCCGGCTCGAACGCGCATGGCCAGGCCGCGTGACCGTCATCACGCAGAATGTCGACGACTTGCACGAACGCGGCGGATCGCGGAACGTGATCCACATGCATGGCGAACATCTGAACGCATGGTGCACCGCCTGCGACACGCGCAGCCGGTGGACCGGGCCCTTGATCGACCGTCCGCCGTGCCCGGCCTGCGGGGCGCAGGCGTTGCGGCCCGATATCGTGTGGTTTGGCGAAGTGCCCTATCGCATGGAGGAAATCCACGCGGCGCTGTCCGACGCGGACTTGTTCGTGTCGATCGGCACGTCGGGCGCGGTCTATCCCGCCGCCGGGTTTGTCCGGCTGGCGCGTGATCTCGGTTTGCAGACGCTCGAACTCAATCTCGAACGCTCGCAAGGCTCGGTCTGGTTCGACGAGACGCGGCTGGGTCCGGCCAGCAAAGTCGTCACCGCCTGGGTGGACGAACTGCTCGCCTAGCTGCCACAGGTGCGGCAGGCGGGGTCTTTGGCAATGCGCATGGCACGCATCGACGGCGCAAGCCCGTCGATCAGCTGAAGCCGCCCCCATTGCGGATCGCCCAGGCTGGCCACGCCCGCCAGCAGCACGCGCAAGGCATGCATCGCGGCAAAGGCGCCGACCACGCCGACCATCGCGCCCAGCACGCCCAGATCCGCGCAAGTATCGCAATCGGTCGCATCGAATGCATCGCCGACGAAACAGCGATAGCAGGCCTCCTCCGGCAAATGCCCGGCGAAATTGGCCACTTGCCCCTGAAACCGGCCCAGCGCCGCGCTCGTCAGCGGCACGCCAAGCCGCACACAGGCATCGGCCACGGCCAGCCGCGTGGCGAAATTGTCGCTGCCATCGAGCACCACATCGGCCCCGCCGAGCAAGGCCCCGGCATTGTCCGCGCCGATTCTGACGACATGCGGCACGACAGTCAGCGCCGGGTCGAACCGCGCGGCCCATTCCGCCGCGACCAGCGCTTTGGGCCGGCCGAGGTCCGCCGGGGTGAACAGTGTCTGGCGTTGCAGGTTCGATGCCTCGACATGGTCATCGTCGATCAGCGTCAAGGTGCCGATGCCCGCCCCCGCAAGATATTGCAGCGCCGGATTGCCGATTCCGCCCATGCCGACCAGCACGACATGTGTCTGCGCCAATCGCGCCTGCCCGGCACCGCCCAGCTCGGGCAGAACGATGTGGCGGGCGAAGCGGTCGAGGCGGTCGGGGGTCATGCAGGTCTAGATAGATGGAAAAAGGCACAATGCGAGGGGTATCGATGTTTATGGCTCCGGCGGGATCAACTCAGGGGTGACGAAAATCGTCAGGTTGCACCCATGGGCTGCACAACAAAACAGGGCGGCACCGGCTTGCGGTACCGCCCTGTTTGCAACCATTTGACCGATCAGCGCAGGCGGATCGGGAAGTAGAACGCGGGTTGGCCCCGGCGCTGGATGCGCAGGAGGACGGCTTCGCGGTTTTCGGCTTTCGCCTGCTTCACGATCGCATCGAGGTCGGTGCGGTTCGTGACGGGCTTGTAGTTGGCCGACAGGATGATGTCGCCGCGTTGCAGGCCCTTGGCGGCGGCGTCGCTGGATTCATCGACTTCGGTGATGACGACGCCGTGGACGTCTTCGCTCGTGCCCAACTGGCGGGCGATTTGCGGGGTGACGGGGATGATCGCGACGCCCAGCGCCTGCTGGATCGAGGGGCCGGCGTGCTGTTTGGCGCCGCTGCCGGGGCCGAAGTCTTCGTCGTCCTTTTGTTCGGGGTCGAAGCTTTGCTTGGCGAGTTCTTCTTCGCTCGGGCGTTTGCCGACCACGGCGTTGAGCGTCAGGTGCTGACCGTTGCGGATGATGTCGATGGGCACGTGTTTGCCAGGCGCCGTGTTGGCGACGATGTAGGACAGCGACTGTTCGGGGGTCACCGCCTTGCCATCGACGCTGATCACGACGTCGCCCGCTTGCAGCCCGGCCTTGGCCGCGCCCTGGCCGGGTTCGACCGACTGGATGAATTCGCCGCGCCGTTTGGCGAGGCCGAGCGATGCGGCGAGGTCATCGGACAAGGGCTGGATACGCACGCCGAGATAGCCGCGTTCGATCGCGACGCCCTTGATCAGCTTGTCGACGATCGGGGCGGCGGTTTCGGCGGGGATGGCAAAGCCGATGCCGACGCTGCCGCCGGTGGGCGAAAAGATCGCATTGTTGATGCCGATGACATTGCCGCGCATGTCGAACATCGGGCCGCCCGAATTGCCCCGGTTGATCGAGGCGTCGGTCTGGAGATAGCGGTCATAGGCAGAGCCGGTGCCGGTGTTGCGATAGACCGCCGAGATGATCCCCTGCGTCACCGTACCGCCCAGGCCAAACGGGTTGCCGATGGCGATAACCCAGTCGCCGACGCGCGCCTTGTGCGAATCGCCGAAGGTGACGAACGGAAAGGGCTTGGAACCGGTGATCTTGAGCACGGCGAGGTCGGAGGCAGCGTCCTTGCCGACGAGCTTGGCCGGATAATCGGTGCCGTCGGTCATGGTGACGGTGATCGATTCGACTTCGCCCTGGCCATCGGCGGTGATTACGTGGTTGTTGGTGACGATATAGCCATCGGCCGAGATGACGAAGCCCGATCCGAGCGATTGGGCTTCACGCGTTTGCGATCCGCCGCCCTGACCACCTTGGCCGCCCTGGCCACCCTGCCCGCCGAACAGGTCGCCAAACGGCGTGCCGGCAAAGGGATTGGCGTTTTGAACCTTGACCCGCTGGCGCGTGGAGATGTTGACCACGGCGGGCTGCAACTGTTGCGTAAGGTCGGCAAAGCTGGCGGGGGCGCCGACGCGCGGCACGACCGCCGCGATCTGGCTGCTGTCATTCTGCGCGACCTGGGCGCCGGCCGGAAAGCCGGTCACAAGCGTTAACGCGCTGCCGGCGAGGAGCAGCGCCGAAGTAACTCCATAAGCGTATCGCACGTGGCCAAGTCCTCTTTTTTTCATCTCGAAGAGCCGGTTTTGTCGATTCCCGGATCTTGCAGACACCATCAAATCCAATGCTCCGCCTGAACGGCGTTTGAATGCCTACTTCCCGCGAAACTGTCTCAGGTAGGCGTTGTCGGGCGACAACACGATGGCCGTATGGCTGCCCTTTTGCGCAAACGTCGCGTCATAGCTCTCCATGGCGCGGTAAAAATCATAGAATTCCGGGTCTTTACCAAAACTGGCGGCGTAGATTTCGCCGGCGCGGGCTTCGGCTTCGGCGCGGATCATCTGCGCGTTGCGATGGCCTTCGGCGGCGACCTCTTCGGCCTCGGCCTCGGCGCCGGCGCTCATCCGCGCAAAGGCGGCATCGAGCGGCGCCCCATCGGGCAGGGCGAGGCGTGACAGGCCAAGATCGGCGACACGCGCGCCATAGCCCGACAGCTCGCGATCGAACGCGGCGCGCAAGGCGCCGACACCGTCGCCGCGTTGCAAAGCCAGCGCGCCGGTCATCGTGGTCCGGCCGACCTGCTGGCGCAGCACCGAGGCGAGGATCGCGCGCAATTCGTCACCGGCATGGTCGGGCGTGCCGAGTGCCTGATAGAACCGCACCGGATCGGTCACGCGCCAGGTGGCATAGGCGTCGATGATCAGCGGCTGGCCATCGCGAGTCGTCGCCTTGGCGTTGTCCAGCGACACGGTGATCAACCGGCGATCGAGCCAGACGACGCGTTCGACCAGCGGCAGGCGCAAGGCCAGCCCCGCTTCGCCAGCGCTCGTTTCGTTCGGCCCGGGGCGCCAGGCGTTGATCACGCGCACCGGCTGGCCAAAGCGGAGCACCAGCGCCGCGCGATCGGCAGGCACCGGCGTGGCGACCGTCAGCGCCAGCCCGGCCAGCGCGGCGACGCCGAGCAACGGGGCAATCCACCGGTGATGCGCCAGATCAATGGCCATTGCCTGCTCCTGCCCCCGCTCCCACATCGTGGCCCGAGGGCAATTGGCCAAAACCCTGCAATTGGCCAAATCCCTGCAGGGGCAGCGTCGGCGTCGTGCCGGGCGCATCGATGATGACTTTGTCGCTTTGCGCCAGAACGCGTTCCATCGTCGCGTAATACATCTGGCGGCGGGTCACGTCGGGGGCGTGGCGGTATTGGTCATAGACTTTGTCGAACGCGCCCGCTTCGCCTTGCGCATGGACGATCAACTGGCGCGACCAACTGTGCGCCTGCATCGCCTCGGTCACGGCATCGCCCCGCGCCGAGGCGACCGCGCGCAAGCCATCGGCGACGCGCGCGGGCGGATCGGCGCGGCGAATGTCGATGCCGTCGATGGCGATCCCCGCCCGATCGCGGTCGAGCAAATCCTGCAAGCGCCGCGCCGCCTCATGCCCCAGGGCTTCCCGGCCGGTGCCCATGACCACGGCAAAGTCCATCCCCGCCAATGTCGCGCGCATGGCGTTTTCAGCGGCGAGGCGCAGCGTGGCGGCAGGATCGGCCAGACCTTGCGCATGGGCGCGCAAATCGCGGATGCGCCAGCGCACATCAAAAGCCATGTCGACCAGCGCCGCATCGCGCGTCAGGATCAGGTGATCGGCTTCGCCTTCGGGCACGGCGAGATGGCGGATCGTGGTGACATCCTCGATCCGCGCCGAACCGATCGGCCAGGGCCAACTGACCGCCATGCCGGGACCGAGCGCCGGGCCCCAGGCACCGGCGGTCGAGACGATCGCCTGTTCGTGCGCGCCGACCGGATGGAGCGCGGTCGTCCCCAGCCAGAGCGCGGCGAGCGCACCGGTCAGCCAGGGCGTCCATGAGGGCCCGAACGGGGGCCGGATGTGCGGCAGGTGGGCATTGCCGAGATGGCGCATGAGGCCGCCCGAGACGAATGCGGGAATGAGGCCGGGCCGCGCGGTCGCGCCGCGCCGGGGACCGCGCGGTGCCCCGCGACGCGGGCGCGAATGGTGCCAGGGATTCTTGTGCGGCGGCGCGGTCTCTTCGCCTTTGCCGGTGGCCGGTTGATCGCCCGCAGCGGCCGGCGCTTCGTCGGCGCTATCGCCCGCAACAGGGGGTTCCGCCTCGCGCGCAGCAGGCGCGGGGCCGGGCACCGGGCCGTCGGTGGCCCTGCCCGTGTCAACATTGCCCCTGTCAAGACCATTCATCCCTTGGTTATAGGGTGCCCGCCCCAGAAAAACAGGTCTCGTTCCCATTTTTCCTTTGCTAGGGGAGTGCCCCGAGAGGCCACGATGAAACGGGGCCGAAATGAAACAGGAACCGGACTGACACGATGACGGATGCAGCAACGCTCGAACAGGCCTTGCGCGAAGTGGCGGGCGACAGGGTGCAGGCGGTGCGCCTTGGCGCTGATGGCGCGGCGAGTGTGGTGATCGATGCCGAAGGGCTGGACGATGCCGCCCGCGCGACGCTGGAAAGCGGGCTCAAGGATGCTGCGACGAAAGTTGGCCTGGGCACCTTGCGCGTCGGAATGACCGCATCGCGGCGGCGTCGGCGGATCATCGCGGTCGGTTCGGGCAAGGGCGGGGTCGGCAAATCGACGCTGGCCGCCAATCTGGCCATCGCGCTGCATGGGCTGGGACGGCCCACCGGCCTCGTCGATGCGGATATCTATGGGCCGTCGCAGGCGCGGCTGTTCGATACCGAGGACAAGCGGCCCGAGGCGAAGGGCAAAACAATGGTCCCGGTGATGAGCCGGTTTGGCGTGCCGATGCTGTCGATGGGCCATCTCGTGCGCCCCGGTCAGCCGATCGCCTGGCGCGGGCCGATGGCGAGCAATGCGCTGGGCCAGTTGATCGATGCCGAATGGGGCGCGGTCGAAACGATCGTGGTCGACCTGCCCCCGGGCACCGGGGATGTGCAACTGACCATGTTGCAGAAATACAAGCCGGCGGGCGCGGTCATCGTGTCCACACCGCAAGACCTGGCGCTGATCGACGCGACGCGCGCGATCGGCCTGTTCGAACAGGGCGACGTGCCGCTGATCGGCATGGTCGAAAACATGGCCGGCTATCTCTGCCCGCATTGCGGCGAGACGAGCGATCCGTTTGGCCATGGCGGGGCCGAAGCGGCGGCGAAATCGATGAACCTGCCGTTCCTCGGGCGCATCCCGCTCGCGCTTGCCATTCGTCAGGGCAGCGACGCGGGCGAACCGCCTGCCGCCGGCGAAGGGCCGCTGGCCGAGGGTTATCGGTCGATCGCGCGCCGTATCGCCGATTGGCTGGACCGGAATCCGTAAAGCCGATGGCACCCCGTCTTCCCCACCTCACCCGGCGCGCCGTGCTGGTCGGTGCGGGCGCGGCGGGCGCGCTGGTGGTCGGGTTGGCGCTGGTGCCGCGCCATTACCGCGCGCCGCTGGTCGCCGGCCAGGGCGGGGGAGATGGCGACCATGTCATCGATGGCCTGATCCGCCTGTCGCGCGACGGCAACGTCAGCGTGGCGGTGCCCGCGACCGAGCTGGGCCAGGGTGTGACCACGCTGGCCGCGCAGATCGTCGCGGTCGAACTGGGCGCGGACTGGCGCCGCGTCGGGGTCGAGCCGGCGCCGCTCAGCCCGTTTTATGCCGATCGGGTGATTGCCGCCGAATGGGCCGAAATGTGGGTGCCGCGTGTCGTCGCGGTGGTGCCGTTTGCGGAATACGCGCTGGCCGGGGCGCCGGACGATGCCTGGGTACGCTATGAGGCGGATCGCGTGCCCGTATTGCTGACCGCGTGCGGCACGACGATCGCCGCGTTCGAGCCGCGCCTGCGCCTGGCCGCCGCCGCCTTGCGCAGCGCGCTGATCGCCGCTGCGTCACGCGAGGCAGGCGTGGCGGCATCGGCCTGCGACACGCGCGATCACCATGTCGTGTGCGGCAAGCAGCGCTGGCCGTTTGCCAAACTGATCGACGCGGCGCTGGCCGGGCCGCCGCCTTCGGCGCCGGTCTTGCGCGCGGTGCCTGCACGCGAAAGCGCGGATGCTCCGCCGGGGCGTGTCGCCGCGCCCGATTTCCCCCGGATCGACCTGCCCGCCAAAGTCGACGGCAGCATGGTCTTTGCCGCCGATTTGCGCTTGCCGGACATGGTCCACGCCGCGATCGCGCATGGGCCGCAAGGGCATTGCCGGCTGGCCAGCCGCGATGAAGCGGCGGCGGCGCACATCCCCGGCATGATCGCGGTCGTGGCGGGCGAGCGCTGGTTGGCGGCCGTGGCGCGCACCTGGCACGCCGCCGACCGCGCGCTGACCGCGATGGACCCGCGTTTTCGCATCGATCCGGGCGAAGGGGGGCGGGTGTTCGATACGATGGCGGGCGAGGCCGCGCTCGACGCCGCGTTGATGCATGGCCCGGCCAGCCGGATTGCCGCCGAGGGCGATCCCGACGCGCTGCTGGTCCATCCCGCGCTGATCGCGCGCTATGACATCGAACCCGCGCTCCACGCCCCGCTCGAACCCGCCAGCGCCACCGCGGGGATAACGCATGGGCGGCTCGAACTGTGGATCGCGAGCCAGGCGCCCGAAGCAGCGGCGCAAGCGGCGGCGCGCGGCGCCGGCCTGCCGCGCCATGCGGTCACGGTCTATCCGCTGCCCGCCGGTGGCGGCTTTGACGCGCGGCTCGATACGCGCATCGCCGAGGAAGTCGCGGCCATCGCGCGCCAGGTGGGGCGGCCGGTGCAACTGACCTGGTCGCGCTGGCAGGAAACGCTCGCCAGCTATCCCCGCGCGCCGCTCAGCGTCCGCGTCAGCGCGGCGTTTGACCCGGCCAGGCAGCACCTGATCGGCTGGCGCACCCGGCTGGCGACACCCGCCGGCGCAATCGAGGCCGGGGCGCGGCTGTTTGGCGGGAAGGATGCACGCGCGGCGCAAGAGGCCGCAGGAGGCTGCGCCGATCCGCTGGCGGTGGCCGGCGCGATGCCGATCTATGCCATTCCCGAACGCGCGGTCGACCATGTCCCGACTTCGATCAGCCTGCCGGTGGGGCGGATGCGCGGCGGGGCGCACGGGGCCACCGCGTTTGTCACCGAAAGCTTTCTCGACGAATGCGCCCATTTTGCCGGCGCCGAGCCTCTGTCGTTTCGCGTCGGCATGCTCGGCGCCGAACCGCGGCTGGTCGCCTGCCTCGAAGGCGCGGCGCAGCTGGCGATGTGGGGCGGCGGGGGCGGCGGTTCGGGCCAGGGCCTGGCGTGCCACCATCTGACGTTGAACGCGCCAGAGGGCCCGCGCACCGGCTATATCGCGGTCGTGGCGACCGCGCGGGCCGAATCGGGCGCGATCCATGTCGAAAGCCTGTCGGCGTTTTGCGACATCGGGCGAATCGTCAACCGCGACATCGCGCGCCAGCAGATCGAAGGCGGGCTGATCTTTGGCCTCGCCCACGCCCTGGGCGGCAGCACGCGTTGGAACGCCGGGTTGCCGCAGGCGGTCAGGCTGTCAGGGGTATCAGGGGTATCAGGGCCATCAGGGTTGGGCCTGCCGCTGCTCGCCGATTGCCCCAAAGTCGAGGTTGCCTTTGCGACGAGCGACGCCGAACCGTTCGATCCCGGCGAACTGGGCATGGTGGCGGTCGCGCCGGCTGTGGCCAATGCGCTGTTTTCGGCAAGCGGCACGCGGTTTCGCCGTCTGCCGCTTCTGTCGGCGCCGTCCCTTCCCGAAAGTCCCTGATGCCCCAACCAACGCTTTCGGCCCACCGGCCGCACGATCATCCCCCCATCGCCACGGGTCGCGTGGGCGTGCTGCTGGTCAATCTGGGCACCCCCGATGCGCCCGAGCCGGGCGCGGTGCGGCGCTATTTGAAGCAGTTCCTGTCCGATCGCCGCGTGGTCGAAATCCCCGCGCTGGTCTGGCAACCGATTCTGCATGGCGTGATCTTGCGGACGAGGCCGAAAAAGTCGGCGCATGCCTATGCCCAGGTGTGGGGCGCCGACGGATCGCCGCTCGCCGCGATTACCCGGGCGCTGGCGCGCGGGATTCAGGCTGAACTGGGCGATGCGGCCGTGGTACGCCATGCGATGCGCTATGGCCGCCCTGCGATCGCCGCAGAGCTTGATGCGCTAATCGATGCGGGGTGCGAACGCGTGCTCGTCGTGCCGCTCTATCCGCATTTTTCGGCGGCGACGACGGCGAGCGTGCTCGACGACGTGGCGCGCTGGATCTTGCGCACGCGGCGCCTGCCCGCGCTGCGCACGATGCCCCCCTGGCATGATGATCCGGGCTATATCGCCGCGTTGCACCGCGACCTGTCGCGCCAGATCGCCGCGCTCGATTTCACGCCCGAACTCCTGGTGCTGAGCTATCACGGCATGCCCGAGCGCACGCTGCATCTGGGCGATCCCTATCACTGCCATTGCCGCAAGACCTCGCGCCTGCTGGGCGAAGCCTTTGCGCAAAGCCATCCCGGCCTCCGGCTCGAAACCACCTTTCAGTCGCGCTTTGGCCGTGCGAAATGGCTCGAACCGGAGACCGACGCGACCTTGATTGCCCTGGCGCATGCGGGCACGCGGCGGATCGCGGTCGCCGCGCCCGGGTTTTCCGCCGATTGCCTCGAAACGCTGGAAGAACTGGCGATTCGCGGGCGCGCGGAATTCCTGGCCGCGGGGGGCAGCGATTTTGCCGCGCTCGCCTGCCTTAACGCAGGCGACGAAGGCGTCGCGCTGACCACGGCGCTGGTGCGGCGGGAACTGTCGGGCTGGATCTGATCGGGCCTGCGCGACAGGTTGCGGCTGGAAATGCGGCGAATCTGTTGACGTTGGGGCAGGCGCCCGGTATGGGCCCCGCTTTCCCGCGGGTTTGCCCGCCTGTCCCGACACGCCGGTTGACTTGGCCCATAGCCACTGCAACAGGTCCGCGCCTGGACATGAACCGGAACCCGAAATTGTTGGGCCGCTCGCCGAGCGGGCCGCCATAGGACGAGAAGCGAAGACAGACATGGCCAACACGCCGCAAGCCCGCAAGCGCATCCGCCGCAACGAAGCCCGCGCCCAGATCAATGGCGCGCGTCTTTCGCGCATCCGCACTTTCGTGAAGAAGGTCGAATCTGCCCTCGAAGGTGGTGACAAGACCGCCGCGTTCGAAGCGCTCAAGGCGGCGCAGCCCGAACTGGCGCGCGGCGTGGCGCGCGGGGTGCTCCACAAGAACACCGTGGCGCGCAAGGTATCGCGCCTGTCGAAGCGCGTCGCCGCGCTCTGACCCCTGATTCGCTCTTTTCGGCATCCCCCACGGGTTAACCCTGGGGGATTCCGCTAAGGGAATTGGCGCAGGTCGCCCGACATGAGGCTGGCGTGTTTCACGCCGGCCTTTTTTGTCGCGCATTCGATGACACATCAATGACAGGGCGACTTGGGCAAAATGGCGGATTTGCCGCGATTCGCCGCCGCCTCCGAAAGAATATCATTGTTTATCAACGCATTGATAAATTTCCGCGCTGTCATCAGAGTCAAGGCGAATTATTTCAGATTCTTTTCGCCCCATGGGTTGCGAATCCCCGGCACTCGTCAATAAACAGGGTCCACGGGTTGCGACGAGGCCGGCCAGCACGGTCGAATTTGATACGCGGGGATCACAATCATTGGCCATCGGACGGCTGATCGGGCTTTGCGCCCGGTCGGGCTCCATTGAACTGCCGGTCGGGGGATGACACCGACCGGACGGGGAACAATTGCTTTCGCTGCAGGAGGCCCATTTCAGGGCTTGGCTGCGGCGCATTCGACATGCGGGACCAGACAAACGTGAAGATCGACGATTACATGAATGGTGGTTCTTCCGGACGGAGCCAGGCGCGTGGGACAACCGGCGCGGCAAGCGATGCAAACGGCGCCCCGCACAGCCCATCCCAGGGCACACGCAAGGAGCGCGACGGGGTGAGTGTCGAAGACGGTGACGCGGTCGATCTCGCCGCCGACTGGGCCGACATCAGCCAGGGCCTGAAGAAGGATCTTGGTCCGCAATTGCATACCCAGTGGATCAAGCCGATCCAGGTCGGCAGCTTCTGCAAGGAAACCGGCACGCTCGACTTGTTCCTGCCAACCGAATTTTCCGCCAACTGGGTCGCCGACCGCTTTTCCGACCGGCTGTCGCTGGCATGGAAGATCGCGCGGTCCGAAGTGCGCCAGGTGCGCATCAGCGTGCACCCGCGCCGCCGTGCCATGCCCGATCTTCGCCTGCCCGGTAACAACGGGCTGGCCGGTAATGGCATGGGCAGCATGGGCGGGGCTTCGTCCGGTCTTCTGCG